>Ga0187871_10000763_pt1 | contig 29608 bp, 18 predicted proteins | sample June2016WEW_16_1_FD_132988 | JGI IMG/M metagenome (GOLD analysis project Ga0187871, IMG submission 132988) | Peatland microbial communities from SPRUCE experiment site at the Marcell Experimental Forest, Minnesota, USA - June2016WEW_16_10 | ecosystem: Environmental > Terrestrial > Soil >...
TCGGCGCAGTGCATGCACTGGTCTTTGCGCATGAGCAGCATCATGGTGCCGTCGGCGCGTTCGTGCTCGTTGAACTTGATGAGGTTCCAGTAATTCCATGCCGTCTCGGGCATCGTCTGGTAGGTGTTATCAAAGGTGGTTTCGCTGAAGGTGTAACCGTTCCATTCGAGGCAGGCGACTTCGCACGCTTTGCGGCCAATGCAGGTGGTCGTGTCGACCAGCTTGCAGACCGTGAATTCACGGTTCAGACCTTTGCCCGGGACGACTCCGGCGTGACCGGAGATTCGGATCAGTTCTGTTGCGGCCTGGCTCATGGTCGTTCCCTATGCTTTCTCGACTTTCACTAAGAAGCCCTTGGATTCAGGAGTGTGAGCATTCGGATCGGTGACGGTGGGCGTCAACAAATTCGCCGGCGTCCGCGCATTTCTTCCTTCATCCTCATCGATGCCGCGGAAGCCCTGGTGGATGGGCAAGCCTATCTGATAGACCTTTTTGCCGTCGATCATCATCGGCTTCAGCCGGCGAGTGACGAAGGCCTTCGCGATGTAGGTTCCGCGCGCACTGATGACCTTGATCTTGTCCGTTCCACGAATTCCTTTTTCGTCGGCCAACTCCACCGGAATTTCCACGAAGGGTTCCGGGATGAGTTGGACGTTCATTGGATTATTCTTCGTCCAATAGTGATACTGCTCGGTCAGCCGGTAAGTGGTACAGACGATGCTGTATTCCTCGGGCGATCCAAACTTATCGAACGGCGACTTGAACTTCTTAACCAGCGGATTATTCGATTGCTCGGGATGGAATGGGTTCTTGATCGGGCTCTCGATCGGTTCGTAATGTTCGGGGAACGGGCCGTCCGTGATTACACCGATTGGAGCGAATAATCGACCGACGCCTTCGGGATTCATGATGAAGGGGCCCATATGATCTTTGGGATGGGAGTCGGGCTTGAAGTCGGGCACGTCGTTACCAACCCACTTTCCCGCCGCTTCATTCCACCAGACTTGCTTGCGATCCGGGTCCCACGGCTTCCCATCTGGATTGCAGGATGCGCGGTTGTAAAGCACGCGACGGTTGGCCGGCCACGACCATGACCAGTTGGGAAAAACGCCCATTCCGGATGGATCCTCCGTGCCGCGCTTCTGGATCTGTGCTCCCGCCTCGGTCCACATGCCGGAATAAATCCAATTGCCGCACATGGTTGTGCCGTCGTCTTTCAACCAGGCAAACCCGGGCAACTGCTGGCCGGCTTTTATCACCTGTCCGGTTACGTCGTCTTTCAGGTCGGCAAGAGCTTTGCCGTTAAGCTCCATGGCCGCCTGAGAAAGTGGAGGATGAGCCGCGTCAGCATAGGCCCAGCTCAGATTCAGAATGGGATCAGGGAATTTTCCGCCCTCTTTCTTGTACAGATCGCGAACCCGCAGGAATATCTGCGCGATAATGTCCTGGTCGAGACGAGCTTGTCCCGGAGGTGGAACCGCAGCATATTTCCAGGTGACCCAGCGCGCGGAGTTGGTCATGCTGCCATCTTTTTCGGCGAAGCCCGCGCAAGGCAGGCGATAGACTGTGGTGTTGATCTTCTTCTGCTCGTCTGTCGAAATGCCCGGCGCTTTCCAGAATTCGCTGGTTTCATCCGGATAAATTTCGCCAACCACCAACCAGTCAGCCTTCTTCAGCGCATTGATGTTCTTGTTCGTGTCCGGGCCAATCATTACTCCGTTCATTCCGAAGGCGAACATGCCCTTGATTTTCTCGTTGTACATGTCTTCCCAGATATGTGTCCACGAGCAATCCTGCCCGGCCTTGGGCAAGTAATCGAAGGCAAATCCGTTTTCCTTTGTGGCAGCGTCTCCATAGAACGACTTCAGCAGGGACACCATGAATTTGGGCGTGTTTCCGTAGTAGTTAAAGGAATCCCATGGTGTGGGTTTAGACGCCCCCGGCGTTGTGCGCTTCAGAAAAGCGGCCAAATCCTTGTCGTCGGGAACTGGCGCTTTCAGGTAGCCAGGGAGTGAATCGAAGAGTCCCGCCATATCCGTCGCGCCCTGGATATTCGAATGGCCGCGAAGGGCGTTCACGCCACCGCCCGCTCTTCCGACATTGCCGAGCAAGAGTTGAATCATGGCGGCAGTACGGATGATCTGCGTTCCGAAAGTATGCTGTGTCCATCCGACCGCGTAAATGATGGTGGCGACCTTCTTCATGTCGCCATCTTTGCGGACTGAGGTAAATAGATCGACGGCCTTCAGATACTGGTCCTTAGGAATGCCAGTGATCCGTTCGACGGTTTCCGGGGTGTAACGAGAATATTGCTGCTTCATCAATTGGAAGACACAGCGCGGATGCTGAAGCGTGAGGTCGTAGGCGACATCCGCAGGTAGAGCAGGAGGTGGTGCTCCTCCTCCGACCTTGCCCGGCACCGGTTCGGGCGCATGACCAGTTGCCCCAGCTTGTCCGCGAGAACCTCCAGTTCCTTCATAGTTCCACGTGGATTTATCGTAGGTACCCGCCGCAGAATCGAATCCCGAGTACAAACCATCTTCCGGAAGTTTGAAACCTTCCTTCACAATGAAGGCCGCGTTGGTGTAGTTGACGAGATAGTCTTTGGCGATCCGGTTATTCTCGATGGCGTAACGGATCAAGCCGCCGAGGAACGCGATGTCGGTGCCAGCACGAATTTGGCAGAAGAGGTCGGCAGTAGCGGATGTGCGCGTGAACCGTGGGTCAACGGAAATCAGCTTGGCGTTGCGATTCCGTTTGGCCTCCATCGCCCACTTGAAACCGCAGGGATGGCACTCGGCGGGATTGCCGCCCATGATCAACATCATGTCAGTGTTCTTGATGTCGATCCAGCCATTGGTCATGGCCCCGCGCCCGAATGTTGGTCCCAAACTTGAGACCGTGGGGCCGTGTCAAACACGGGCTTGGTTTTCTAAATAAACCAAGCCCAACCCCCTCATGGCCTTGACGGCCAGAAAATTGAATTCATTGGTGTCGGTGCAGCCGCCGATGAACGAGATGCCTTCGCAGCGATTCACGGTCCGGCCTTGTGCGTCTTTTTCGACAAAGGAGTTGTCGCGGGTTTTCTTGGTCCAGCGGGCAATTTCATTCAGAGCGTCGTCCCAGGAAATATCCTGCCACTCGGTGGCGCCGGGGCGCCTGACCTGCGGCTTGGTGAGCCGCCGCGGGTTCAGCATGTCCTGTTCGAGAGAAGAGCCCTTCGGGCACAGCGTTCCGCGGTTGGTGGGATGATCGGGATCGCCTTCGACGTGGATCACTTGCGGCGTCACGTTCTTCGCGCGATCGCCGATCGTATAGATAAGGACGCCGCAGCCCACGGCACAGTACGGACAGGTCGAGCGTGTTTCGGCAGCGCGCGCAATCTTTAACTCTTTGAGCTGAGCGTAAGCGGGCTTGACGTCGAATCCGAAGATGGTAGCGCCGACTGCGCCGACAGTTGCTGCCCTGAAGAAATCTCTGCGGGACTGTTGCATCGAAATGATCTCCGCGAGCGTCCGAGAGTCCAAGAACCTTTAGATTTTCTAGTCTCCGGTCATTAGGTTTGTCAAGGGATATGGGCGCTGGGCAGTGGTGCAGTTTGGCTTACGCGTCAGGGCGGTTAAGCGGAAGATCCTTCGCTTCGCCTGAAAAACGGCTACGCTCAGGATGACAAAGTCGTGTAAAGGCCAAACTGCACCACTACCGGGCGCTGGGTGGTCGTTGGGCGATGGCACAGTCAGGGGAACATCCGAGTCCCGAAGCTCTTCCAATCCGAAGAATCTGCTCATCCCATTCCCGCATTGGCATCGAGGCAGATTCTCCGGCCGACTTCATTTATTGACGAGAGAGCGGCTCGCCCTTAAGATGAAGCGACTCGGAGCGCGCGTGCCTTCGGCGCGTACCTTTCGACGATATCTGAATGATCGGCCAGACAATCTCGCACTATCGCATCATCGAAAAACTCGGCGGCGGCGGTATGGGCGTGGTCTACAAAGCCGAGGACTTGCGGCTGCATCGCTTTGTAGCCCTTAAATTCCTGCCTGACGAAGTTTCCCAGGATCCCCAAGCCCTTAGCCGCTTTCAACGGGAAGCGCAGGCTGCTTCCGCTCTGAACCATCCCAACATCTGCACAATCTACGACGTCGGCCAGGAAAAGGGCCAGGCTTTCATCGCGATGGAATACCTGGACGGAACGACCCTGAAACATATGATCGAGGGCCATCCGCTGAAGACTGCGCAGTTGCTCGATCTCGGCATCCAGATATCAGATGCTCTCGATGCGGCTCACACCGGAGGAATCGTACATCGCGACATCAAACCGGCGAATATCTTCGTCACCCAGCGAGGCCAGGCCAAGGTCCTGGATTTTGGTCTGGCAAAACTGAACCCGCAGCCCAATCACATCGTGGACGGCTCGATCCCCACCGCGGGAGCGGCCACTGCCGTCAGTCCAGATCAACTCACAACTCCGGGAACGGCGATGGGAACCATCGGCTACATGTCGCCGGAGCAAGCCCGCGGCGAGGCACTAGATTCGCGTACGGATTTGTTTTCTTACGGCGTAGTGCTCTACGAAATGGCCACCGGCAGGCAACCCTTTTCGGGAGCGACCTCGGCGGTAATCTTCGAAGCAATTCTGAACAAGGTACCTCCTCCGGCCCTCCAGCTGAATCCGGGACTGCCGCCGCAAATTGAGATCATCCTGAACAAGGCGTTGGAAAAAGATCGAGAGCTGCGCAGCCAGAGCGCGGCCGAGATTCGCGCCGACCTTAAGCGTGCGAAACGCGACAGCGATTTGTCCCGCGTTGCGAGCAGCGGCACCATAGCGGTGGTGGAGAGTGGCGATACCAAAGAACTCCCGGTCGCCGCTGTACAGGAGCCGAAGAAGGGTCGCTTGCTGCCGGTGTTGATTGCCTTCGGTTTTCTGATTGCGCTTGGGATCGGGCTCCTGGCGGGCAAACGCCTTTGGGAGTCCTCAGCGGCGAGCGCGCCCCTTTATCACGAAATCACTTTCCGGCGCGGCGAAATTCGTTCCGCCCGATTTGCGCCGGATGGGCAGACCATCATCTACAGCGCGGCATGGCAAGGAAATCCGGTGGAGACATTCTCGGCGCGACAGGGAATGGTCGAATCCCGTTCGTTAGGACTTGGCCGCGCCGAGCTTCTCGCCATTTCATCGACGGGCGAAATGGCCCTCTCCTTGGGCAGCCATCCGGTGGGAACCTGGATCAACGTAGGAACGTTGGCCAGAGCCCCGTTGGCGGGCGGCGCTCCTCGCCCAGTTCTAGAAAATGTCGAATGGGCGGATTGGAGCCCCGACGGAAATAGCCTGGCCGTAGTGCGCAACGTTGGGGGCCGTGACCGGTTGGAATATCCCATTGGCAAGGTCCTCTATGAGACCGGAGGCGGGTGGATCAGTTATCCGCGAGTTTCACCGAAGGGTGATTTCGTGGCCTTCATGGACCATCCCAACCAGGGGGACGATGGCGGCTCCATAGTAGTCGTTGACCTTTCTGGCCATAAGCGTGAACTGACCGGGGAGTGGTACGGCACCCAGGGTCTTGCCTGGTCGCCGGACGGCCAGGAAGTCTGGTTCACAGCCAGCGAATTAGGGTTGTTTCACTACATTACAGCCGTCAATCTGTCGGGAAAGCAACGTCTGGTAACCCGCGTACCCGGTTCTCTGGTTGTGTTCGACATCTGGCACGATGGACGCGTGCTGCTGGCGCGTGCCGACCGCCGGCGTGAGGTGATGGCGCTGTATGCAGGCCAGGCCAAGGAGCGAGACCTTTCCTGGCTCGACTACTCCTATCCAGCTGACATCTCTCCCGACGGCAAAACCCTTCTTTTTGATGAGGAAGGAATTGGCGGCGGGGTGCAATACGGCAATGCTCAAGAGCTGACTTACGCGGTTTATATTCGAAACACCGATGGCACGCCCGCAATTCGCCTGGGTGAAGGCGGCGCCAACGCGCTTTCTCCCGACCTGAAGTGGGCCATCGTGCAAACGCCGAGTTCACCTGAACAACTCCGGCTCTTACCGACGGGGGCGGGCGAAACTCAGTCCCTTACCAACGATTCGATTAACCATCAGTGGGCACGATGGTTTCCCGACGGCAAGCACTTTGTCTTCTCCGGGAACGAGTCGGGGAAAGGCGTTCGACTCTACGTGCAGGATATCTCTGGAGGAAAACCGAAAGCGATTTCTCCAGAAGGGGTGGACGCACAGGCGTTTGCAGTTTCCCCCGATGGCCAATTGGTCGTGGGGATCGGCCCGGACCAAAAGGGCTACATATTTTCTCCGGCAGGCGCTGACCCTCGAGTCGTGAAAGGTCTCGAACCGGGAGACATCCCGATTAATTGGAGTGAGGATTCTCATTCAATCTACCTGTACCGAAGCGGCGAGGTGCCTGCGAAAGTCTATCGATTGGAATTGGCTACCGCGAAGAAAACCGTCTGGAAGCAGATTGCACCGCTTGATCCAACAGGTGTCTCCACCATAGGACCTATCTTGATGACACCTGACGGAAAGACATATGTATATGGTTTCCATCGAACTCTGGGCGATCTCTACCTGGTGGAAGGCCTAAAGTAGAAATTCGTTCTTCTAAAGCGAAGAGTCTTCTCGCACCCTGCCCGGCTGAATCTTTGCAAAACTTTACGAAGCGCGGCTTCGATTTTGCAGCCACGGGATATCGTCACAAAATTCTACAGTTCAGCGCGGAGGAGAGCGGTATGATTCGGGAAAGTCGACGCCCCGCGTTCGCTGCATGATATGAAGACTTCCGGTCCTCGCTACCAGGTGATCAAGGGGTTGTTGCGCCCTGAGTTCATCTTCCAGGCGGTCTTCTTGTTTCATGTCGTCGCGTTTCATCCCCATCTGTTGCAGGGGCAGGCCGCTGCGCCAGCGGCAGGAGGACGAACCATTCACGGCATAGTGAAATCAGGGAATATGCCGATTCCTGGCGCTGAAGTTTCCGCGACGAATACGGCGACCAAGGAAAAAGTCAACACGTGGACGGATGTGGATGGCAGTTACTCATTGCGGATTCCCATCGATGCGCACTATAGCGTTGGGGTGCAGATGGCTGCGTTTGCCGCGAGCACGCAGGACGCAGTGGTAGATGCAACGCACCCGGACGTGCTCACGAATTTTGAACTGGTTCTGTTGTCGCGCGCGCGCGAGGCCGCCAGTGAACAGCGGCAGGCGAATGCAGGTAGACGCGGCTTTCAGAATCTATCGGTGTTTCAGAGTGGGGCGGGGCAGGATGCGACCGGTGGCTCCCTAAGCGATGTGGTGCCTTCTGGGATGCCGATTCCTGGGATCGCGGCGGACAGCGCCACGGAGTCGGTCGCAGTCTCCGGCAACACTTCCAATTCGTTCAACGCGATGAGCGCCGACGAGCTGCAGCAGCGCTTCAACGATGCGCGTCAACAGGGAGGAGGCTTCGGCGGAGGAGGAGGCTTCGGGGGTCCGGGGGGTGGTCCGGGGGGCGGGGGGTTCGGTGGTGGTGGTGCGATGATCTTTGGCCGGAGAGGTTTTGACATCAATCGCCCGCATGGATCTTTGTATTACGCAGTCGGAGATTCGGCTCTGAACGCTTCGCCGTTTTCTCTTACCGGGCAGCCGACGGAGAAGCCGGGGTATTTGCAGAACAGTTTCGGCGGTTCGGTGGGCGGGCCGCTGAATATTCCTCATATTTATCACGGCGGGAGCAAGACTTTTTATTTCATCAACTACAACGGCAAGCGCGCCGAAAATCCTTTCGATCAGTTTTCGACGGTGCCGACTCTCCTGGAACGGCAGGGTAACTTTTCCCAGACCGCATATCCTTCTGGGGCACCGGTTGAGATTTTCAACCCCGCGACGAACGCGCCCTTCCCCTGCGCCCCGCCCGCGCAGCCCTGCAACACGATTCCGCAAATTAATTCGGCGGCGCAAGGATTGCTGCAATATATTCCGATGCCAAACCTGCCGGGCAACTATCAAAATTTTCACTACGTAACTTCCGCCAACAGCGACAGCGACGATCTGAACCTGCGCCTGAATCACACCTTTGGAGCAGCACCCGTGCGCGGTCGCCGGGGCGGAGGCCGCAACGCTCCGCGTAACAACCTGACTTTGGGTTTTCACTACCACGGCTCGAGCGCTAATCTGACCAACCCGTTCCCAAGCGTAGGCGGCAGCACGAACGTACGAAGCTTTGACGTTCCGGTGTCTTACACGCGCAGCATCGGAAAGCTGACCAACATTATTCGCGCGGACTTTAACCGCAGCCGGACGCGTACCCAAAATCTGTACGCCTTCAGCAACGACATTACGGGCACGCTCGGAATCACAGGAGTTTCACAAAATCCCTTTGACTGGGGCCTGCCGAATCTGTCATTCACTGACATTGCCAGTCTTCAGGACACAACTCCGACGCTAACGCGGAACCAGACCTACACCTTCTCCGACAATGTGATCTGGAACCATGGCAAGCACACCTGGCGCTGGGGGGGAGATTTCCGCAGGATCCAGGTGAATGCGGAAACCGACGGCAATCCACGCGGCTCGTTCGTATTCAATGGTCTCAACACCTCGCAACTTGATAGCAGCGGAAGTCAGGTACCCGGTACGGGATATGACTTTGCCGACTTTCTGCTCGGATTACCGGAGCAAACGACCGTGCAGTTTGGCGATAGTAACCATGGCAACCACTTCCGCGGCTATTTTTGGGATTTGTATCTGCAAGATGAATGGAAGATGCGCGCGAATCTTACTCTCAATCTCGGCGTGCGCTACGAATACGTCTCGCCACTTACGGAAGAGAACAATCACATCGTAAATCTTGACCTTTCTCCCGGGGTACTGGTGCTGAATCCGGCGCTCGCGCCTGCAGTAACGCCGATTCAGCCGGGACAAGCGGGGCCATACTACGGCCCCTTGCCCGACAGCCTGGTGCGGCCCGATCGCAACAACTTTGCGCCGAGGATCGGCTTTGCGTGGAAGCCATTCTCCAAGACGGTAGTACGCGGCGGATATGGCATCAACTACAACACGGGCGCGTATCAGGGCATCGCTCAGCAACTTGCCTTGCAGCCGCCGTTCGCTACGACGGCCACGAACGTTCAGGCAGCTTTCCCGTCCCCTCCAAACCTGACGCTGCAAAACGGATTTCCGGTGGCTGCCGGCATCAGTAACAATTATGCGGTGGACCCAAAATACAGGCTGGGCTATGTGCAGATTCGCAATCTGGATATTCAACAGCAGATTCGTGCGACCTTGCTGCTCAATGTCGACTACACCGGAACCAAGGGAACTGATCTCGATATTCTGGAGGCACCCAACCGGACCGCAGCCGGGATTCGCATTCCCATGGTCGACGCCTTCACCTACGAAAGTTCCGTGGCGGATTCGGAGGCCAATGCGGGATCGGTGCGGCTGCGCAAGCGCCTGGCGAAAGGATTCGCAATCGGCGGCACTTACACATTTTCCAAGTCGCTGGATGATGCTTCTTCCATCGGCGCGGGCGCAACCTCAGGATCGAACACTCCTGGATTGGGCGCGGGCGGAACTGGTGCTGCCGGCGGAGGCGCCAGTTCGTCGGCCGGTGCGGCCAATGTTGCGCAGAATCCCTTCGATCTATCAGCAGAGCGTGGGCTTTCCAGCTTCAACCAGACGCACAAGTTCACCGCCGATTATCTGTTGGAGCTTCCCTTTGGCCACGACAAGCGATGGCTCACGGGGAACACTCCCGCGCGTGCGATTTTTGGCGACTGGCAATGGAGCGGCGATTGGACGATTGCCTCGGGCCTGCCCTTTACACCTCGATTCCTCGGCGCCGTTTGCGATCTGGCCAGCGGGACGAACGGCACGTTGCGGCCGGACCTCGTTCCGGGGCAATCAATCTCCCTACCGAATCCATCCATCGGTGAGTGGTTCAACACCGCTGCGTTTGTAGCGACCCCGCCCTGCGGACAATACGGCAACGCGCGCCGGAATAGCATTATCGGCCCCGGCAGCAAAGTGTTTGACATGGCGTTCACAAAAATCGTTCCCCTGAAAGAATCGCGCATGCTGGAGTTCCGGGCGCAAGCCACCAACATTTTTAACCTGGTCAACTATTCCTCGATCGATACCACCGTGACCTCGCCAACTTTTGGCCGGGTAACGGCGGCCGGAGCCATGCGGCAGTTCACAATGACAGCACGCTTTCGTTTCTGAGAAGAACGGTGTTCGAGGATATGCACAGAGAGGATTGTTATGACCTCCACTCCGAACGGAGTCGCTCATAAAGCTATAGCGGGGCTTTTGGTGCTTGTACTCCTCTGCCCTGCTTTGCCCTCGCAGGAGCAGTCCGAGTACGTCTTTCACGTGCAATCGGATCTCGTGCTGGTGAATGTGACCGTGCGGGACAAGAACGGGAGCTTTGTCCAGGGGTTGAAACCTGAGAACTTCACGATTCTTGAGGACAACAAACCGCAGAAGATTCTTTCCTTCGATGTGGAAAACGTTGATGCGCCGCCAACTTTGGACGTAACCCAGACAAGGCCGTTGCCTGCGCCCGCAAATGGTCAGCCGAGTCCGGTGCCTTCCACGGCGAATGCGGCAGCCCAATTCAAGGACCGGCGTCTGATCGTTTTGTTCTTTGATCTCTCTGCCATGGAGCCGGATGAAATCGACCACGCGGTTACCTCAGCCGAGCACTATGTCGACTCACAAATGGTGCCCGCAGATCTGGTGTCGATTGTGTCGCTGGGAAGTTCCCTGCTGGTGAATCAGGACTTCACCACCGATCGTGCGCTGCTGAAAAAACAGTTGGAGGGGTTCAGTTCGGGCAGCGGCCAGGGTTTCGAGGAAGGCACCACGGGTACGACTGAGGGAACGCCAGACACGGGCCAGCCGTTTACTGCCGACGATACCGAATACAACATCTTCAACACCGACCGGCGGCTGGAGGCGTTGCGGTCAGTGGCAGAAAAGCTGGCTTACGTTCAGCAGAAGAAATCACTCATTTATTTTTCCAGCGGCATGGACCGCACGGGCATCGAGAATCAATCGGAACTGCACGCGGCCGTCAACGCGGCGGTGCGGTCCAACCTGGCGATTTACACCATGGACATGCGAGGCCTGCAGGCGCTGGTGGCTGGCGGGGAAGCGCAGAACGCCAGCCTGCGCGGCGTTTCGGCATATTCCGGACAAGCGACCCTCAATGCGCTAAATTCCAATTTCACGACACAGGAAACTCTGGTGACCCTGGCCAGCGATACCGGCGGCCGCGCTTTTCTCGACTCCAACGACTTCAGTAAAATTTTCAAAGGAGTCCAGGACGATACCTCGACTTACTATCTGCTCGGCTATCACAGCACGAATCCGGCTCGCGATGGGCATTACCGGCGGATCGTGGTGACGCTGAACGACAAGAATTTCCCCGGTGCGAAGATCGACTTCCGCCGCGGCTATTATGCCCCCGCAGATTTCAAGCATTCCACGCAGGACGACAAGGAGCGGCAACTCGAAGAGGAGCTTGCTTCCGAACTACCGGCCACCGATTTGCCCTTATATCTGGGCGTCGCCTACTTTCGACTGGAGGGCAATAAGTTTTTTGTTCCCATGTCTCTCGTGGTGCCGGGATCGCAGATTCCGTTTGTCCGTAGCAGTGACCGCGACAAGGCAACGCTGGATGTGATCGGGATGGCGCTTGATAGCGAGCACCATCCTTTGAATAGAATCCGCGACACCGTGAAACTCGCGGTGAACACCTCGACCGAGGTGCAAAAAAAGAATGTGCAGTATGACACCGGCATGAGCTTGCTGAGTGGCAAGTATCACCTGAAATTTGTCGTGCGCGAGAACCAGACCGGCCGCATGGGATCGTTCGAAACCGACATCAACGTGCCGGATTTGAAGGCGCAGCCGCTGAAGATGAGTTCCGTGGTGTTGGCCAGCCAGACTCAGACCGTAAAGAAGAGCGCAAACCTGAATCCACTGGTTCACGACGGTTCCGAAATCATCCCGAACATCACGCATGTTTTCTCGGCCGCGCAGCACCTCCTTCTTTATTACGAAGTGTACGACCCAGCGCGGCCCACGGCCGGAGACCCTGCGAAAGGCGGAGACAACAAGCCGGGCATCCGGCTTTTGACCAATGTCGCTTTCTTCCAGGGCAAGACAAAAGCGTACGAGAGTTCCTTGGTCGAGTTAACGGAACTGAATGTACGAGACCGGAAAGCTGCTGTCTTTCAGTTGGACGTGCCGCTCACATCGTTTAAACCTGGCCTTTATACCTGCCAAGTAAATGTCATCGATGACGTCGGAGGACACTTTCTGTTTCCGCGGCTTGCGTTGTTGATCCGGGGAGGAACCTAGAGAGAAAGTCAATACTGACGCAGATCGTCGTTATTTTTGTTCCACCAGCGCCTTGGTCGCGCCCGTGGAAATGCCGCCATCTACAAGCAAAGTTTGTCCCGTCACGTAGCGACTGGACTCCGCCGCCAGGAAAACCATTGCTGCATCGAGATCGCGAAGCTCGCCCGGACGTTTTAGGGGAATTCGGTCACAGAGATATTCAACCCACTCTTTGTTCTCGTATAAAACTTTGTTCTGCTCTGTGCAGAACCAGCCCGGAGCGAGACAATTCACTGTGATGCCGTACTTTCCCCAGTCGTCTGCCAGGCTCATGGTCAACTGGCGGATGCCCCCACGACTTGCGCCATAAGGCCCGAGCCCGGCATACCCAGCAACGCTGGTGACGGACCCTATGTTGATGATCCGCCCGTAATTCCGCGGAACCATGCGACGCGCAACCTCCTGAGCGACGAAAAAGCTACCGCGCAGGTTGGTGTCGATTATGAGATTCCAATCCTCCCATGTGACGTCGAGTGCGGGCTTGCGAACGTTGCAGCCGGCATTGTTCACAAGAATGTCGAGCCGTCCGTAGAATGCATCCGCCGCAGCTACCATGTTCTTGATGCTTTCCAGGTTGCGCACATCGAGCGCCAGCGAAAGAGCGCGGCGACCTGTCGCTTTGATCTCGGCTTCGAAAGCGGCCAGATGGATGGGATCGCGGCTGGTGATCACCAAGTCCGTTCCTGCTTTCGCTAGAACGCGAGCCATGTGCTGTCCTAAACCGCGGCTTGCGCCGGTGACGATCGCAACTTGCCCGCTAAGGTCGAAAAGTTCGCTGCTCATAATAATTCAACCCGCAATTCAGCCCCGCCCGGAGTAAGTATCACCTTCATGAGGTTCTGCTCTCGGGAGTACAAGCGTTCAAACCATCGCGGTCCTTCCTCGAGTGGAGCCACGGCCGTGATCAACGGCTTGACCTGGATTTTCCCGCTCGCCATGAGCTCGATAGCTTGTGGATACTCCCCTGCAGAAGCGCAAGATCCCTGTAATCGTATCTGGCGGCTGACCACTTTTTGCAGGGGCAAACTAACCTCTGGTGAAACGTTGCCGACCAGCGTGATCGTGCCTCCCTTGCGGACGCAGTCTATAGCAGTGCAAACGGTTTCATCGACTCCCACCGCTTCAACCGCCAGATCTACACCCGCTCCACCCGTAACCGAAGCAATCTGCGACACCAGATCTTTTCCCGTTGCGAGCAAAGTACTGGCCCCCAGGTTGGCGGCAAGCTTTAGCCGCGAAGCATCTACATCGGCGACATACACGCAGGAGCAACCGGCAACTCGAAGCGCTTGCAAGGTCAGCAATCCGATCATTCCGGCCCCGAGCACTAATGCCGTGTCTCCGCGAGCCATGTTCGAAAGCGAAACCGCGTGCAGCGCTACGGAAACTGCTTCGAGCATCGCCGCTTCGGCGAACGACAAATTTTCCGGAAGAAGGTGAACAATACGCCGCGGGACCGTTACGTACTCGGCAAAGGCGCCGTGACAGCGGTAGTCGGTGCAGGAAACTCCCAACACCTTACGTCGGTCACAAAGGTTGATGTCCCCGCGCAGGCAATATTGGCACGTGCCGCAGAAAACGGTGGAATCGAATGTAATCCGATCGCCCGCGGACACACCCGTTACCCCCGCGCCCAGGGCGACAGCTGTTCCCGCCGCCTCGTGTCCCATAATGAGCGGCGGTATGCGGCGACCTGTCGATCCATCGTATCCGTGTACGTCACTGCCGCAGATTCCGCAGGCTGCAACACAAATAAGAACTTCGTCCGGCCCGGGCGTCGGCGTTGGTACATCCGCGATTTCAAGGTGACGATACTTTGAGAGTAAAAGCGCCTTCATTGTCGGCCGCGCAGTCAAGCCAGAATGCTTGCTGGCATACGTTCAAGTATAGATGCAGAAACAACGCCTCTTTGCGAGAACTAGAACAAAGAGGGCTCGGGAATAGCTTCGATTCGGCCAAGCAGGAAAACATAGGCGATGATGCCGATCAACAGAACGGCGGCAGCCGCCGCAAATGCCCAGAAAAATGAGTGCGTGATCTGGGCGATATAGCCAGTTAGAATCGGCGCGGCAATTGCCGCGAGCTGGTTGCCGAAATTCAAGATTCCGCCGAGCGTTCCAACGCTCTCCCGCGGGGCAATCAGTGACGGTATCGACCAACCCACGGGCGCGGCCGCAGATAATCCTCCGATCGCCAGACTGATCCATACCAGTGCCATGACGATGCCGTGCGCGTAAGCTGCTCCCAGCATTCCTAAACCAAGCGTGGTTCCTCCGATGAGGATCGCTTGCCGGACGAACGACGCGTCGCGGCCACTCTGGACTAATCTATCCACCAGCCAGCCACCCATGAGAATGTCCGTAAAGGTTGCAAACAGCCAAGGCACGCTGGTGTAAAAAACCGAGTGCAGGAGATCAATGTGATGGGTTAACGAGAGATACGAAGGCAGCCATGTAAGCAAGAGATAAAAAGTGTAGTTATACGATGCAAAACCCAACACCAGCCCCCAAACCTTTCGCTGACCTAATAAATATCCAAGTGCAACACCTTTCGCAGCCTTGACTCGATCTTCGAGTTGCGCGCCGCCCCGCAGGATAAAATCGCGCTCGGCTGCGGAAAGCGATTGATCCTCGCTGGGATTTCGATAGAACCAGTAAAAAAGAACAAAATAGAGCAGACTGATCAATCCCGTTGCTGCAAAACTCCATCGCCATCCGAACCGAAGCAACAGCAAGCCGATCGCTGGGACTCCGATGGCTGAGGCGAGCTTGGCCGCGGAATCGAAGATCGCCGTCGCCAGGCTCCGCTCCTGCGCGGGAAACCAATAGCCAATCGCTTTGGCATTCGCGGGAAAAGTGGGAGCTTCGCCTACTCCGAGCAACAGCCTCGCTGCGAGGAAGCCCGCTAGTCCCGTCGAAATCGCCGCAGCAAATGAAGCGACACTCCACAAGAGCGTACCGATCCGGCCAACCAGCTTCACTCCGAACCGATCGAGAATCAAGCCTGATGGAACCTGGAAGACCGCATAAGTCCAACTATAGGCGCTCAGCAAGAACCCGAACGTCACGGTAGAGATGCCGAATGCGTTGTGCAGAGCTTCTTGCGAGACCGATAGATTAACCCGGTCAAAATAATTCACCAGCACACCGAATCCCAGCAGGAGGGCGATGCCCCATCGCCGCCGCGGGACAGGGCGGGCTCCGATAGTTGCAACTCCCGTCACCTGGCTAGGCAAAACCATTACGCGGGTAGCATACAGTGGTGCGCCAGCCCGCGAGAACAACTGATTTCAGCCACCGCAAAGGCGAAGAACGTATGAATTAGAATTACTCGTGTCCTGTACAATTTTGCTTCCATGAGTTCGTCAGCAAAATGGTGGCTAGGTGTGGCTGGTGCGTTGCTGCTGGTTCTGGCAGCGCAGGCCGAACCGATCGCCAAGCTCAAAGCCACCGATTACGTCAACGATTTTGCCCACGTTCTGGCCCCGAACACGATCGCGCAGATGGACGAGATCTGCCGGCAGATCGACGAGAAAGCACATGCTCAGATCGCAGTGGTCACCGTCCGCACTCTTGATGGCTCGGATATCGAAAGCTACGCGGTCGACCTGTTCCATCAGTGGGGCGTCGGAAGTAAGTCCACCAATCGCGGGGTTTTGATTCTATATGCCATTGACGACCGCCGCGCGCGTATCGAGGTCGGATATGGCCTGGAACCGATCCTCCCGGACGGCAAAGTGGGCGGGTTTCAACGGGAGGCGATCCCGCTCGTGCGGAGTGGCAACTATAATCAGGCGCTACTGCTCGTCACCTCACGGGTTGCCCAGGTCATTGCGCAAGATGCAGGAGTTCAACTCACGACTCCGCAACCTGCACCGGCTCCGCCGGAATCGACCGAACAGCCGGGCAGAGGAATGTCGGCTGGCGGAATCATCCTCCTTATTATTGTCGTACTCATCGTTCTTTTTACTCCGCTTCGCAGCGTACTTTTCTGGATCCTTCTTTCTGGAATGTCCGGTGGCGGGGGAGGATCGAGAGGTGGCGGAAGCTGGGGCGGCGGAGGTTTCGGCGGCGGAGGTGGTTTTGGCGGATTCGGCGGCGGTAGCTCCGGCGGCGGAGGGGCTAGCAGCAGTTGGTAGTCAGCGAGGACGTAAATGGTTCCCGAAAAAAAGATTGAGGAGTTTATCAGCCGACTGCGGTCAGCGGCTGGAGCGAACCTGGAGAGTGTGATTCTGTTCGGATCGGCGGTCGCGGGAGATTTTCATCCTGAGTTCTCGAATGTGAATCTGTTCTGCGTGATTCGCGACAGTTCATTCGGCGCACTGCAGGCGCTTGCTCCTGCCGTCAAATGGTGGGGTGCTCAAGAACAGCCGCCTCCGCTGTTCATGACCCGCGGTGAGATCGCGCGCTCTACCGATGTTTTTACGATTGAGTTCCTCGAGATGCAACAGCACCGCCGCGTTCTCTTTGGCGAAGATGTTCTGCAGGGCTTGTCGATTCCGGCCAACCTGCATCGGGTTCAGGTGGAGTACGAGCTGCGGGAAAAACTGGGGCTGCTGCGCCAGCATTTGATTCTGGCCTCGGGCAACGATTCGCACCTATGGGAGTTGCTGCTCCGATCGGTATCGTCGTTCGCCACGCTCTTCCGCCACGCGCTTATCGTGCTGGGCAAGAATGCTCCGATTGGAAAGCGGGAGGCAGTACAGGCATTGTCAAAGCAGATTGGGTTTGACCCTGCCGGCATTCTGTGGGTGTTGGACGTGAGAGAAGGGAAATCAGACCGCAAGAAGTTCGATGTGGCGGACGTTTTTTCGCGATATCTTGCGGCTTTGGAACAGGTGACCGCCGCAGTTGATAAAATGCTGGATTCGGGTGTAGCGGGTTCTGCGTAGGATCCCGCGGATACTCTTTTCAGGAGAATCTCATGAGCAAGGCGCTGATCGTGGTTGTCGTAATAGTTGCGATTCTATTGCTGGGCAGCCTGTTTATTTTTGGCCAGTACGTAAGCGTAAAGAACACGCTGGTGAGCAAGAACGAATCGGTGAAGGCGGCCTGGTCGCAAGTCGATATTGTGCTGCAACGCCGCGCCGACCTGATCCCGAACCTGGTGGAGACAGTGAAAGGTTACGCGCAGCAGGAAGTCACCGTCTTCGGCGATATCGCTAAAGCGCGTTCCGCCCTCCTCTCTGCCGGCACGCCGCAAGAGAAGATAGCGGCCAACGGTCAGCTCGATGGGGCGCTCGGTCGTCTGCTGGTGGTTGTCGAGAACTATCCTCAGTTGAAATCGAACGAGAATTTTCTGCGCCTCCAGGATGAACTCGCCGGCACGGAGAATCGCATTGCGGTCGAGCGCAAACGCTACAACGACACTCTGCGCGACTACAACACCTATGTGCAGCAATTTCCCAACAGCTTTTTTGCGGGCATCGCGGGCTTCAAACCGAATGAGGCTTACTTCGAAGCTTCGCCAGGATCGCGCGAGGTTCCGAAAGTAAACTTCTCAAGTCCGGGGACAACGGCTCCGCAGGCGACTCCTCAGCCTGCACCCGCACATTAGCGAGACCGCGCGACTGCTGCCGGTGCGTTGGCGAGAAAGGACAACCAGAATGCCTATTGTGCGAACCTGCAAACACTGTGGACAGAAAAATCGGATTCCGGCGAAACATCTTGCTGACACTGGCCGTTGCGGAGCATGCAAGTCCCAATTGCCACCGGCGAACGAACCTTTGGAAGTCGACCCCAAGCAGTTCGACGAAATTACGCAACACGCCCGTGTCCCGGTTCTGGTCGATTTCTGGGCGGCGTGGTGTGGGCCTTGCCGGATGGCCGCGCCAGAAGTTGCCCGTACTGCGGCGGATATGGCAGGCCGAGCCGTCGTTCTCAAAGTCGATACCGAGCGCTACCCGCAACTGGCGACCCGCTTCAACGTTCGTGGCATACCGAACTTTGTCGTATTCAACGCTGGCCGACTGGTAAGCCAACAGGCCGGGCTGGTCGACCACGCGCAAATGGAAAACTGGTTGCAATCCGCTGGTTCTGTCTCGGCTGTGGTGGCCGATTCCTAGTTCGGATTTGAACCGAACACGCTAATCCAATCGTGTCCATTCTCGGACACAAACGTCCGATTCCGGATACAGAAACGCCTCTTCCGGTTCACGCCGTCGACGGTATCCATCATATTTCTAGGTACTTACCACTCGGCGGCAGACGGCATCCCAGTTGCCCAACTGCTACCGGATGGATATCGCTCGGCCCGAGTTTAAGACTCAGAAACGTCGTCGCCAGACAATTATTATCGCAGCCGTAATTCTAGGTGCGGCCGCCGTTTCGGTTGGAGTTGCCCGATTGAAGCCCGCCGCCCCAATGGTTGAGCGGGGAACCGTGTGGACCGACACCGTGAAACGGGGGCCTATGGTGCGACAGGTTCGCGGCCTAGGGTCGCTGGTGCCTAGCCAGGAATCGGTGCGCCAAATTCCGGCGGAGACTGAAGCAACTGTCGTTCGAATTCATATGCTGCCCGGCTCGCAGGTGAAGGCCGACACGATCCTGTTGGAGATGAGCAATCCTCAGACGGAGCAGGCTGCGGTAGACGCGCAGCTTCTATTGAAGGCAACCGAAGAAGAATACCAGAGTCTTCGCGTGAGGCTGGAGAGCGAACTTCTGAATCAGAAAGCCGGCGCCGCCACCGTGCATGCGGAGAACGCGCAGGCACAACGGCAGGCCAACACAGACAAATCGCTGTACGAACTCGGAGTCATCTCGGGTCTGGCCTACAAGTCTTCGAAGGACAAGGCGGACGAGATGACCACCAGAAATGACCTTGAGACGCAGCGGCTCGCCGCCAATCAGCGGGCGATTGAGTCGCAGATGGCGGAACAGCAAGCCAAAGTCGACGAGATGCGCACCCTGGCGGAACTCAAACAAAGACAATTTGACGCATTGAAAGTTCGGGCCGGAATCAACGGCGTGCTGGTGGATCTGCCGTTGCAAGTCGGCCAGCGCGTCTCTCCTGGAACCATGCTCGCCAAGGTGGTGGAACCCGATCACCTGATGGCGACGTTGAAAGTCGCCGAGACGCAGGCTCGAGACGTGCAGATTGGAGAACACGCTTCGGTCGATACTCACAATGGAGTAATCGCAGGCACGGTGATGCGCGTCGATCCAGCGGTACAAAACGGAACCGTGACTGTCGACATCAAACTCATTGGAGATTTGCCCAAGGGCGCGCGCCCGGATTTGAGCGTCGACGGAACCATCGATCTGGAACGCTTGGAGAACGTGCTCTATGTAGGCCGCCCCGCATTCGGCCAGGAGAACAGCACCATCAGCTTGTTCAAACTGGGTCCGGACGGCCAGACGGCATCACGGGAGCGCGTAAAGGTTGGACGGGCCTCGGTGAATTCGATCCAAGTGATTGACGGGCTCATCGAGGGAGATACTGTGGTTTTGTCCGACATGTCGCGTTGGGATAATACCGATCGCATCCGTCTTGAGTAGCCGGATTGGGTCACCAACAAATCAAAAAGTGAAGGAGCCCGCAATGAAAGAGGCCGAACAACCGCTCATCCAGATTCAGGACCTTACCAAAGTCTTCTATACAGATGAGATCGAAACGCACGCTCTGTCTGGCATTCACCTGTCGGTGAATAAAGGAGAGTACGTCGCCATGTCCGGCCCGTCGGGATGCGGTAAATCAACTCTGCTCTCGATCATCGGACTGCTGGATACGCCGACCGCGGGACGATATTCGCTGAACGGTAAGACTGTCGAGAATCTCGATTTCGCGGAGCGGTCGCGCATCCGGAACCAGGAAATTGGCTTCATATTTCAAAGTTTCAATCTGATCGGCGACCTGACAGTCTACGAAAACGTCGAACTGCCGCTGACATACCGCCAAAGAATGCCGGCGGCGGACCGCAAGGCGCGGGTGATGGAAGCGCTGGAACGAGTGGGCATGGCACATCGCGTCCGGCATTATCCGGCGCAATTGTCGGGTGGTCAACAGCAACGCGTCGCCGTAGCCAGAGCGCTGGGAGGAAAACCGTCCATCCTGCTCGCCGACGAACCCACCGGCAATCTCGATTCGCGCAACGGCGAAGCGGTGATGGAGCTCTTGCAGAACCTGCATCGCGAAGGCGCAACCATTTGCATGGTGACGCATGATCCGCGCTTCGCCAAGCATGCGCAGCGCGAGGTGCACTTGTTCGACGGCAAGGTCGTGGCAGAAGAAGAACTGAAGAAGCTTCTTCAGGAGACGAGCGCATGAACGGATTCTTGCAGGATCTCCGCTACGCTTTGCGCCAGCTACGCAAGAGCCCAGGATTCGCCTTCACAGCGATTCTTGTACTGACTCTCGGCATATCAGCCAGCGTCGCCATCTTTGGTTTCGTCGATGCGGCACTGATCAAGCCGCTGCCCTACGCGAACCCCAGCCGTCTGGTTGAAGTGACGGAAAGCATCACGATGATTCCCCGCGCCAATCTTTCCTATCCCGACTATCTCGACTGGAAGAGACTCAACCATGTCTTCAGTTCGATGGATGTCTATGAAGGAATGCGCTATCTCCTTGGCACCCCCGGAGGAACCGAGACAGTTCGCGGTATTCGAGTCAGCGATGGGTTCTTTCGCACCCTGGGTGTGAATCCCGTGCTGGGCCGCGACTTTTATTCCGGCGAGGACTTGCCTGCCGCGCCCAGCACCGTGATCCTCAGCTACGCCGCGTGGCAGCACAGGTTTGGCGGAAGGAAAGATGTGATCGGCGAGAGCATCGCACTCAGCGGCGTACCGCACACAATCGTCGGAGTGCTGCCCGCGGACTTCGAGTTTGCGCCTCGAGGGATTGCTGAGTTCTGGGTGACGCTTCACCCCTCCGACTCCTGTTCTATCCGGCGAAGCTGCCACGCGCTCATCGGAATTGGACGTCTCAAGGACGGCGTCTCGGTCGCGATGGCGCTGGCTGATACGAAAGCGATCGCACGACAACTGGAACTGCAGTATCCCACCGACAATCGCGACCAGGGGGCGAGCGTTCTCGCTTTGTCCGAGGCGGTCGTCGCGGATATCCGCCCCATCCTGTTGGTGCTGCTGGCCGGTGCGGGCCTGTTGCTGGTGATCGCCTGCGTGAACATTTCGAGCCTCCTGCTGGTCCGCTCCGAGGGCCGCAAGCGCGAGATTGCCGTCCGGGGCGCGTTGGGTGCGTCGCGCGGACGGCTGGTTCGCCAGTTCATGACCGAGGGCGCGGTGTTAATGGCTGCAGGCAGTTTTCTCGGCATCATCGCGGCGGCCGGAGCGATGCAGACCCTAACGCATCTCATCTCGAAAGACATGATGGCTGGTATGCCTTACCTGTCTGGGCTCGGGCTGAATTCTCATGGGCTGTTTTTTGCGGCGGCTATGTCCGTGTTCGCGGCCGCCCTCTTTTCTCTGCCTCCAATAGCGCGCCTGCCCATGACGAAGCTGCGAGAGGGCTTGACCGAAGGCGGCCGCGGCTACGCCGGCACTTTGTGGCGGCGTTTTGGCGCCAACCTGGTGGTGATCGAGTTGGCGATTGCCGTGGTCCTGCTGGTCGGGGCGGGATTGCTGGGAAAGAGCTTCTATCGCCTGCTCCACGTGGAAGTCGGATTCCAGACCGATCATCTGGCCACGGTGCAAGTTGCGTTGTCGAGCGCCACCTACGCGAAAGACGAACAAATCGTTGCTGTCGAGCGTCAGATCATAAAACGGGTTGCAGCCTTGCCCGGCGTCCGGTCGGTGGGCATTTCCAGCGTCTTACCCGTGAGCTTCAACGGAAATACGGAATGGATTCGGTTTGTGGGCCGGCCCTACGACGGCAAACACAATGAAGTGAACGAACGGGACGTAACTCCGGACTTGTTCTCCACGCTTCAGGCGAAGTTGTCGCGCGGCCGTTATTTTACCGACGCCGATGATGCCTCAAAGCCTCTCGTGGTCATCATCAACCAGACCCTGGCAAATAAATACTTCCCCGGAGAAGACCCGATCGGCAAGCGGATTGGCGATACGGAACTGTCGCCAAAGTCGATTAAGGAAATCGTCGGTATCGTTGAGGACGTTCATGATGGCGCACTCGACTCCGAGATTTGGCCCGCTGTCTATTACCCGTTTAATCAGAGTACGGACACCGACTTCTCTCTGGTCGCACGTACATCGCAGGACGAGGCGGCGTTGCTCCCGACTCTGGTAGCCGCCATCCATGAGATCGATCCCGGCATCGGTACCGTGAACGAAGCGACGATGACGGATAGGATCAATGACTCACCGACCGCCTATCTCCACCGTTCGTCAGCCTGGCTGGTGGGAGGCTTCGCCACCTTGGCCCTGCTGCTCGGCGTGATTGGCCTCTATGGTGTGATCGCGTACTCGGTGAGCCAGAGAACGCGTGAGATCGGGGTTCGCATGGCCCTCGGTGCCCAGCGCGCCTCGGTATACGGGCTCATCATGAAAGAGGCTGGTTGGTTGGCGGGCGCGGGAATTGCCGCCGGCCTGCTTTGCTCCATCGCAGCTGCGACCCTGATTCGCGGATTGCTATTTGGAGTTCGACCATGGGACGGCGGCACGCTGGCCGCGGTCTGTTTCGTTCTCGCAATGTCGGCGCTCCTTGCCAGCTACATCCCCGCGCGAAGGGCAGCCTCTGTCGATCCCATGGTGGCCTTGCGCTATGAGTAGAAGGGCGAACTGCATTCACTTCCCGCCGGGCGCGCTTGGGGAAACGCGGATCGTGCGTCACTTTGCAGATCGTGGCTACTTCGAGGTGGGGACGACGGCGGAAAAACTGAAGACGCTTTTGCAGGAGACGAGGGCATGAGCGGCTTGCTGCTAGACGTTCGATACAGCTTCCGGATGCTGGCTAAGAACCCCGGTTTTACAGCCGTCGCCGTTCTTGCCCTCGCCTTGGGTATCGGGCTGAGTACCGCGATGTTTGGCGTGCTGAATGCGGTGCTGCTGCAACCTCTGCCGTTCCACAATCCTGACCGTCTAGTCAGAGTCTTGTCAACTCAGGGTGACAGGATAATAGCCGGACCATCCCCCCTCGACGTCCGCGACTTTGCCGCCCAGAACCATACCTTCGAAAAGTTCGCCGTGTACGACATTTGGCCGAAGAATGTCAGCGCCAGCGGCGGATCCATTGAGCCCGAGCAGATGCGGGTGGGGCTGGTCCCCGCGGAATATTTTGAAGTTTTGGGCATCAAGCCTTTGATCGGGCGTTTGTTTAGGGAGGAAGAAAACCAATGGGGAAATGAGTTTGAAGCGATTCTGGGGTACAACCTCTGGCAAACGCGGTTCCAAGGTGATCCCTCCATACTTGGCAAAACCATTCGTATCAATGACGAACCCTACACGATCGTCGGAGTAATGCCGCGCGAAATTCCTGAAATGTTCGGTGACACCACACAGGGCAGAGTCGAGCTGTGGAGCCCGTTCGTTCCTTATAAGGCTGCTAGCGAGACGGTATGGAAGGAAAGCGAACGTGCCTCGCGCGGTTGGGGCTCGATCGGCCGGCTGAAACCAGGAGTCAGCATCCAAGAGGCAACCGCAGACCTTCAGCGAATTGCGCAGAATCTCGCTGCCCAATATCCTTTGGACCGCGGTGTAGGTGTAATCCTGCGCTCCTTACAGGACGAGCATGTCGCTAATTTGCGTCCCATCGTCGTGCTTCTGATGGGCGCGGTGACTTTAATTCTCCTGATTGCCTGCTCGAATGTGGCTAATTTGTTGTTGGCAAGAAACTCCAGCCGTGCTCGCGAGGTCGCGGTGAGAGTCGCGATGGGTGCGGAACGATTTGCGCTGATTCGGCAATTCATGACCGAAAACCTGACTCTGGGCATGTTCGGCGCGATTATCGGCGGCTTACTGGCATGGGGCACTTGCTTATTAATCGCTCGCATCCATCCGGCACAACTGTCTCAGCTTGCCGAGGTGAGACTCGACCCTCGCGTTCTCGCGTTCGGGTTTGGAGTTTCGGTTGTGAGCAGCTTAATTTTCGGGACTCTTCCTGCCTGGATCAGCCTGAAAATAAATCCCGCAGAAGCGTTCAGGGAAGGCGGACGGTCGAACATCGCCGCACGCGGCAAGCGCTGGCTGGGACATTCATTCGTTGCCGGGGAACTCGCGCTGGCGGCGATGCTCTTGGTGGGTACCGGGCTTCTGATTCAGAGCCTCTGGCGTCTGCAGAATCAGCAACTCGGTTTTCGCGTAGATCATTTGCTGAGAACACATTTTTTTCTGCCAGCCGTCCGATATCCTGACCGCGGTAGCATTACACGCTTTTGCGACCAATACGTGGCACGCGTTCGCCAACTACCCGGAGTGCAGGAGGCTGTGATCAGCGCCGCCTACCCCTTCGACGACAAGTGGACGGAAAATTTCACCATCGTAGGCCAACCCCTATCGCGACTGGAAGATACACCTGTGGCGGCATTCAATGTCACGGACTCGCACTATCTTCATACGCTGGCCATCCCGCTGATTCATGGCCGCGACTTCTTGGATTCCGACACCGAGACGAGCCTGCCCGTGGCGCTGGTGAACCAGGCCTTCGCAGATCTTTACTTTCCAACCCAGGATCCAGTGGGAAAACAGATTCGCATGGGTGAGAATCCAGTGCTTGCATCGAGCGCGTCAACCGTCCCTTACACCATTATTGGCGTGATTGGAAATTCCATGAACCGCGGTCTGGCGCTTTCACCTGTGCCGCACATCAACACACTATTTCGGCAGACGCCCGAACTGAATGCGGGCTTCAAATATTTGATCGTGCGTACCAGTCTTGATCCCATGCAACTTGCTCCATCGATTCGACGCCAGCTTCGCTCCCTGGACGCTGACTTGCCCTTCGCAGAGGTTGCGACCATGGATCAGATCATGCGCGGGCAGACCGCCGACCGGCGCTACACCACTGCTTTGCTGGCCATCTTTGCATTCTTGGGAATCGTGCTGGCTGGAATCGGTGTCTACGGCGTGGTTTCTTATGTGGTCGCACAGCGGACAAATGAAATTGGTTTGCGTATGGCGTTGGGCGCACAGCGCGCGGACGTGCTCTGGATGGTCATAAGTCAAGGGTTGGGAATGGCAATGGTTGGAGCCGTCGCAGGTCTGTTTGGAGCCTGGATTCTTCGGCGAGTCGTTGCACAGCTTGTTTTCGGGATTTCTCCCGCTGATCCTGCAACATTTACAGCAGCTGCGTTTTTGCTTATTGCATTTGCCGCGAGTGCGAGTTACGTTCCCGCGCGGCGTGCGGCGAAGGTAGATCCCATGGTGGCCTTGCGCTATGAGTAAGGAGGACGCATGAACGGATTGCTCCAAGATCTTCGTTATGCGCTGCGCCAGTTGCGAAAGTCACCTGGGTTCGCGGCAGTGGCGATCGTGACGCTGGCCTTGGGTATCGGCGCCAACACTGCGATTTTCAGCTTGCTCGACCAAGCGCTTCTGCGCAGCCTTCCTGTGAAAGATGTGGATCGTCTGGTGATCCTCAAGTATTCCGGCAGCAACATCCCCGGGCGCCTCGATTCGCGCACGGATGGAAAGTTCTACTTCTCCTACCCCATGTATCGCGATCTGCGTGACCGCAATTCCGTTTTCAGCGGCCTGATTGCGACGGATTGGACGCAGGTCGGAGTCCAATGGCACAACCAGCCCGATCTGGTGGCGGCGGAACTCGTCTCCGGCAACTACTTCGATGTTCTCGCCCTGCAGCCTGCTCTGGGGCGCTTGTTCGTCGCCTCGGATGATCTCAAGCCGGATGCGAACCCCTTGGTTGTGCTGAGCTTCAGCTATTGGCAGCGTCGCTTTGGCGCCGACCCCGGAGTCTTGAACCAGAGCATCCTGGTGAACGGGCATCCCTTCACGGTGGTGGGAGTTGCCCCGCCCGGCTTTCACAGCGTGGTGATGGGCGACACTCCAGATCTCTTCGTGCCCATGATGATGGAGGCCGAAGTCATACCCGGACGCAAGGATCTCGAGGACCACCATTCGAGTTGGCTGAATATTATCGGGAAGCTAAAACCCGAAATCAGCCGCGAGCAAGCGGAAGCAGGCCTCGCTCCTCTATGGTACGCGCTCCGATCCGACGAACTGAAAGACGTAAAAGGCGGGTCGGAGGGTTTTCGCGACCGGTTCCTGACCAAATCGCATTTGCTTGTTCTCGACGGCGCCAGGGGATTCTCTCCGCTCCGCAAAGACGTCCAGACGCCCTTGCTGATCGTAATGGGCATGGTTGCACTGGTGGCGCTCATGGCCTGCGCCAACGTAGGGAGTTTGCTGCTCGTTCGAGCGTCCGGTCGCATTCGTGAAATGTCGGTGCGTTACGCGCTCGGCGCAAAGCGTAAGCGGGTCATACAACAATTACTAGTCGAAGGACTTCTGCTCGGCTCTGCCGGAGGATTGTTGGGCATGCTGCTGGCGCCCCGAGTCTCGGCCCTGCTGATTAGCATGATCTGGAGCGGAGGCACGGGCGATCTTCCTTTCTCCGCCAAACCCGACCTGCGGATCATGCTTTTCAATTGTGCGCTGGCGCTGTTGGCCACTCTTCTTTTCAGTCTGGCACCGGCAGCACAGTTCTGGCGTCCTGATCTGGCGCCCGCCCTGAAACAACAAGGGATGACCGCCAGAAGCAGTCCGCTCCGCTTCCGTCGCGTTTCGGTCGGACTGCAGATCGGGCTGAGTCTGATGCTACTGGTGGGCGCGGGATTGTTCGTGCGTACGTTGCATAACCTGAGGTCGCTCAACGCCGGATTTGCCACCGATCATCTACTGACTTTCGGGATTGATCCCAGCATGGCAGGCTACGAGCCGGCTCGCACCTTTGCACTCTACCAAAGAGTCTTCGAAACGTTGAACCGCTTGCCGGGAGTTCGTTTCGTGGCCGCGACCAACGATCCTGAATTGGCGAATGACAACGAAAGTGGGAACATCGCCATCGCCGGTTACGCCGAAAAACCGGAAGAGGATATGAACGTCGAGCAGCCCGATGTCAGCGCGGATTATTTCTTCACTCTGCAGGTGCCGTTGCTCGCCGGCCGTGCATTCACTCAGCAAGATTCAGCGGGATCGCAGAAGGTAGCTGTGGTCAATGAAAGTTTCGCTCGCCATTTCTTCGGAGATCCGCAGCAGGCGATTGGGCATTCTATCGGCTACGGGGGCGCAGTAGTAAAAACCGACACTGCCATCGTGGGGGTCGTAAAAGATGCGAGGCATACGAGCCTTCGAGAACCGGTAACACGCACGCTTTTTCGGCCCTACCTTCAAATTTCCGAGCCTCACGCGATGACCTTCTATGTCCGCACCTGGCAGCAGCCTGAGAACGCGGAAAGCACGATCCGCAGCGCCATGCAAACGCTGGACTCCAACCTGGTGCTCGATACTTTCCGGACAATGGACGAGCAGATCGACAATAACCTTACCGCCGAACGGATAATCGCATTGCTCGCCTCAGGTTTTGGAATGCTCGCCGCTCTCATGGCCGCCGTGGGCTTGTACGGAGTGCTGGCGTATTCGACCGCTCAAAGAACAAGCGAGATCGGGATTCGTATAGCACTCGGGGCAACCCGCGCATCGGTAGTCAGGATGGTGCTGCTTGAGGTGCTCTGGCTGGCGGGAATCAGCATCGCAGTTGCGCTGCCTCTGTCATTGCTGCTGATGTACGCGGTGCGCAGCCAGTTGTATGGCATTTCCGGCAGCGACCCGCTCACACTTTTTGGGATGACCGTGCTCGTGACCCTGGTGGCGCTTGCCTCCGCCATGTTGCCGGCTCGACGCGCTGCCCGGGTAGAACCCATGACGGCGTTGCGCTATGAGTAGGGGATTTGGCCGATGAATGGATTTTTGCAAGATTTCCGTTACGCTCTGCGCCAGGCACCTATCTGGCCGTGATCCCGCTATTGGGAGGCGTATCGGTGATCGGGTGCGGCATGCCCGCATGGCGCGCCGCAAAGATCGACCCCATGGTGGCGCTACGTTACGAATGAAATGAGTTCAGTGAGATGATCCAGCTAAAAAACATCGAGCGAAGTTACAAAACTGGCGCCGGCCAGACGTGGGTTTTGCGTCGCGTCAACCTGCAAATTGAGCCGGGCGAATTCATTACGGTGATGGGGCCGTCGGGCGCGGGCAAATCGTCACTTCTGAACGTGCTTGCACTGCTGGATGATCAATGGCAGGGCGAGTACTGGTTTCGTGAGCAGGCTGCGCACGCAATGAAGCGAAAGGAACGCGCTGAGGTGGCGAAGAAAAACATCGGCATGGTTTTTCAAAGCTATCACCTGCTTGACGATCTCACGGTGATGGAAAACATCGACCGGCCGCTCTCCTACAAAGATATTCCGCGACACCAGCGACAAAGCCTGGTCGCCGATGCACTCGATCGCTTTCAGATTGTCGCCAAGAAGGATCTTTATCCGAGCCAGCTCTCCGGCGGACAACAACAATTGGTCGGGATTGCGCGGGCAGTCATTCACAAACCGGCGTTGCTGCTTGCCGATGAACCGACCGGCAACCTTCATTCCTCGCAGGCCAAGGAGATTATGGAACTCTTCCGGGACTTGAATCATCAGGGCACAACCATCGTGCAGGTTACTCACTCCGAAACCAACGCTGCTTACGGAACTCGCACCATCCAGTTGCGCGATGGTTGGCTGGTAAGCGATTCGGCAAATCCAGACCTACATCCAATGATGGAGCCGAGTGACGCGGCGGTGAAGCGATGAAGTTCCGTTTCCGCGTACTGCGCTTCGACATTTCGCTAATGACATTTCTGGTACTCACTGCGGCTATCTTGCAGGCCCAGGCGGGTGCCTCGGCTTCATTGGAAATGCCCCACTCACGCAATCCCCTAAGCCCGTACACTGCCGATACTGTGCCCGATCCCGTACTGACAAATTCGCCGCGTCTCGATCGGCTGACCCGCGACGGGAAGTTGTTTCTTTCTTTGAGAGACGCGATTGACCTTGCCCTGGAAAACAATCTGGATCTCGCAATCGCCCGCTACAACTTGCCGATTGCCAATGCGGACTTGCTCCGCACCAAGGCCGGCGGAACCTTTCTTGGTGTCAACACTGGCGTCGTACAAGGAACTCCGGGCGGAGGCGTCGGAGGATATGGCGCGGGTGCGCCCGGAGCGGGTGCCGGCGGCACGACCGGTGGCGCTGGGGGCGCGGGCGCTGGCGCATCGGGGCTGGTGCAATCCACCCTGGGCGGAGGAACA
>Ga0187871_10000766_pt1 | contig 29563 bp, 27 predicted proteins | sample June2016WEW_16_1_FD_132988 | JGI IMG/M metagenome (GOLD analysis project Ga0187871, IMG submission 132988) | Peatland microbial communities from SPRUCE experiment site at the Marcell Experimental Forest, Minnesota, USA - June2016WEW_16_10 | ecosystem: Environmental > Terrestrial > Soil >...
GTTAATGAAGAAGGCGCCGCACGAAGTGCTGGATATGGCGCCTGCAGCAGACTAAGAGCGGTGGCCGGTGCGCTGTGCCTGGTGCCCCTGTAGATAGAGCTAAACACCGGCCACCAGCCACTAACCACCAGCCACTAACCGTCAGCCACGTTGTATAGGAGGCATAAATGAGATCTTCACCTTACGACCGCGCAAACTTGATCGCTGATTTCGATTCCATCCGGATCAGCTTGGCATCTCCCGAAAAGATTCGGAGCTGGTCCCACGGAGAAGTTACCAAGCCGGAGACCATCAACTACCGGACCTTCAAGCCGGAGCGCGACGGTCTGTTCTGCGCGCGTATTTTCGGGCCTACCCAGGATTGGGAATGCTTGTGCGGCAAGTACAAACGCATGAAGCATCGCGGCGTGATCTGCGACAAGTGCGGCGTGGAAGTTACCCTCGCCCGCGTCCGCCGCGAACGGTTGGGACATATCGAATTGGCCAGCCCCTGCTCGCATGTCTGGTTCTTCAAGGGCCTCCCGAGCCGTATCGGCCACCTGTTGGATATCACCCTCCGCGAATTGGAGCGCGTGCTTTATTTCGAAGCGTTTGTAGTGGTAGACCCCGGCGAAGTGCCCGAACTGACGCGCGGCGAGGTCATCACCGACGAGCGTAAGCGCCAGCTCGATCAGGATCACCCCGGCAAGTTCGTCGCCATGATGGGCGCCGAAGGTATCAAAGAGTTGCTCAAGAAGGTCGACGTCGAATTCCTCAGCGAAGATATTCGCACGAAGATGAAGACCGAAACCTCCCAGCAGAAAAAACTGAAATTCGCCAAGCGTCTGCGCGTGGTGGAATCCTTCCGCAAATCCGGCAACAAGCCTGAGTGGATGATTCTCGACGTGATCCCCGTTATTCCGCCGGAATTGCGCCCGCTGGTGCCATTGGATGGCGGCCGCTTCGCCACTTCCGATCTGAACGACCTGTACCGGCGCGTCATCAATCGTAACAACCGCCTGAAGAAGCTGATCGAGCTGCATGCACCCGATGTGATCGTCCGCAACGAAAAACGCATGCTGCAGGAGGCCGTGGACGCGCTGTTCGATAACGGCCGCCGCGGCCGTGTGCTGCGCGGCGCCAACAACCGCCCGCTGAAATCGCTCTCCGATACTCTGAAAGGCAAGCAAGGCCGCTTCCGCCAGAACCTGCTTGGCAAACGCGTCGACTACTCCGGCCGCTCCGTCATCGTAGTCGGCCCCGAACTGAAGCTGAACCAATGCGGTTTGCCGAAGAAGATGGCGCTCGAGCTATTCAAGCCCTTCATCTATCACCGCCTCGAGCAGCGCGGCCATTGCACCACCATCAAGCAAGCTAAGGAACTCGTCGAGCAGCAGGACCCGGTGGTTTGGGACATTCTCGAAGAAGTCATCAAAGACCACCCAATTCTTTTGAACCGCGCTCCCACGTTGCACCGCCTGGGTATCCAGGCTTTTGAGCCGGTCCTGGTGGAAGGCAAGGCCATCAAGATCCATCCGCTGGTTTGCACCGCGTTCAACGCGGATTTCGATGGCGACCAGATGGCCGTCCATATCCCGCTGTCTCCGGAAGCGCAGATCGAGGCGTCCACGCTGATGCTGTCTTCCAACAATATTCTTTCGCCGGCGCACGGCGGCCCCATTGCCGTGCCCACCCAGGACATGGTGCTGGGTTGTTACTACCTCACCAAGGCGCGTCCCGGCACTAAGGGAGAAGGGCGCACCTTCGCCTCGGTTGAAGATGTGCTGATCGCGCTCGAAATGGGTGAAGTTGAGACCCTCACGCCGATCAAGCTGCGCTATACCGGCAAGGTCATCGATCTGGTGCATGCTTTCGACAACCAGAACATGCTGCATACCGAGCCCATTGAGTTCGTTAAGCAGTACATGGAGACCACCGTCGGCCGCGTGATCCTGAACGACCAACTGCCGCAGGACATGCCCTTCATCAACGGCTTGTTGAAGAAGAAGGGCCTCGCTCAACTCGTGCAGTATTGCTACCTGAAGTTCGGTTTGGTGGTGACGGTCCAGATGCTCGACCAGGTGAAATCTCTGGGCTTCCTGTATGCCACCCGCGCCGGCATTTCCATCGGCATCGACGACATGGTTGTACCTTCCGAAAAGGCCGGCCTGGTGAGCGAGGCGGAAAAAGAAGTGGTGGCCGTCGAAAACCAATATCAGGACGGCGCCATTACCCACGGCGAACGCTACAACAAGATCATCGAAATCTGGTCGAAGGTCACCGAGAAGGTTTCCGATGAAATGTTCCACGCCATGGAAGAGGACGACCGCACCGGCCGCTACCTCAACCCGATTTACATCATGGCGGACTCTGGCGCGCGCGGTTCCAAACAGCAGATCCGCCAGCTTTCCGGTATGCGCGGATTGATGGCCAAGCCCTCCGGCGAGATCATCGAGACGCCGATCACCGCCAACTTCCGCGAAGGCCTCAACGTATTGCAGTACTTCATCTCCACGCACGGCGCCCGCAAGGGTTTGGCCGATACGGCTTTGAAGACGGCCGATTCCGGCTATCTCACTCGCCGCCTGGTGGACGTCTCCCAGGATGTCATCATCGCCGAAACCGACTGCGGCACCACCGAAGGAATCTATGTGGAGCCCATTATCGAATCCGGCGAAATCATCGAGCCTTTGCGCGACCGCATCGTCGGGCGCGTGGCGCTCGAAGATCAGAAGGACTACGAAGGCAATGTGATCGTGGCCGTGAACCAGGAGATCACCGAAGACCTGGCCGCCGCCATCCAGGCTGCCGGCATCGAGCGCGTCAAGATCCGTTCGGTGCTCACTTGCGAATCGAAGCGCGGTGTCTGTGTCATGTGCTACGGCCGCAACCTGGCTTCCGGACGGCTGGTCGAGCGTGGCGAAGCAGTGGGCGTCATTGCCGCCCAGTCCATCGGCGAGCCCGGCACGCAGCTCACCATGCGCACCTTCCACATCGGCGGCACGGCTTCCCGTATTTCGGAGCAGTCCACGCAGGACTCCAAGTCCGATGGTTTTGCCCGCTACATCGGGGTGCAGTCCGTGCGCAGCAAGACCGGTGAACTGATCGCCATGAACCGGAACGGCATTATGGCGGTAGTCGACGACAAAGGCCGCGAAAAAGAGCGCTATCAAATGGTGTACGGCGCCAAGATCCTGGTGGAGGACGGCGGCCCCGTCAAGGCTAACCAGATCCTGTTGGAGTGGGATCCCTATACGTTCTCGATCCTCACGGAAGTCACCGGCACCGTGCACTTCAAAGACCTGCTGGAAGGCATGACCATGCAGGAACAGTTGGATGAAGTCACCGGCATGTCGCAGCTCGTGGTGATCGATTCCCCGGATGAGAAGCGCCAGCCAACCGTGATCGTGCGGCCCGACAGCGCCCTGGGCAGCAAGTCCGAAGCCAAGAAGTACCTGATGCCTACCCACGCCCACTTGATGGCGCGCGACGGCGAGGAAGTTCACGCCGGCGACGTGCTGGCCAAGATCCCGCGTGAGACCACCAAGACCAAAGACATCACCGGCGGTCTGCCGCGCGTCGTGGAACTGTTCGAAGCCCGCAAGCCGCGCGAAACCGCGATCATGGCGGAAATCAACGGCAACGTGAAATACGGCGAAGTGACCAAGGGGCAGCGCAAGATTTATGTGGTCGGCGAAGATGGCGAGCAGCGCGAATACTCGTTGCCTCGCGGCGTTCACATCAACGTGCAGGAAGGTGAGAAAGTAAAAGCCGGCGAGCCGCTCATGGACGGCCCTCGCAATCCGCACGACATCCTGGACGTCCTCGGCGAGAAAGAACTGCAGAAGTATCTGGTCAACGAGATCCAGGAAGTCTACCGGCTGCAGGGTGTCAACATCAACGACAAGCACCTGGAAGTGGTCGTCCGCCAGATGATGCGCTGGGTGAAGGTCGAAGATATCGGCGATACGGAGTTTCTGCCGGAAGAAGTAGTCGACAAGTTCCGCTTCCGCGCCATCAATCAGCTCACGATCGAGTCCGGGGGCCGTCCGGCGAAAGGCCGGGCCGTGTTGTTGGGAATCACCAAGGCATCGCTTTCCACGGATTCGTTCATCTCCGCGGCCTCCTTCCAGGAGACCACTCGCGTGCTTACCGAAGCTGCCATCAACGGCAAGGTGGATTACTTGCGCGGCCTGAAGGAAAACGTGATCATGGGCCGCCTGGTGCCCGCGGGAACCGGCATGGAGTACTACCGGCGCGTCAAGATCGCCGGCGAAGACGTAGTGGAAGAGCCGGTGGTGGAGCCCACGCTCGAATCCATCCCCGGCTACGACGAAGAGGCCCGTATTCAGTACGCGGGCGGATTGACCGAGAATACCGGCGACGATTCGCTGGCGGAATAGCGGTACTGGATTTTGATTCTACTGAGGTAGCGGCGCGGAAGCGCGCCGCGTCCAATCATATATATGCTTGACATTACTTTTTGTCCGACTTGTGGCAGCGATGAGATCAAAAAGGTGCGCCGGAATTGGACCGGCGAATTTCAAGGCAAGACCTACACCATCCCCGACCTTGAATTCCACCAATGCCCGGCGTGCTGGGAACGCGTTCTCGACCGCGAGGCTTTGCGGCGAATCAAAGCCACCGTTCCGGCGGTGGCTCCTTCGCAGCTCATGGCGCGATCCGCGTGAGCGGGTTCGGCACATGCCTTCGGGCGCCTGTCCGCCAAGTTAACTAGCGGCGCCGTCACGCCATTGGTGCGCCTCAATCTCCCAGGAACTTTCCGATGGGCCGTAGTCCCTTCACGTTGTCGCAGACTGCCTTGAAGGCCGCCGTCATCGGAATCGCCAACAGCAGCCCGGCTGCGTCCCATAGAAATCCCCACAGCATCAGCGAAAAAGTGACGGCCAGGGGGTTCAAATGCACGCGCGACCCCACCACCTTCGGATACAACAGGTTCAGCGCCAGGATATGGAAGGCCGCCACGATCGCCACCACCAGCAGGTAGCCTGAGATGGTGTCGTACGCCGTGAGCGCGACAAATAACGGTGGCAACGCGGCCAGCGGGAGTCCCACATACGGCACCAGGCTCAAGAAACCGCTCAACGGACCGACCAGCAGGGCGTAGGGCAGGTGAATCACATAAAATGCCAGGGAGCTGACTGCCGCCAGCAGCAGTCCCAGCACCGAATTCCCCACCACGAACGCGCGCACCATGTCGGCGATGCCTTGCAGGCTGCGCGCCGCCGCCGCGCGGTCTTCGCCATGGAAGAACTGCAGGAAACTGCGGTGGATGTGATCGTGCCAGCTCAGCATGAAGTACACTAGAAACGGCACAAACGAAGCCATCAGCATGATCTGATAGAAGGACCCCAGCCGCACCGAAATAAAGTCTTTGATGGGCGATGAATCCGCGTGAATGCGCACCTCCGGAATGGCTCCGGGGATCGCCGGCGCCGCCACATCCGCCGTGCGTTTTTTCTTCCGCGCGGGCTCCGGCGGAGGCGCCACCGGTTTGTGGGCCGGCATCACTAACTGGTAACTCCGCTGTTCCAGGTTTTCCACCTTCTGCGACACGTTCTCTACCAGGTCGCCGATGCGCTGGCTGTACCGCGGCAGTTCCTCGGCCAGACCGGAGAACTCAGAGTAGGCTCCCATTCCCAACAGATACAGCATGGAAAGCGCGGCCGCGCACACCACGAAACTGGCCAGCGACCGCGGAAAACGAATGCGCACCAGGAGAGTGACGAAAGGTTCCAGGATGAAAGCCAGCATAACCGCCGCCAGCGACGTGATAAAGAAGACCCTGCCGAAATATAGGATCGCGATCACCACGCCCAGCGCGATCAGCGGCAGGGCGATATTTCGTACTTCCTGCTCGGCGGCGCGCAGGGGATTGGACAAAATGGCCACTAAGCGAGAGATCCCTGTCTCGAATCTACCATGCCCGCGTTTATAATGAAATGAGTCTTACGCGGCATGCCGTCCTCGAAACCACGCATCCTGGCACTCGATCTGGGAAAGAAGCGCATCGGCATGGCCATCAGCGACCCCCTGGGTATCACCGCGCAAGGGCTTCCCAACCTGGAGCGCACCACCAAGCGGGCCGATCTGGCCGAACTCACTCGCCAGGTCGAGGAGCGCGACGTCTCCCTGATCCTGATCGGAAATCCGCTGCACATGAGCGGTGACGAAGGCCGCCAGTCAGCCTGGGTGCGGGAGTTCGCCGACGCGTTGACCGCGCGCGCCGGCCGTCCCGTGCGCCTTTGGGACGAGCGCCTGACCACCGTGGAAGCTTCGCGCGTCTTACGCGCCAGCGGCATCAGCATTGAAAAACGCGCCCGCGCCGTCGACCGGCTTTCCGCTGTCATCCTGCTGCAGAGCTATCTGGACTCCCTGTGAAGATCTTCAGTTGGCTCGCCGTGGCGCTCCTGTTTGTGATCGCAGTCGTCATTTATGTCGGCGTGAACCTGAACACACGCTATATCGCTTTCAATCAAGAAGTGTTCGTGGATGTGCCCCGGGGAACCAGTGCTCGCCAGATCGCCGCCATGCTCCAGAACGCCGGCGTCATCGAGCATTCCTGGACCTTCGCCGTGGCCCGCGCCCTTCGCCGGGGCGCCGCGCTGCAGGCTGGTGAATACCGGTTTACGCAGGCGGCATCCGTGCTCGAAGTCTTCGACCGCATCCGCCACGGAGACGTCTTTTACTATGAGCTGGTGGTGCCCGAAGGGAAGAACATGTTCGATATCGCGGCCGCGGTCCAGAAAATCGACGTGTTTTCGGCGGAGCGCTTCCTGGATGCGGCGCGCCGTCCGGACCTCATCCGCGATATCGATCCCGAAGCGCCTACGCTCGAAGGCTACCTCTTCCCCAGCACCTACCGGCTGAACCGGACGACCACCCCCGATCAGCTCTGCCTTATGATGACCGGCAAGTTTCGCGAAGTCTGGCGCAGCCTGGGAACCAGCGCTCCCATACACCGCACCATCACGCTGGCGTCGCTGGTGGAGAAGGAAGGCAAACTTCCGGCCGAGCGGCCCGTGATCGCCTCCGTTTTCGAACGCCGCCTGGGCATCGGAATGAAACTGGACTGCGACCCCACCACCATTTACGCGGCTCTATTGGCCGGCAGCTACAACGGCGCCATTCACAAATCCGACCTGGCCAGCGACGACCCTTACAATACCTACCAGCATGCCGGTCTGCCCCCTGGGCCGATCGCCAATCCAGGAGTCGCGTCCATCGACGCCGTCTTGCACCCCGCCGGCACCGACTATCTCTACTTCGTGGCTCGCGCGGACGGCTCCGGCGGACACAACTTCGCTTCCGACCTGGCTTCGCAAGAAGCCAACATCGCCAAGTACCGCAAAGCGCTCGCGCGGCGTCCGTGAACGGCGAAAGCGCCTCCTGAGACAATACCAGTATGTCGATCTTGACTCAAACCCTTACGCTGGCGTGCTGCGCCGCCGCCCTTCGCGCGGAGGTCCACACCATGACTCTGCGGCAGGCGGTGGAGCGGGCTTTGCAACAAAACCCCGAGATCGCCATGGCGCGGCTGGATGAGCTGAAAGCCCGTGAAGCTGTGCGTATTCAGAAGGACCCCTTCGCGCCGCACGTCTATCTGGGCAGCGGTTTGGCGTATACCAATGGATTTCCGATGAGTATCGATGGCGCGGCTCCCTCCATCGTGCAAGGGCGCGTCTCGGAGTCGCTGTTCAACCGCCAGCAGAGCTACGCGGTGGCCCGCTCCCGGGAAGAAGCCCATGGGGCAGGCATCGCCGCAGCCGCCAAGAAAGACGACGTCGCCTACCGGACGGCGACGCTCTTTGTGGAAGCCGAGCGCGCGGCGCGTGCCGGCCAGACCGCACGGCAGGAAATCGAGAGTTCTCAGAAGGTGCTCGCGACCGTCGAGCAGCGCGTGAAGGACGGGCGCGAATTGCCCCTCGAGTCCAAGCGCGCGGCCTTCAACCTGGCACGCGCGCGGCAGATCGCCGATTCGCTGGATGGGGACCGCGAAACCGCTGAAACCTCACTGGCCATCGTGTTGGGCTACGGCGCGGAAGATCGTGTACAGCCCGCCGCCGAAGAGCGGCCATCGCCTGCCATGCCGCCTTCCGAGGAAGCCGCCGTAGAAAGCGCATTACGGTCGAGCCCGGAGCTCCGCCGCCTGGAGTCCGGGATTGCCGCAAAAGGCCTGGAAGCCCGCGGCGCCAAAGCGGCGCGGCTGCCGCATGCCGATCTGGTGGCGCAGTATGGTCTGTTCGCCACATTTAACCATTACCAGAATTACTTCCTGAAATATCAGCCCAACAACGGCGAGATCGGCGTTTCGTTCGTGCTGCCATTGTTGCTGGGGCCCGCCGTGAGCGCGGCCGCCGCCGACGCCGACGCCGACGCATCTAAACTGCGTATCCAACTGGCCAACACACGCAACCAGATTACCGCGGATACGCGCCAGACCTATCGCGAGGTGCGCAAGGCGGAGGCGCAACGGGATGTTGCGCGTCTCGACCTGGATCTCGCGCGCGAACAGCTTTCGGTGAACTTGGCGCTCTTGCAGGAGGGCAAAATCTTGCTTAGCCAGGTCGAAGAATCCCGGATTGCCGAGAGCGGCAAGTGGATCGCGTTCTACGACTCCCAGTACGCAGTCGAGCGGGCTCGCTGGAATCTGGCGAGGCAGACCGGAGACCTGGTGGCTGCTTTGCGGTAAGGCGTCTTTACCCGGCTATGGAAGCCGGCCGGAAGCCGCCGCCCACGATGTCGCTATTGCTACGGCCGTGGCGGCTGTCCTCCGAACTGGTTGCCACACCCATCTTGATGCGGTAGAACGCCAATAATTCGGCTTCGTCGAAATCGATGGCTTTGGCGTATTGACGAATATAGCTGGTGTTGTAAACCCCGCCCGGAAGTTTCTTGAAATCGCCGCCTTCGATAGCCCGCAAACTGCGAATATTGATTTTGGTGGATTCCGCAATCTGCTCCAGCGAAATCCCCCGGTTACGCCTTATGGTAGCCAAGCCCAAGACGCTGCCATCTTCTTCCTCTCGCATCGGCCCGTTCTCCCTAAGAGTGCTGTGTACACCCATTCCTTTATGAAAATGAAAAGTTATTAAGGAAAACAAGGTACCATATTTCAGGCAGGATTGCTAAACTCTAACCCGATGGACATTTCCCGTAGGCGATTCGCCGCGGGCGCCCTCGCCGGGCTGGCAGCCGCTGTTCCCGGCCGCCCGCAGGCGCTGCGTCCCCGCCCAAGACTGTTCGTGTTCCTGATCGCGGAGCAGTTCCGGCAGCTCTACCTGGACCGGGCCGCGAGCTTCCTTGCGTCCGGCGGTTTCCGCGAGCTGATGACGAAAGGCGTCTATTATCCGGATTGCCGGCTGTCCGCCAGCGGCTTCACGGCCACCGGGCTGGCAACGCTTGCCACCGGGGCTTATCCTGGCGTTCACGGCATTGTGGCTGAGCAGTGGTACGACCGCAAGACACACTTGTTAACCCAGGCCCGCGCCGACATTCTGGAAGCGGCCACGCTGGCCGACGAGGTCGCGCGCGCCGGACGCAGCCGCATCTTCAGTCTGGGTTTGAACGAAGGTCCGGCCTCGCTGCTGGCCGGCCGTTCCGCCGCGCAAGTGTTCTGGATGGATACGCAAGGCCGGTTCAATACCCGCGGCAACGCCCCGGAATGGCTGGCGGCATACAATAGCGCCCGGCCCCTGGACCAACTGCACGACAAGAAATGGACCGCGGTAGGAACGCGCGGGGACCTCCCACCCTTGCGTACCTTGACCTACGATCCCCGTCATCCCGAAGATTTCTTCGCCCTCTACCAGTCGTCGTACTTTTGCCAGGATGCGCAATTTGAGTTGCTGCGCGCCATGGTCGCCGCGGAGCAACTGGGCCAGGGTCAGACATTGGATTTCGTTTTTGTGTCGCTGGGTTCCATCGCGCTCCTGGGCTACGAAACCGGCTCGTCCTCTCCCTTAGCGGCTCTGATGGACCAGATGGCCCTGCGTCTCGACTTGCAGATTCAGAGCACTCTGGACCTGCTGAACCGGGCGCTGGGGAAGAATCGTTACAACCTGATTTTTGCCGGCGCGCACGGGGCGCCCCCCGAGCCGGATCCGGCAGTGCGGTCGCAATTTGCGATTTCAGGCGAGAGCCTCGCGCACGCCATCAACAAGGCGCTTTCCGACGCGCTCGATAAAGGCGCGGTGAAGAACGGTTATGTGGAGAAGTACGTCTATCCTTTCCTCTACCTGAAACTGGACGCGCTCCAGAAGCAAAACACGCCCGCGCACGCCGCGCGGAAGATGGCGGCAGAGGCGGCCTTGCGTCTCCCGGGCGTAGCCGGCTACTACACGGCGGATGGCGATTGTTCGCACACCGGCGAGTGGCGGCGGAGGTTCGAAAACAGTTTTCACGAATTGCGTTCCGGCGATGTCATGCTCAGCTACGAGCCCGGCGCCATGGAAGATTCTGGGGCCGGCCGCGGCGTATCGTATGGCTCGCTCTACAACTACGATACGAGTGTCCCCGTCTTTCTGTACGGGCAGCAGTTCGCCAGGCAGCCCATCGAGCGCGCCATCAACATGGTTGACATCGCGCCTACCGTCGCGCGTGCCGCGGGGGTTCCCGCGCCTTCATCGGCGATTGGCGAGGTACTGGCGGAGGCCTACGCCGATACCGAAGACGAGCGCGCGAAATGAGACGGGAGGACGCGCGGCTGGCCACTTCATTGTGCGGCATCGCGCTCCGCAATCCCGTCCTCGCAGCCTCGGGAACATTCGGATACGGCGTCGAATTCGACAAGCTCGTAGATTTGAACGCGCTCGGCGGCTTCGTGGTGAAGGGATTATCGCGCGAGCCGATGGACGGCAATCCGCCGCCACGCCTCTGGGAAGCGCGGGCCGGCATGATGAATTCGATCGGCCTGCAAAACGTCGGCGTGCGCGCATTCGTGCGCGACAAGCTACCGCAATTGGCGCGTTTGCGGACGGCCATCTTCGCGAACGTGTTCGGCAACACCGCCGAAGATTACGTGGAAGTGGTGCGCATCCTGGAGTCGGCCGAGGGCTTGGCTGGCTACGAACTCAATGTTTCCTGCCCGAATACGAAACATGGCGGCCTCTTCTTTTCCAGCGATCCGGCCCTGTTGGCGGAAGTCGTTTCCACCGTGAAACGCGTGGCCCGGCGGCCGGTGATCGTAAAGCTATCGCCGAATGTGGCGGCCATCGAGCCACTGGCGCGCGCCGCCGAAGATAGTGGCGCCGACGCCGTCTCGCTGGTGAATACGTTTGTGGCTCTGGCGATCGATGCGCGCACACGCCGTCCGCGGCTGGGTGCGGGATTCGGAGGGCTATCCGGACCGGCCATCAAGCCGCTCGCGCTGCGCCTGGTATATCAGGCGGCACAGGCAGTGAAAATCCCGGTGATTGGATTGGGCGGCATCGCCACCGGCGAGGACGCCGCCGAATTCCTGGTGGCCGGCGCCACCGCCGTCGAAGTCGGAACGGCTACGTTTTGGGATCCCCAGTCGCCCGCGCGCGTGGCGCGCGAACTACAACGTTTCCTCGAAGACGAAGGCGTCGCCGACGTGAAGCAGATTGTAGGAACGCTGAAGTGGCCCGGGCGCTGATCAGACGTCTCGCTGCAAATCGTCAAGGTATTCGGGTGGCACGTCGTCCTCCCGGACTTGCTTCGTATGCACTTCGGCGACATCCGGATCCGGCGCATTCTCCACACCGCTGATCACTTCGGCCTCGTAGGCTTGCCCTTCCTCTACGAGTTCCACGACGCTCTCCGGCCCGGCCTCGGCAATGCTTGGCAATCCCTGGGTGTCGCCGGATTGGCCGGCTGAATCGGAGAGCGGCTCCGGATCTGTATTCGCGATCACTGTTTCGTTCCTCGTCTTCTTCATGCGTTGTCTCGAAGCACGCGGCGTGCCAATTGAAAGGAACCTCTAATAGCTGGACTGATAAATCTCCAGCGCAGCGGCGGAATCGAATGCGCGGGGATTGAAGCGGCCGGTCCATTGAGTGGCGGCTTCTTCTGCCAGCGATGGCAGTGCGTCTTGAGAAATGCCGAGTTCCCGCAAGCGGCCAGGCAAGCCCGCGCCTGCGGCCATTTCCGCCAGACGGTCGGCGAGACCCGGGCCGCCAAGTTCGCCATAGAGCCCTTCCGCCGCAGTCCAATTCCAGCGCACCACGTGCGGCAGCAGCGCGGCAATCGCCACGCCGTGCGTGGTGCCGAAATGTGCCGTCAGCGGATTGGCGCAGGCATGCGTGGCGCCCAGCATGGAGTTCTCGATGGCGATGCCGGCGTAGTGCGCGCCGAGCAGCATCGCGCCGCGCGCTTCCACATCGCCCGGGTCGCGGAGCACCTGCGCGAAGTTCGCCGCCAACAGCAGCCATGCCTCCCGCGCGAACGCCATGGAGGCCGATGTTCGCCGCGTGGTCACGTAGCTCTCGACCGCGTGCGAGATGGCGTCGTACCCGGCCGCCGCGGTCACCTCGCGCGGCTGCGAGCGCGTCAGCAGCGGATCGAGAATCGCCGCGCGAAAAGCGGCTTTCGGATCGCCGCAGGCCATCTTCACGTGCGTAGCCGCGTCGGAAATCAGGGCATAGCTTTGCGCTTCGCTGCCGGTGCCGGCGGTGGTGGGTATGGCGATCATGGGCAGCATGGGCCGCGAGGCTTTGCCGAAACCCCAATACTCGCGCATGCCGCCGCCGTTAGTCAGGACGAAGTTGATACCCTTGGCGCAATCGAGCGAACTGCCGCCTCCCAGCGCGATCAGCGAGTCGATGCCATCTGCCGCCGCGGCGATGCGCCCGGCCTCCACCATTTCGGTATCGGGGTTCGGCGAGAAATCGTGGAAAGCGAAAAGTGCGATGCCGGCTCCCGATAGCATCGCCACCGCCTGATCCACGTAGCCGGCCGGCCGCAGGCCGGGATCGGAAACCAGCAACGTGCGCGTGAATCCCAGGGAATTGGCCAGCGCCCCGAGTTCGGTGAAGCGATTTTCGCCGAAGAGAACTTGCGTGCGAAGGTCGAACGTCACTTCTCGCTCAGCGCCCAAAGCTCGTTGCGGTTCATCACGAAAAGCGCCCCGTTGGCGGGCACCACCGTCGCGTACACCGAACTGCCCATGTTTATCGTCGAGATCAGCTTCTTTTCCTTGGCCGCTTCGAGCACATACACATCGCCGTCTTCGTCGCCCAGATAGACCTTGCCGTTGATCACCATCGGCGATCCCCACACGGCCGACAGCAGATCGTGCGTCCAGTACGGCTTGCCCGTATTTACGTCCAGGCAATGCAGAAACCCGCTGAAATCTGCATAGAACAGCAGCCCGTTGTAGATCGCGCCCGTTGAAATGGAGCGGCGGATCTTATCGTAATGCCAGATGCGGCCGGTCTCCGTGATATCGCCGCGCTTGGTGGCGTCGATGGCATAGAGGTGGCCCACGCCTTCACCATGCTCCGGGTCCTGGCCATTGGCAATGAAGACTTTGTTTTCCCAGATCACGGGCGTGGCGATCACTTCATTGCGCGTCTTGGGCCATACGGAATCCTTGGGGTTCAGGTCGAACTCCCACAGTTTCTTGCCGGTCTCCGCTTCATAACCGCGCACGCGCCCATCGCCCTCGCCCATCACCACCTGCACCGTGTCGCCGATCTTGCCCACCGCGGGCGACGACCACTGCCCGTGCAGGATGCGCTCGCCCACGTTGTTTACTTCCCAAACCTTCTTTCCTGTGTTCTTGTCCAAAGCGATCATCGAAGGCGCGCGCGGCGACGGAATGTGAACATGGCTCTCATCCTGGCCGTTGGCGGTGCCCGCGAACAACAGATTGCCATACGAAACCGGCGACGAGTTCGACATGTTGTGCGGCGACGACCCCACTTCCTCGATCATGTCGTATTTCCAGATTACTTTCGGTCCGACGTTGCCATCGCCGTGCGTGTCCAGGCACATCACTTCGCACCGGTTGGTCACGTAGTAAAGGCGATCGCCTTCCACCAGCGGCGACGAGCAGACTCCCTGGAACGGCCAATCCAACGCGCGGCCGGCGGCCAGTTTCACGTTGGCCTGCTGCCAGAGGAATTTGCCGTCCGATTCGCGAAAGCACATCAGTACGCCGCGGTCGCCAGGCTCTTTGGGATTGCGCACCAGTTCGTTATTGGTGCCGACGTAAACCTGGCCGCCGGCGACCACCGGGTTGCCGTAGCTCTGCGAGCCGAGCTGCGCCATCCACTTCACATTCTTCCCGGTCTTGATGTCCCACGTGGTGGGAATGCCCTTCATGACGGGCACCATCATGTTGCGGTCGGGCGTACCGCCCCACATGGGCCAGTCTCCCGTGCCTGGATCGGACGCGAGCAACAGCCAAAGCGAAATCGGGAGACAGATCAGAGCGAGCAGGATGGCGCGTTTCATTGATTTGGGGTCACTTTAAGGTTGTCGAAGTACACTCCAAACTGGGCGTCGGCGAAGATGCCGGGACTGCCCTGTTTGTTGGGAATGGGATCGGTGCGATCGATGAGCCAGGCATCCGGCTCGGGGTCGGCGGCCGCCCAGGCTTTTCCGCGAATGCGCGTTTTGCCGTCGCTGGTATTTTCCACGCGCAGCTTCAATCGATACCAGGTGTCCGGCTTCCACGCGAACGGCGCGGATACGGCGCGCGCCACTTCCGGCTGCCAGGAGTTCATCTCCAGCCGTTGGTTGTTGCCAAAAGCCACCAGCGTATACCGCTGGGCCACTATGCCCGCATCGCCCATCTGGCGCCGCTTTTCGGGGATGCGGATGTCGGCCTGTACCGTGTAGTTCGACCAATCCGACGGTCCCATGAAGACGCGCATGCGCTTGAACAGCGTGTCGGTGGATTTCTTCTCGAGTACCTTTTGCCCATCCAACTCGGTCACCTGGAACTGGCCGGCCTGCGCGCTCACCCACTGCGGCGGCAGGCTGCCCACCGCGTAAGAATCGAATGTTTCGTTCCAGGGCAGCGGCGGAATCACGCGCGCGCGCGCCTCGCCGGTAAGGCCGCCGGCCGCGGCCTTGATCAATCCCGCCTGGCCCACGGGATCTCCCGCGACTTGGAATTTGCCATCGGCCACGGTCCCCCGCAAGTGATCGAGCGACCAGGTGGCCGACTTGTCTTCGCGCAGGAAGCGGCCCGCTGCGTCAAACAAGCGCGCATGCAATTCCACTGTCTGGCCGGGCTTTAGCACCAATTCGGTGGGCTCCACTTGCACCCAGGCCGGGTCGCCCTGCCCAGGCTCCATGGTCTGCTTAACGGGAGTCCACGGATGCCCCGCGGTCTTCTTCGGGCCGATGGCGTACAACGTATCGCTCGAAACGAAATAGACACGGCCGCGTGCCACGGCCGCGGCGGCCACTACCGGTTCGGGAATCTTCTGTGACACCAGCCCGGAGTCGCTGAGGGGTAACTCGACTTCGCTCAAGACCTCCACGCGGTCGGCGTGCGGACGAAGAATGAAGAACTTCCCGCTCTCGGTACCGATATAAATCTTGCCATCCCCAAACACGGTGGACGCTTTCTGAACGGTGCCCAAGCTCTGCTTCCAGAGTTGCCGGCCCGTCTCCACGTCAAAGGCGAAAAGATTGCCGGCGTTGTCCGCCTGGTAAATGCGGTCTCCATCGATCACGGGCGAGGAGAAGCCGCCGACGAATCCGGGCACCGACCACTTGATGGCGTCTTTGCCGAGCTTGCCCTTGCGTGTAGCGTCGAAGGCCAGGATCATCCCCATTTCATTGCTGTCCAGGTTTTCGTCGCCGTGCGACGCAATGGCATATTTGCCGTTCAATACGATGCCGGTGTTGAGCCCGCGCTTGGCGATGACCAGATTGAATACCGGCTCGCCGGTTTGCGGTTTCATGGCCAGCACGGCGCCATCCGATCCACCCGCCAAAAGCAGGCGCATCCCTTCAACGGTGGCGACGTTCATCGGACCATAACTCGTATCGTATGGACGTCCCCCGGGCGTGCTGATCCATACGATGTCGCCGCTGCGCTTATCGAGCGCGATAAAGCGCTGCGCCCGGTTGGCCTGCGTGCCCCAGGTGGACGTAGGCGTGCTGACGATCACCAGGTTGCCGTCGATCATCGGCGAAATCGTTCGCCCGCCATGCGTGGTGAATGGCGAAAACTCTTCGGTGATGGAGCGCTCCCATAGTTTCTGGCCATCCTTGGTGAGCGCGGTTACCAGGTTGTTGACGGCGAAGCTATAAACGTTGCCGGTTTCGGGGTCGGCCACGGGCGACGCCCAACCCACACGGTGCGCGGGCACATCGCTTTGATACAGCGTGAATTTGTGCTCCCAGAGCAGTTTGCCGGTGTCCGCATTGAAACACATCAGGCGCTCCTGCTCGGTCTCACGCGCGCCGGCGGTATTCTCTAGGTACAGGTGATCGCCCAACACGACGGGAGTGGAACGGCCGCCGTAGGGCGCCTTCCAGGCCAGACCCTGGCCGTCGAGCGACCATTTATCAGGCAGGCCTTTCTCGCGGGAGATCCCGTTGCGATCCGGCCCGCGCCAGTCCGGCCAGTCGCCGACCGCGCCGGTTTCCTGGGCCATCGACAGTGATGAAAAGCAGAGGAGAAAAACTGCGCAGCATCTCATGGGTGTTTCCTATTAGGATACCCGCATTTGGACCCGTCGGCGTCGCTACGGCGCACCAAACAGCGGATACGGAGTGGATGCGTGGGAATGGCGGGCGTTAGTCGTTGGTCATCGTCTTGAGCCAGGAGCGCCCGCCAAACTGCGAGTCGGCGGTCACCAATGTCATTCGGAACGCTGCCGCCGTCGCAGCCAGAAATATATCCCCCGGATCGGACTCCGGCAGTTCAATACCGGCTGCCTCGGCCGCCACCGCAAAGTTGAACGGAGCTTCCCGGAGCGGCACCCGCGCAAACACCAACTCCAGCCAGTCGGGAAAGCTCTGCTTGATGTGCAGCCGTTTTCGGCGCACGAGGTGGTGTGCTTCCCAGATCGAAACGGGGGACAAGAAGAGCTCGTTTTTCGGATTCTCAAGATGCCGCCGGACCGCTTGTCCCAGTTTCTCCGGCGAATGCACGGCCCAAATCCAAATATGCGTATCCAGGAGCAGTTGCATATTCAGCGGACATTCCACCGTTCAAACGCACGCACCGGGCCGACGATATCGCCGCGGATTTCGAGCGAATCCCTCATACAGCCCAGCCACGACTCTTTGGGCGCTACGCCCGGCGGGACCACGTCTGCGACGGGCTTGCCAAAGCGAGTCACCCGCACCGGTCTCCGGGTCCGCCGAACGTCCTCCAGAACCGCCAGGCAGGTGGCTTTAAATTGGGAAATCGCGATTTCACGCATATTTGATTTGTACCATAGACGATGACCATAGTCAGGCTCACCTCAGGGCGAACGAAAACCGTGCTCACCGTATCCGGCAGCCCCACCGCCCCCACCGTATCCCGTCGTGGTAACCTTTCCACATGCTGGGATCGAGAATCGCGGCTCTGTTTTGCTGCTTCCTGAGTACATCCCTTTGGGCCGCCGATTGGCCCCAATGGCGCGGGCCGAATCGCGACGGAATCTCTTCTGAAACCGGGCTGCTCGATGCCTGGCCCAAAGGCGGGCCGCCGCTGGTATGGAAAATCCAAGGATTGGGTGAGGGCTACTCGTCCGCGGCAATCGCGGAGGGACGCCTTTTCATCCAGGGCCAACAAGGCAACGAAGAATACGTGCTGGCCTACGATGCCAACACGGGCAAACAACTGTGGCGGGTCCACACCGGCATCGCCTTTAACGAATCGCGCGGACATGGCCCGCGCAGCACTCCTACCGTGGATGGCGATCGCCTGTATGCGCTGGCCGCCGACGGCATGCTGGTCTGTCTGGAGACGGCTACCGGCAAGACCATCTGGGGCTACAATATCGTAGACCACTTTCACGGTCAGGTCCCGCATTGGGGCATCAGCGAGTCCCCGCTGGTGGATGGCGGCCACGTCATCGTGACACCGGGCGGACGTGGCGCGGCGGTCGTGGCTCTCGATAAGATGAGCGGCAAGCTGGTGTGGCAGTCGCAAAGCGGTACGGCCGGCTATTCGTCGCCGATGATCTACAGCGCGGGTGGCTCCCGCGGAGTGGTTGTTTTTACGGCCGACGCCGCCATGGGCCTGGACCTGGCCACCGGCGCGCTCCAATGGCGATACGAGCGGGTGGCCAATGGCACCGCAAACATCGCCACGCCCATCGTACACGGCGGCGAGATCTTCCTTTCGTCGGACTATGGCACCGGCTGCGTGCTGCTGAAAACCAGCGCCGCCGGCGACGCCTCGGAAGTGTATTTCAATCGCGATATGCGGAACCACTACAGCACTTCCGTGTTGGTCGGCGATTACTTATACGGATTCTCGGGCAGCATTCTGACGGCCATGAAATTCGAGACCGGCGAAGTGGCGTGGCGCGATCGCAGCGTCGGGAAAGGGTCGTTGATTTATGCGGACCGGCACCTGTACGCGCTGGGCGAGGACGGCGTCGTAGGGCTGGTGGATGCCACCCCGGCGGGCTACCACGAAATCTCGAGATTCGAGATTCCCAAAGGCGGGTATCCCACCTGGAGCCAGCCGGTGATCGCGAATGGGAAGCTGTATTTAAGAGACCAGGACAATCTGTTTTGCTACAACGTAAAGAAGTAAACATGGGTTTTTCAGCCCGATGGCCGGCATGCGCGGCTCGCTGCGCAGCGCTGGTGTGCTTCTGCCTAGGCCTTACCGCCGCCGATGACGGCTGGCCGCAATTCCGCGGACCCGCCGCGGGAGTCGCCGAAGACACGGCATTGCCCGAAACCTGGAGCACCACCACCGGCATCGCATGGAAACTGGATATCCCGGGCCGCGGATGGTCCTCGCCCGTCGTCGCCGGCGACCGTGTCTTCCTCACCTCAGTCATCGCCACACAGCCCGAGGAACCGCCTAAGAAAGGTCTCTACTTCGGCGGAAATCGCGAGGCGGCGCCTCCCGACGAGCATCGCTGGATGGTCTACTGCGTCGACTGGAAGACGGGCAAGCTCCTTTGGGAGCGTGAAGTGTATCGGGGCAAAGCTCCGGCGCGCCATCTGAAGAACAGCTACGCTTCCGAGACTCCGGTGACCGATGGCGAGCGCGTCTACGCCTATTTCGGCAGCGTGGGAGTGTTCTGCCTCGACCGCGACGGCAAGCCGCTTTGGTCCCAGCCGCTGGGATCTTTCCGTATGCGTTTCGGCTGGGGCGCCGCGGCCTCCCCAGTGCTGTATCACGGACGTATCTATATCGTCAACGACAACGAGGAGCAGTCCTTCCTGGAAGCTCTGGACGCCAAGACCGGCAAACAGATCTGGCGCGTGGCGCGCGACGAAGGCAGCAACTGGTCCACGCCGTTCGTATGGGAGAGCGGCAAGCGCACCGAAATCGTCACCGCGGGCACTCGCCGCATCCGGGCGTACGATCTCGACGGCAAGCTGCTTTGGGAGCTCGGCGGGATGTCGTCGATCGCCATCCCCACGCCGTTCGCGAAATTCGGTCTGCTGTATGTCACATCCGGCTACGTGGGCGACCAGGTGCGGCCGGTATACGCCGTGCGGCCCGGCGCATCCGGCGACATCAGCCTGAAAGGCGACGAAACCAGCAACGAGTTCGTGGCCTGGTATCAGCGTCAGGGCGGCCCATACAACCCGTCGCCGCTGGTTTACGGCGATTACTATTACACCCTGATGGATTTTGGTTTCCTCACCTGCCGCGATGCGCGCACCGGCAAGGAAATCTACGGCAAGCAGCGAATCAATGCGCAGGGTGCCGCGTTTACGGCGTCGCCGTGGGCCTACAATGGCAAGATCTTCGCGCTCAGCGAGGACGGGGATACCTATGTGATCCAAGCCGGGCCCGAGTTCAAGGTGCTGGGCAAGAATCCGCTGGACGAGATGTGCATGGCGACGCCCGCCGTTTACCGGTCGAGCCTGATCCTGCGCACCGCGTCGAAGTTGTACCGTATCGAGAAAGCGAAGTAACTGTGCGACTGCTCGCTGTCATTCTCCTGGCTGGATGCTTGCACGCGGCGGACGAATGGCCGCAGTTCCGCGGCAATCCCCAATTGACCGGTGTGGCCACGAGCGCGGTTCCCGCGACACTGAAGCTCCTGTGGACCTACGACGCCGGCGACGGAATTCAATCTTCGGCGGCCATCGCCGATGGTGTCGTTTATGTGGGCGCGGAATCCGCCGACCTTCTGGCGATCGATCTCGCCACCGGCAAGCTGCGCTGGAAATACCATGCGGCCGATGGTATCGACGAATCGTCGCCGCTGGTGCACGATGGCGTCGTTTATGTGGGCGATATCGCGGGTACGCTGCACGCGGTGCGCGCGGCGGACGGCAAGGCGGTCTGGACGTTTAAGACCGAAAGTGAAATCCGTTCCTCGCCGGTTGCCGAAGGCGATCGCTTGTTCATTGGCTCGTACGACGGTAACCTGTATTGCCTGTCGGTGAAGGACGGTAAGGTGCTCTGGAAGTTCACCACCAGCAGCTATGTGCATGCGACTCCGGCTATCGCCGGGGGCCTGGTCTACATCGCCGGTTGCGACGAAATCTTTCGCGGGCTGCGGATCGCCGACGGCAAGGAGATGTTCCAGTTCAATTCCGGCGGGTATACCGGCGCGTCGCCCGCCATGTTGGGCCAGTGGGCATATTTCGGCACATTCAACAACGATGTGGTGGGCGCGGATCTCACCCGCAAACGTATCGCATGGCGCTACGAAAATCCCACACGGCAGTTTCCGTTCTACTCGTCGGCGGCCGCGGCAGGCGACCGCGTGGTGATCGGCGGGCGCGACAAACTCGTGCACTGTCTCAACGCCAGGACGGGTAAACCGATTTGGACCTTCACCACCCGCGCGCGTGTGGATTCGTCGCCGGCGGTTGCCGGGGCACGTGTCTACGTGGGATCTAACGACGGGCATTTCTACGTGCTGGATCTTGCCACGGGCAAGAAGGTCTGGGACTTCGAAGCCGGCGCGCCGCTATCCGCTTCACCCGCGATTGCCGCGGGGCGAATCGTGATCGGCTCCCAGGATGGCAAACTGTACTGCTTCGGAGCGTGACCGCATGACCAGGACCGCTACAGCCGCTAAAGAAGATCCCCGCTTGAAGCGCCTGACAAAGATCTGTGTTTCCCTGCCGGAAGCGACCACTTACCGTCAGGGGTCGCACGCGGGATTCCTGGTGCGTAAGCGGACCTTCGCTTATTTCTTGAACGATCACCACGGGGACGGTATCGTCGCCGTCGCTTGCAAGGTATTACCCGGCGACAACAAGGCGCTCGCCGCCGCGCAGCCCGAGAGGTTCTATCTGCCGGCCTACCTGGCGCCCAACGGTTGGGTCGCATTGCGCCTGGATGTGGGCGAGGTGGATTGGGAAGAGGTGTCCGAGCTGATCGCTTGCAGTTACCAACTGGTCGCGCCTAAGCGGCTGGCCGCGCAGGTGAAGGCCGCGCCGTGACCCCGGTGCTCGAAACACCGCGCCTGTGGATGCGCCCATTGTCGCTGGCCGATGCCGGGCAAGCCCAGATGCTTTTCCCCCGTGGCCCTTCCCGCCCGATGGAGTTTACAAATTCTATCGCGACGTGGCGCTACCGCAGGCCGAACGAGGGGACGCGTGGCGGTCTGGCTGGGCGCGCGATGGCAGGGACAGGGCCTCATGAGCGAAGCCTGCGATGTGATTGGTTCGAAAAGCGGCGGCGAACCCCGCGTCGCGGCGTATTTCGGAGAAGCAGGGCATGCGTATGGTCGAAATCAAAGAGAGTGACTTTGTGAGCGGCCGGCTGTCCACTGAAGTCTGCGAGATCATGGAAGGGGAATGGCGCGGGTGTACGGCGGATCGGAACCGATGAAGATTTTTTTGTCGGAGCCATCTGTTAATCCGTTACACTGGGCTCATGGAGTTCGAGTGGGATCCGGCCAAAGCGGCTGGTAATCTCCACAAACACAAAGTGTCCTTCGAGGAGGCCGCTAGCGTGTTTGGCGATGCTCTTGGTGCTACCGTTCCCGACCCTGACCACTCCGTCGTTGAAGAAAGATTCATCACTGTTGGGCTGTCGAATCGGGGAAGGTTGCCGATGGTCGCTCACACACAACGGCTTGAGCGGGTACACATCATTAGTGCACGAGCGCTGAGCCGAAGGGAAAAGGGAGCCTATGAAGAAACGCGACAAAACGAAGGACGAATTGCGCCCCGAGTATGACCTTCGCCAATTGCTCAAGGGCGCGGTGCGAGGCAAGTATGCCAAGCAGTACCACGCCGGCACGAATCTTGTCCTGCTGGACCCCGATGTTTCGGAAAGTCTTTCGCAATGAAAGAGCGGTGAATGACGCTTTGCGCTTGGTGATTCAGTTGCAAAGAGTTGGCGGGGCCGATGGCCGCTCCAGGGCGAAGTCCCGGTTATCCCAACCGGTTTCGTAACGTGCTCCCCCGGCGGCAGCGAACGAAGGAGCAGATCGCATGAGAGCCTTTCCGAAAGAGCGCTTCTCCTCGGATGTGACGCTCACGCCGGCCGTGGTAGCGGCGTATGCCAACGCCGCGGGCGACACGAATCCGGTGCATCACGATTCCACGTTCGCCGCCTCCACGCGCTATGGCCGCCCCATCGCGAGCGGAACATTCACCACCGCCCTGTTGCTGGGACTGACGGCATCGCACTACTCACAAAGCGCGGCGATGGTCGGGCTGGAGTTTTGGGTGCGCTTCCGGCGGCCGATTTACGCCGACGAAACCATCCGCCTGGAGTGGCTGGTGGTGAAGGTGACTCCCAATCCGAAGCTCCAGGGAGACGTCGTCGAGCTGCGTGGACGCATTCGTAACCAATGCGGAGATACCGCCTTGGGCGCGAAAGGGCGGATATTGGTCACCGATCGCTTGTAGAGGCCGCGCGAAAAGGGCCGTGAATCGCAGCAAATAAAGGCACGGTGCCCGGCTCAGAGCCAATCCCCGAAACACAACGTGGCGTCTCGCGGCGGTCCGAGAATTATCCGTCGCAGGATACCTTTAATAATGAGACGCCTCTCAGAAGAAATGGATCGGGCGTTTGCGAGTACGTTCGGCCTTTCCCATGACGCCGGTGAAGCGGGACTATGGTCCCCAGCCATCCAGGTCCGGGAAAGGCTGGCAATTTGGAAATCGCGGCCGAGCTCCCCGGGATGAAGAACTTACTCCGGCAGCTTGTCCTGCCGGGGTTCCGGCAGCCAGAAACTGGATAAGAACCCTACAGTGTAAACCAGCAGCGCGACGGCGCTTGCCGCATAAGCCAGTTTGGTAAACGGCGTCGCGCCTGGCATCGTATTAGCGAGTTGCGTAGTCAGCAGCGCGGCGGATGTGCCGATCATGCGGCCTCCGATATTAGCGGCGAAGCTTTCCCCCGTGCCGCGCAGGTGCGTCGGATACATCCTGGGCAGATAATTCCCCCAGAAGCTGAACTGTGCCACCGTGAGCAATCCGGCCAGAAAAATGCCGATCTCGACCATTCCCAGGTCGTGCGTGGCTGCATAGAAGAATACGAACGGCACCACAAACAGGCCTGGAAACTGGAAGACGCGCAGCAGCTTCCTTCGGCTGACGATGCGGATCGCCAAAAACGCCAGGATGACACGGCCCAGCAGGCCGCCCATTTCCTGCAGAAACTGCACCCGGCTGACGATCTGCTCCTGCGCGGCGCGGGCCAGGTGAATCACCTGCGGCAAGCCGGGAACGATACGCGGGATATGCTGGATCGCGCCGAAGGCGGCGCCATAGCTGCAGGCGAACATCAGCGCGGTGAGCAGGGTGATCTTGCGATATTCCGGCCGAAACAACTCGGCAAAGCTGGGCCGCTTCAGCGTGCCCGCTAGTTTCTTTGCCTGCCAGGCGGGCGACTCGGGCAGGAAGGGCCGGATCGCAATTAACGGGATCGCCGGGATCACGCCCGAAATCAAGGTGTAGCGCCAGGCTTCGTGTCCGCCGTGGATGGCCGGCAGGGATTTGGAATAGGTCACCGCTACATAATACGCGGCGCTAATCAGCAGTCCGCCGATCGACGAGAACGCCTGCGTGTAGCCCAGCACGGACTCGCGCTGGCGCGCGTCGGGAAATAGCTCCGCCAGCCACGCCACCGCGGCGACGAACTCCACGGAAACGCCAATGAATGTGGTGCAGCGCAGCACCAGCAGCGCGCCCACCGAGGTGACCAGCCCCGAAGCCAGGGCTGAAAAGGCATACAGCAGGATACTCCACACCAGCACGCGGCGGCGTCCCAGGCGGTCCGTCAAATATCCGCCCAGCAGGCCGAAGATGCCGCCCGCCACAGCGGGGATGTAGAAGAGCAGGCCCACCCAATAGTTGAAATCCGGCGTGCCCGGCTTCACCTTGGCGATCTCCATCAGGGCAGGCCGCACAATCAGCGGCAAAACCAGCAGCGCGTACGTGTCGAATGCGAACCCGACTGCGGCCATGGCGCAGATCACCCATTGCACTGGGGTCAGGCGGTGAGCGTTCGCGGCGGGTAGCGGATGGGCCATTTTTGGGGTGTCCTCTGAGTTTTCCGAATTTTCAGGTAGTATGGCATAGTCGGGCAGAGGATTTCATTCGATGGAACAAAGCGCGGTGGTAACCAAGAAAATGGAGGGGAAGCGTTCCAAAATGTGGATCGTATTTGTAATTGGCGCGGTGTTGTCGTGGGGCGTGTACGGGCCGGCTCTGCATAAAGGGCAGACCCAGCTCGGCAATCCACTGAAGGCCTTGCTGTGCGTGGGTTTCGCTTATTTTCTGATCGGCGTCATCGTCCCGGTGGCAGGACTTTCCTCGCAGGGCGGACTCAGCGGCTTTAATACGGGCGGTTCCGTCTGGTCTACCATCGGCGGCGCGCTGGGCGCAGTGGGAGCGGTCTGCATTATCTGGGCGTTCAAGTCCGGCGGCGTCCCTAATTTCGTCATGCCGCTGGTCTTCGGAGGAGCGCCGCTGGTGAATGTGCTGGTCTCGATGGCCATGCATCCGCCGAAAAATGCGCCGCACCCGCTGTTGTATGTGGGCTTCCTGCTGGCCGCGCTCGGCGGCGGGATCGTGCTCTATTACAAACCCTCATAGCCCGGAAGTCGCGGGGCTATTTGCCAATCGAATAGAGGAATTTGGTCGCGCGAATCAGGATGTGGCTATCCGAAATCGCGGGCGAGCTGAGCGTGTAATCGCTCAGATCGTTCTGCGCCAACACTTCAAACTGGGGGCCGGCCTTGACCACCGTGGTCTCGCCCTCTTCGTTGACGATGTAGATTTTCCCATCCGCCAGCACGGGCGATGCGCTATAGGTGCCCGGCTGGATGCGCTTGCCACCCCAAATCTCTTCGCCGGTCTTCGCATCCAGGCACCATAGAATGCCGTGGTCGTTTACCGAGTAGAAATATTTTCCGTCGGTGACCGGGGTCGGCACGTCCGGCCCGTTCGCGAACTCCCACAGCTTGTGCGATTGGGAAATGTCGCCGCGCCCCCCCGCCCGAAAAGCAAGCAGGGGTTTCACGCGCGTGGGCGCATAGACCACGTCGTCAAATACCACCGGCGAGGCGATGATGCGATGCGCGGGATCGTTGTTCGGATTGAAACCCATCGCGCGCCACAGTTCCGCGCCGGTCGCGGGATCGTGGCCCGTCATGCAGTCGCCGCCCGTAACCACGATCTCGGTATGATTGCCGTAGCGCAGCAAGGCCGGTGTAGTATAAGAGTCGGGCGACTCGCGAATCGCGGCGGTCGGCCGGATCACGCGCCACACGGTCTTGCCGGTCTTCTTATCGATGCGCAGAACATACGATGGATCGTGCGTGCGCATGCCGTGCAGCACCTGCACGTACAGCGCATCCTCGTATAGCAGCGGGGAAGACGCATAGCCCCAGTTCAGGCCGAACTTCCCGTAGTCTTTCTGAATATCGCGCGCCCACCGCTCATTGCCGTTGAAATCGAAGCCTTTGAGCACGCCAATGCCGGTCATCGCGTAGACGGCCTGGCCGTCCGTGACGGGAGAGGGCGACGACATATTCTGTTTATTGATCTTGTAATTGCCGGTCGCGATCAACTTCTTCCAGATGAGCGCCCCCTTGGTTTTGTCGACGCACCACAGGTACAGGTCGTCGCCATCCGCGATATTGAGAAATACGCGATTTCCCCAGATAATCGGCGTGGCTCCGGATTTGCCGGGCATCTCCAGTTTCCAGGCAACGTTCTCCGTGGCGCTCCAATGCAGGGGGAGATTGGTCTCTGTGCTGATGCCGTTCAGGGAAGGGCCGCGCCATTGCGGCCAGTTTTCGGCGGGCGCGGGCATCCGAGCTACGGCGAGGAACAAGGCAAGGCATAGCGAAATGCGCACGATGATCCTCCTCTCGATCCGCCCGAGGGCGAGATACCCAGCAGGATATCACGCGCCGCGCCGGCTCGGGCTTACCGCGCAGTCAACGCATACGGCATAATGCGCAATAGCCCGCCGGACGTCCACATCTCCGGCGGCCAGGCCTGCAACAGGCCCCGCACACGCGATTCCACCATGCTCTCCTGCGCGCGGCCGAACAGCACATCCAGAATGCTGCGCCGCGGCGGATACATGACGATCGCGACGTTCTCCGAAGCCGGTATCTTGGCTTTCTGCTTCACCAGTTCGAGCGCCCGGTCGATGCCGCCCAAATCGTCCACCAGGTCGCGTGCTTTAGCCTGGTCGCCCAGCCACACGCGCCCTTGCGCCAAAGGCTCAACCTGGTCGAACGGGCGGCGGCGGGCCTGCGCCACCTTGGCCACGAAGTCGTGATAGTTGGCGTCGATGCCGTCCTTCAGCTTGGCCAGTTCGACGGGCGTAAGCGCATGATCCAGCGCATCGATTTCCGCGAAGCGCCCGCGCGCGATGCTCTCCAGGTTGATGCCCAGTTTATCGAGCAGCCCGTGCATATCGGGTTTGACGAACACCACGCCGATGGAACCGGTGAGCGTGCCCGGATATGCCACCACCGGATCGCCGGTCATCGCCATGTAGTAGCCGCCCGAAGCGGCCGTGTCGGACATGGAGATCACCATCGGCTTCTTCTTGCTCAGCAGGTTCATCTCGCGCCAGATCTCGTCGGACGCTACCGCATCGCCGCCGGGGGAATCTATCCGCACCACCACGCCATCCAAGGTCGAGTCGCTTCCGATGCGCCGCAGAAGCTTGATGAACGACGTCGCCTGAATGCCTTCTTCGGAACCGCCGTCGCCGTCGGCCGAACCGCGCGTGATATCGCCGTCGCCCACCAGCATGGCCACGCGGTGATGGCCCTCCAGCCCGAGTGAATCGGCTGGGACCTTCTGATATGAACCGATCGCGAGCTTATGCAGTTCGCCGGCGTTCACCTGCTGCTGCAGTTCGGCGAACATCTGATCCTCGTAGCGTAATTTGTCGACCAGGCCATCGTGCAGGGCATCGTTCGCCAGAAACGGCCCCTGATCGATCAATGCGCGCATATCGTCGGGTGTTTTCTTGCGCGCCTGCGCGATCCCTCCGACCAGGTTGCCGTAGAGGTCGTCCACCACGGAGGTCATCACCTCGCGCGTCTCCGGACTCATGGAGGTGCGGGTGAACATATCGCCGAAGTCCTTGTACTTGCCGTCATGCTCCACCTGCACGCCCACGCCGATTTTATCCAGCGTGCCCTTGAAATACATGAGCTCCACGCCCATGCCCTTCAGGTTGAGCCAATCCGAGGGGCCAAGATAGATGCGGTCGGCGGCGCTCGCCAGATAATATTCCCGGGCGCCGGGAGTTTTCAGGAAGGCATATAGAGGCTTGCCCGATTTCTTGAAATTCAACAGATCGGCACGAAATTCCTCGAGTTTGCCCCAGCCCACGCTCAGCGATTCCGGCTGCAACACCACGGCCTTTACGCGCGTATCCACGGCGGCCTTGCGCAGCATCATCCACACCCCGGTTACGGTAGGGCTGGAACGCTCCGCGAGCGCGCCGAACGGCACTTCCACCGGCGGCCGCTCAGGCACGTCGCCCGAGAGTTGGAGTTGCAGGACCGAATTCTGCGCGACGGCAGGCGGAGCCTCGCGGAACGATCGTGCCAGCGCGAAGAAGATCAGGAACAGGCCGGCGACGCACAGGACCACGCCGGTAATCAGGCCGAAGAGGAATTTCGCCATCCTACTTCCGACAGTAGCACGGAAAACAATGGCGTACTGGAGACGAAAATCGGAAGACAGACGAAAGAATACGGGTGTTACTTCACGGCGCCCGCGGGCGGTACCGGATAATACCCTTCACGCGCTTGCACGGTCAGGTTCTTCTTATCCACCGTCAAGCCGATGGTGCGATAAGCCGCCTCCGATGCGGGCTGATCCGAACTGTAGCCGAGGCTATACTGGTTGCGGAGTTCTTCCTCGATCCGCGTGTAGATGTTATCGATGGTCAGCTTATGAGAGACTTCGAAGTAGGTCCCGCCGGTCTCTTTTGAAATGCGGCGGAGTATCTTTTTGCCGTCGGGGCGCTCTTCCTGCGGATATCTTCCGCCGCCACGCCCCATGCCGCCGCCGCGGCCCATGCCACCGCCGTGTCCAAAGCCCTGGAAGCCCTCGTTCGATGCGAAGTAAATGGAATAGACCAAAGTATCGGACCGCTGGGCGGCCTCGATGGCTTCCGTGATCGAAACCTTACTGCCCCGGTCCACGCCGTCGGAGAGGATAAAGACCGCTTTGCGGCCCTTCTGCTTTTTCATCAGGTCGTCGCCCGACGCCAGGTAGACGGCGTCGTAAAGCAGAGTACCGCCGCCGCGATGTCCGCCACCGCCGCGCCCGCGGCCACCGGGATAGCCGCCGCCCCCGTTCCCTCCGCCGTTGCCGCCGCCGTTGCCGCCACCCCCTTGCTGTTGGGAATCGTCCTGGTTCACTTCGAGCTCGTGCAGCGCCTTGTTCAGCTTCTGGCGGGACTGCGTCAGATCCTGCAGCAGTTCCACCTCGTGATCGAAGTGCAGTACGAAGGCCTGGTCCTTGCCCTCGCGAAGTACGTGTTCAAAGAAGGTGTAGCTGGCGGAACGCTCCGCATCGATGACGTTTCGCTGGCTGCGGCTGGTGTCCACCAGCAGACCCAAGGTCAACGGCAAATCCGTTTCGCGCGCGAAATAGCGGATCACCTGCGGCCGCCCGTCTTCCTGGAGGACGAAGTCTTCCTTGTTGAGATTGGCGACGACATGACTGTCCTTGTCGCGCACCGTCGCCAACACATTCACCACATTGACGCCGGTAGTGAAAGTCGGGCTCTGCCGATCCGGTGGGCTGGGCGAAGCCGTTGCCGGAGTGTTTTGCTGGCCGATCAGCAGCTTCGCCGCCGGAAACAGGGGCAGCAAAGTAAAGAGACGGCGTCTGGATATCGGAATTTGCATCGTAATCATTAACGATGCGCCTCCGTTATAGCAGGTTACATAAGCCCGCAACGCCGGTCACGCGAGAGCTACGCCGGCTTGGGCAGCTATTTTCTGAATATAGCGTTTGCCTTCGTCGTACTCCTCCGCGGTCTTCA
>Ga0187871_10000767_pt1 | contig 29555 bp, 21 predicted proteins | sample June2016WEW_16_1_FD_132988 | JGI IMG/M metagenome (GOLD analysis project Ga0187871, IMG submission 132988) | Peatland microbial communities from SPRUCE experiment site at the Marcell Experimental Forest, Minnesota, USA - June2016WEW_16_10 | ecosystem: Environmental > Terrestrial > Soil >...
AATGCGACGTTCTCATCCACATCTAGTCTTCGGTTTCACGCCGATTGGCACCCCAGCCTAACGCTGGGAAATCGAAGGAAGGACGGACGCGTCCGTCCTTCCTTCGATTCATGGATAAAATCCGGGGCCACGAACGGGACGCCCTCTCATCCTCTCCGGGTGCGGAACCATTCCTGAATGCGCGCGCCTAAATATATTTAACTATCTTATAATCAATAGCTTACGGAAGGTGCGACGACTTGGAGAAACACCCCTGCGAATTCACCCCAAAGCAACTGAACTAGCTGTCGGTCGAACTAGGGAATGGCAGCGCTGACTTGGTTGGAATCTGCACTTTCGTCACCGCCGGAATCAACTGACGTGGCAACGTAGAAGTAAGTTGTGCCAGATTGAACATCCGTATCGGAATAGTTCAGGCTCGCCACTAGCGTGGAATTCAACTTCGCATACCCGCTGCCCGACACGGTGCTGCGGTAGACGTTATATCCGCTCACCGTCGATGTGCTCGCGTTCCACGTCAGCGCCACCGAATGCGCCGTTCCTTGTCCCGCCGTGAAGTTGACGCCCGTGAGATTCGCTCCGGTTAACGTGACATTCTGACTCGCCGGCGTAAACGCGTATCCCGATTCGCTCGGCGTTACCGTATATGCTCCGTTTGGCAAACCGGTGAACGTGTAGCTCCCGGAGGCGTTGGTCGTCGCCGTCGCAGCCGTTGGCCCGCTCAACACCACCGTGGCTCCGCTCCCTCCCGCTGTGGGCGTGATCGTGCCCGAGATGCTGGCGGTCGGACCGGTTTGCGCCGTCGCCGCAAAGTTTACTCCGCTGACGTTGGCGGTCGTGATCGTCGCTGCCTGGGTGGTGGGATTAAACGTAAATCCTTTATTGCTGGGAGTAACTGCGTACGTCCCCCCTGCCAATCCGGTGAAGCTGTAGGCCCCCGAACTATTCGCGGTCGCGCTCGCGCTCGCCGCGCCGCTCAGCGTGACCGTGGCGCCACTCCCGCCCGTCGTTGGCGTGACTGTCCCCGAGATATCGAATGTCGGGCCCGCTGGCGTCTCACTCACCGCGTGACTGGTCGGGCTCACCGTGGCCGAGCAACCCCAGGAGAACGCCGCGAGCAAACACGCTCCGCCGCACACCACTGCGGGTTGCACGCAAACATTCAGAAACCCTAACTGTGCCGACCGTCTCATATGCACTCGACCCTCCCGAGCGGAGTGGCTCGGGTCTGCTAGGAGGCTACGGCCAGAACGTGAAAAGCTAAAGTCCAGATTCGGTACAGGTGTGCGCCTGAACCTCGGGACCGGTCGCTACCGTAATGTCCGCTGCGGATGGGCCGTATATATCACGGAATGTTGTATTTATGCGACCCGTTCGATCGATTCGACCCGCTCTGGGGCCCCGTCTACGGAATGGCCGCCGTAGCTTGGTTGGAATACGCGCTTTCGTCCCCGCCGGAGTCCACCGACGTCGTCACATAGTAGTACGTTGTCCCCGATTGCACGGCGGTATCGTCATAGTTGGTGACGCCGAGCAACGAAGGATTTATCTTCGCATAGCCGCTGCCGTTCACTGTGCTGCGGTACACGTTGTATCCGCTGACCGTCGAGCTGCTCGCATTCCATGTCAGCGATACCGAGAACGACTTGGCCGCCGCCGTGAAGTTCACTCCCGTCTGGTTCGCTCCGTTGATCGTGACACTCTGATTCGCCGGTGTGTACGTAAAGGCCGCATCGCTCGGAGTAACGGTGTAATTTCCGTTGGCCAGCCCCGTGAAGCTGTAGGCGCCGGAGCCGTTCGTGGTCGTCGTGGCGCCCGCCGCACCGCTCAAAAGTACCGTTGTGCCGCTCCCACCACTTGTCGGCGTGATGGTGCCTGAAATCGTGAACGTCGAAGGCGCCTGTGCCGTCGCCGTGAAGTTCACTCCGGTGACGTTCGCCGTGGTAATTGTCGCGGACTGCGTAGTTGGGTTAAACGTAAATCCCGTGTGGCTGGGCGTGACCGCGTAGGTTCCTGCTGCCAACCCTGTGAAGGTGTACGCGCCTGAACCGTTCGCCGTCGTCGTGGCGCTGGAGGCTCCACTCAACGTCACGGTCGCCCCGGATCCGCCCGCCGTCGGACTGATCGTCCCGGAGATCGAGAACGTTGCTGGCGGCGTTGCTGTCGCGGTGAAGTTCAAGTTCGTAACGTTGGCCGAAGCGATCGTCGTAGCTTGCGATCCCGGGGTAAACGTGAAGCCCGTGTTGCTCGGCGTTACGGTATACGCGCCGTTGGCCAGCCCTGTGAAGGTGTAAGCACCGGCACCGTTCGCGGTCGTAGTTGCGCCCGCAGCTCCGCTCAACGTCACGGTCGCGCCTGCTCCGCCTGCCGTCGGACTGATCGTGCCGGAGATCGAGAACGTCGGCGTCGGGTTGGCCGTTGCGGTGAAATTCAAGTTCGTAACGTTAGCCGAAGCGATCGTCGTATTCTGCGATCCTGGGGTAAACGTGAAGCCGGTATGGCTCGGCGTGACGGTGTACGCGCCGTTGGCCAGCCCCGTGAAGGTGTAGGCTCCAGCGGCGTTCGCCGTGGTCGTTGCGCCCGATGTCCCGCTCAACGTCACGGTCGCCCCGGATCCGCCTGCCGTTGGGCTGATCGTGCCGGAGATCGAGAACGTCGGCGCTGGGTTGGCCGTTGCGGTGAAATTCAAGTTCGTGACGTTGGCCGACGCGATCGTCGTAGCTTGCGATCCCGGGGTAAACGTGAAGCCCGTGTTGCTCGGCGTTACGGTATACGCGCCATTGGCCAGCCCTGTGAAGGTGTAAGCACCGGCACCGTTCGCGGTCGTCGTTGCGGCGGCAGTTCCGCTCAACGTCACGGTCGCGCCCGCTCCGCCCGCCGTGGGGCTGATCGTGCCGGAGATCGAGAACGTGGGCGCTGGGTTGGCGGTTGCCGTGAAGTTCAAATTGGTAACGTTGGCCGAAGCGATCGTCGTATTCTGCGATCCTGGGGTAAACGTGAATCCGGTATGGCTCGGCGTGACGGTGTACGCGCCGTTGGCCAGCCCCGTGAAGGTGTAGGCTCCAGCGGCGTTCGCCGTGGTCGTTGCGCCCGATGTCCCGCTCAACGTCACGGTCGCCCCACCTCCACCTGCCGTCGGACTGATCGTGCCGGAGATGGAGAACGTTGGGGTCGTCGTTGCCGTTGCGGTGAAGTTCAAGTTCGTAACGTTGGCCGAAGCGATCGTCGTAGCCTGCGACGCCGGGGTAAACGTGAAGCCCGTGTTGCTGGGCGTGACCGAATACGCTCCATTCGCCAGCCCTGTGAAGGTGTAGACACCGGCGGCGTTCGCAATCGTGGTTGTTCCGGAAGTACCGCTCAACGTCACGGTCGCCCCAGACCCGCCCGCCGTTGGGCTCAAGGTCCCAGAAATGGTAAACGTCGGGGTCGTCGTTGCCGTTGCGGTGAAATTCAAGTTCGTAACGTTGGCCGAAGCGATCGTGGTGGCCTGCGATCCAGGGGTAAACGTGAATCCGGTGTGGCTGGGCGTGACCGAATACGCTCCGTTAGCCAAACCTGTGAAGGTATACGCACCTGAGGCGTTCGCAGTCGTCGTAGCGCCGGAAGCACCGCTCAACGTCACCGTTGCGCCTGCTCCGCCGGCCGTCGGCGTAATCGTCCCGGAGATCGAGAACGTCGGCGCCGGGTTGGCGGTTGCGGTGAAGTTCAGGTTCGTAACGTTGGCCGAAGCGATCGTCGTAGCCTGCGATCCCGGCGTGAACGTGAAGCCCGTGTTGCTCGGCGTAACGGTATACGCGCCGTTGGCCAGCCCCGTGAAGGTGTAGGCGCCGGCGGCGCTCGCAATCGTCGTAGCGCCGGAAGTTCCGCCCAATGTCACGGTCGCGCCTGCTCCGCCCGCCGTTGGGCTGATCGTCCCGGAGATGGAGAACGTCGGGGTCGTGGTTGCCGTCGCGGTGAAATTCAAGTTCGTCACGTTGGCTGAAGCGATCGTCGTAACCTGCGACCCAGGGGTAAACGTGAATCCGGTGTGGCTGGGTGTGACCGAATACGTTCCATTCGCCAGTCCCGTGAAGGTGTACGCACCCGAGGGGTTCGCAGTCGCGGTTGCAGTAGAAGCCCCGCTCAGCGTGACGGTCGCGCCCGCTCCGCCTGCCGTTGGGCTCAACGTCCCAGAGATGCTGAACGTTTGCGGCGAAGTCGTGTTGTTCACGGTCACCGCGACGTTCGCGCTCGTCGCCGAATTTCCAGCCGTATCCGTAGCCACCGCGCTGATCGTGTGGCCCCCGTTCGACAGCGTCGCCGTATTCAGGGTATAGGCATAAGGCGCGGCGGTCAGGCTCGCGCCAACGTTCCCGCCATCCACGCGGAATTGCACCGTAGCGACTCCGACGCTATCGGAGGCCGCCGCCGTCACGTTCACATTGCCTGACAGCGTGGCGCCGGCCGCCGGCGAGGTAATCGCAATGCTCGGTGGAGTCGTGTCCGTGCTGGCGGGCGTCGAGAACGTTTGATCGTTGCTGGTTGCTGTGGTGCTTCCTGCCGCGGAGAGCACGCGATAATGATACGTAGTACCTGCGGCGAGGCCCGCGAGAGCCATCTGGTGGCTCATCACCATCGACGTATTGACTGGTGTGCTCGCGCCGTACGAAGGGGTTGTGCCGTAGTTGATCGCGGAAGTGGCAGGCTCGTTGGTCGCCCAGCTCATCTGCACGGAGGAAGTGGTGGCGCCGCTCGCTTGCACGTTGGAGATCGTCAGGCTCGTCGATGATGGCGTCGCGGTTTGCCCGTTGCTGGGGGTTACAACTCCTGCGCATCCAACCAGACCTAGACTGAAAATTGCGATACCTAGAACCGCAGTCAGCAGCAGGAATGCACGCCTGCTTGCAGAGAGAGCTGCACTCAGCATTTTTCAATCACCCCGAGAGGACGGCAAAGCAAACAGCGCGCGAGCAAAAAGAATCCGACTGGGTTCCGACGCACTGTGGAGACTACTGGGCGAGGGAATGGAAGGTAACTGGACTCATGGCGCAAATGAGGGCAGGGCTGGGGGCCGGATTAGTACTGGCCTTAAGGGCAATACGATGCAGGTGAGTTCGTCGCTCGCTCAACCCGCAACAGGTAAACGATTGTAAGAGAGCGTGTTAATGGGATATTGGAGTTGCGAGAGAATCCGCGTGGCTGGGCCAGTTTGTGCCCGGCGCCCGAGCCCAAAATCCAGCCTTTTTCCGGCTGGGTGGCCGCCCGGAGCCCAAATCCTGGCCTGTGCCTCACCCCAACATACGTCCTTGTTTGTGGCCTGTCGATTTTGCTAGGCTCTCAGGCGCGTGCAGGGACACCTTGAACTCTCTTCTATCATCGGGCAAGAGCCCCCTTCTGGTCGGCGCCGTAGGCGTCGCAGTTGGGTTGACTCTATTCGCGCTCGGATTTCCCTCTTCTTCCGTCCCTGTGACGATCGCGACGATTCTTCTTTTCTGTACAGTTTTCGCTTACGTTCTGTCTAGCCTCGAGAATGTCAAGCTGCTGCGCGAGCAGTTTGCCCGCCAGGAACTCGTGTGCCTGGATTTCGGGTTGCAGCTGGATGACACCGGCGCCCTTTCCGTCTGGGCCGCCAATCTCGGCACATCAAGCTTTCTCCTCAGCGAACTTGAAGTGCGCACGCAAGAGCGCCCCAATCCTCAGCACCTCCAGATTAACGTCGTCGTTCCGGCGGGAACGCTCAGCCACATTCCGTTTGACGACCGCATCTTTCACAATCTTCGCGCCGATGCGTTCGTCCATTTTGACGTTTCCCTGAAGTACAGAGGTTTGGCGGAAAATCATCAGACTCGTTGGAAGGGTTTTACCGTGGAGCGCAGGCCGCATAGGCAACTGGAAGAGGGCTTCACCGGCCTATGGGGCGTGGCGTGCCCCAAATGTTCCCGGTTCGATTTCATGGGTATGAATACAGAAGAACTGCCCGATCTGGACGCTGCATGGCGACGCCAAGCCGAACTGGAAAACGATTTGGAAGCTTCTTGCCCGCACCACCATTCAGCACAGCTTCTCGAACCCGCCAGCACGAGGCAACTCGTAGGGGTCTCCTAAAGCCGTAAAATTCCGGGCGGCATGCGATCTGCGTGAAGCTTACGTGAAGCTTAGGAGTACGGCGTCGCTCGCGACCACTCGCTGAGCTATTTCCCTGCGATTTCCCACGCGATCACGGGCGCTTCCGGGACGAGGGCCTGTTCGACTTGTTGCTCCCGGCTGCTCGCTTGCTCGAGGAGCCACCCTTTTTGCGCAAGTGGCCTTCCAACTCTTTTAGCTTTCGAGCCAGGGTCTCAACCATCTGTTTAAGTTGGGGAATCTGCTCGCAAGCGAGTTCCACCATCTGCCCTTGCTCGTCCTCCAACGCTTCCTGACATCGGCTCAGGTATTCTGCCGCGCCCTGCAGCAATTCCCCCAGCAAGAACAGATTGTCGGCGCAGAGGGAGCGTTTCGGCATCGTTGGCGGTTTGGAACTCAAGGGATCTCCGTGAAGACAGTTCGAGCATAGGCTTGTATTTGTGCGACGCCATACCATCGTTCGCCTACGCGGGTTCCAAGGCGCGTGGTAAGAAAAACTTGTTATTTCTCCAAACGCTTCTCCAAGGCTTGAATTAACTCCTGTCCGGCGCTACGGCAACCTCCAATAACAAGTAGGCAAGGCTCAAGTAAACACCCTATCGACCCGCGCCATCACCGGCGTGTCAAATACTAAGAGCAAGAGAGCTTTCGGAGGAGAGACCGCCATGTGGGCCATCGTGATCGTCGCCGCACTGAGTTTCGTCGGGTTAATGGGCTATTTCTTTTACCTTACTCCCGGGCCCGACGACCAAATCTAACGCTGTTCTAGTGCGTCCCTGCCTGCAATAACCGCACCCCAGGCCAGTCCCGCAAAATTGCCGCAAATCTCCACGCCGTTCCGCAAGTGTGCGCGAATTCCTTCTTTCTGCTAAATTGTTCAAGCAACATTGTTCGTGCAACTCGGGAGAGGTGTCCGAGCGGTTTAAGGAGCACGCTTGGAAAGCGTGTGTAGGAGAAATCCTACCGTGGGTTCGAATCCCACCCTCTCCGCCATTTATTGGGCCGGACTTAGTCTGGGATCCCTTCATGATCGTCCGCACCGTCGAACAAGTCCGCCGTGCCTTCCGCATCGTAGCCGGATTTACCCTGTTGTTAGCCGGAGTCGTGATGATCATCACGCCTGGCCCGGGATGGCTGGTCATCTTTCTAGGGTTAAGCTTGCTCGCCGCGGAATTTATCTGGGCGCGCCGCTTGATGGATCGCATGAAGCGCCAGGGCGAGCGTGTCCGCGAAGCCGTGTGGCCCGTGGCGAAAAATGTGCCACCGGCTGCGGTTGCTGAACCGTCCGCGGAATCCACCGAATCGGAGCTGTAAGCATCTCTCGGAGGGCGCTTATGGAAGTGGGTCTCGTCGGTCTCGGCAACATGGGTTCGGGAATCGCGAAAAGTTTGCTTCGCGCGGGACATCGCGTCACCGCCTACAACCGGACCCGCTCGCACGTGGACGCGCTGGCTTCTGACGGAGTTAAACCCGCGGCCACTCCCGCCGACGCCTGCCACGGTGACGCCGTGCTCACCATGGTGGCCGATGACTCCGCCGTCGAAGCCGTGGTCTTCGGAAGCTCCGGCATTTTGAGCGCCCTACCCAAAGGTGGCTTGCACGTTTCCTTAGGCACCATCAGCGTTTCTCTCAGCGACAGGCTCGCCGCTGCTCACGCCAACGCCGGACAGCAGTTTGTAGCCGCGCCCGTTTTTGGGCGCCCCGATGCCGCCGAAGGAGCAAGGCTTGCCGTCGTCGCCGCCGGACCATCGGCAGCCATCGAGCGCTGCAAACCTCTGTTCGAAGCGATGGGTCCAAAGCTTCTCGTACTCGGTGAGAAGCCTTCGCTCGCCAACGTCGTGAAACTCTCGGGAAATTTCCTGATCGCCAGCGTTCTCGAATCTCTGTCCGAGGCCATTGCCTTCGCTCGTAAATCCGGCGTTGACCCCACTCTGCTGCTCGATTTCCTGACCAGCACGCTGTTCAACGCGCCGGTCTACAAAGTCTATGGAGGCCTAATCGTGGAAGGGAAGTACGAACCCGCAGGCTTCGCGGTTCCGCTCGGCCTGAAAGATGTTCGCCTGGTTCTACAGGCCGCCGAAGCACAAAGCGTCCCGATGCCGATGGCCAGCGTCATTCGCGACCGTTTCATCACCGCGATCGCCCGCGGCAACCAGCACAGCGACTGGTCGGTACTCGGCCGCATCGCCGCCGAGGATGCCGGCCTGCCTGCCGCGAAAACCGCCGGCGCCTAACTCTTCGCGGTTGTAGGAACGCACCCAACAGAGGATGCAGCGGCGCACACTGCCTCCAGGAGACCAGCCACCTTGGGAAAACCAATCACAGAATGGCAAGGGAAATGGGCGCTAGTCACCGGCGCCAGCGCCGGCATCGGCAAAGCCCTGGCCGAAGAATTGGCCGCAGGTGGCACGAATTTGGTACTGACCGCCCGCCGCCGCGAGCGCCTGGAAGAACTGGCGCGAACGCTATCGACAACCCGCAAAATCAAAGCGGAAGTTTTTGTAGCCGACCTGGCCGACCCCGCGGGCCCCGAAAAAATCCTGGCCTTCACCCGCGAAAAAAACATCCACATCGACCTGTTGATCAACAACGCCGGCTTCGGAGCCTACGGCGAATTCGCAACCTCGGATCGCGCGCGCCAATTGGAAATGGTGCAGGTCAACTGTGCCGCGGTCGTAAACCTGACGCACCTGTTTCTCCCCGCGATGATCGAGCGCAAGTCGGGAGACATCCTGATCCTCGCCTCCACCGCTTCTTTCCAGGCCGTGCCGTACATCACGGTTTACGCCGCCACGAAAGCGTTCGACTTATCTTTCGCCGAGGGCCTCGCCGAAGAACTAAAGCCTGACGGCATTCGCGTATGCGGACTGTGCCCAGGTTCGACCGAATCGGAATTTCGCATCGTCGCCGACCAGGTCAACGTGCCCGCGGCGAATCGGAGGCAGGAAACCTCCGAAAAAGTAGCTCGAACCGGCTTGCAAGCTCTCGCGGCCGGAAAAAGCTACGTTATCTCGGGTTTGGGCAACTATCTTGGCGCGCACAGCCAGCGGATCGCTCCGCGCCGCGTGGTTACTTCCATCGCCGCCAAGATGTTTCGGCCGCCGGCCAAAACTAAAACGCAGCAGTAATGGTCATTCGTAACGCAACGCGACCATGGCATCCACGTGTGTGGCGCGCCGCGCCGGCAGGTAGCACGCCAGCATAGCTGCCAGCAAGAGCACCGCGGCGACCGCCCCCACCGCAAGGGGATCAATCGCGCTGACTTCATAGAGGATGGACTTCATCGTGCGCCCGACAAAATAAGTGCCGCCCAGACCCAGCAGCAATCCGCCCGTCGCCAGAAACATTCCCTCTCTCAGCACCATCAGCAGGACTTCTCTGGATCCCGCGCCCAGCGCCATGCGCAACCCGATTTCCTGAGTGCGCTGCGCTACCGCGAACGACATGACGCCATAGATCCCGATCGCGGCTAATACCAGTGCCACACCCGCGAAGCCCGCAAACAGCCAGGTCACAAAGCGATCGCTCGCCAGCGATTCATCCACGAGCTGATCCATGGTTCTCACGCGATCCAACGCCAGATCCGAATCCACGGTCCGTACGGCGGCCAAGATGCTATTCGCCATGGTGGCCGGATCGCCGGTCGTGCGCACGCTGATCTCTGCCGAGGGAAAAGGGCTCTGCCAAAAAGGCGCGCTGATTTCCGCGGAGCTTTCCCGCCGAACGCTCCGATTATGGACGTCGTGGTAGACGCCCACGATGTTCCATTCGATCGGAGGACCCAGTGTGCTCACGCCGATCTGTCGAACCACTACGCGTTGTTTCAGCGGATCCAGATTAGCGAGAAATTTTTTCACGAAGGTTTCGTTGACCATGGCGACGGGAAGACTTCCGGCCACGTCCTGTTCGGTGAAGCTCCGGCCACTCAGGACCTGTATGCCAAAGGTACGGAAATATTCGGGAGTGACGAGCGTGAACCCGGCGCCGGGAAGCGCTGAAGGATCGGCCGCAGGCCGTCCTGCGATTTGGAAAGCCATTCCCCAGCCTCGCCAGACGATCGGGGTGCTGCTGGAAGCCGTGGCGGACGAAATTCCCGGGAGCGCCGAGATTCTATCGAGCAGCTGGCGATAGAACGGGGTGATCTGTTCGGGTTGGGGAAAACGATCAAAGCTGATCGGCAGCGCGAAGGTGAGGACATGATCCTGGCGAAAGCCGAGGTCCACGCGCGTCAACTTCCAGAAACTGTGGATGATCAAGCCCGCTCCGGCGAGCAGCGTCAACGCCAGCGCGAACTCGGCCACCACCAAAGCGCGTCGCAATCCCTGGCGGCCGCGGCCGCTCGAACGCCCGCCCTCCTTCAACGCATCGTTCAAATTCCAATGCGAAGTCTGCATAGCCGGCGCGCAGCCGCACAAAACTCCTGCCAGCACCGTGGCGGCTAAGCTGAAAAGCAGCACCGGCAAATTCAGCCGGATATCCGACTCCGTGGGGATCGAAAATTGCGGCAGCAGCACCACGATGACTCTGAGCAACATCGCGGCGAGGCCGACGCCCAAGGCGCCGCCAAGCAATGCCAGCACCAGGCTCTCCGCCAGGAACTGCGAAAACAATTGCCAGCGCGTCGCGCCGAGAGAAGCGCGCAGCGCCGCCTCTTTGCGTCGAATTGTGCCGCGCGCCAACAACAAATTCGCCACATTGACGCACGCGATCAGCAGCACGAATCCGACCGCGCCCATCAACAGCCACAAATCCTTGATGGTGTCGCGGCTGGTAAAATTGTTCTTCAGCGGCTCAACGCTGACGCCCCAGCCGGTGTTGGATTTCGGATACGTCTCGGCGATCCGCCGCGCAACGCCATCCATGTCGGCGTTGGCTTGCTGCAGGGTAACGCCGGGCTTCATTCGCCCCAACACGCACATCCAGTGCCGCTCATGCGTGATCTGATCGGGACGCAACGCCATGGGCACAAATAGTGGAGATTCGTAACGGTCCGGCATTCCCGCGGCCAGCACGCCGACGACGGTATAAGGCTCAGCGTTGAGCCGCACTTGCTTGCCGATGATCTGAGGGTCGCTGCCAAAGCGCTCGCGCCACAGATGATGCGTCATGATCACGACGTGTTCGTTGCCCGGCACTCCTTCTTCCGAATCAAAATCGCGCCCCAGCGAAAACGGTATTCCCTGCAAACGAAAGAAACCCGGCGTGGTGATCCTGGTCGGCATCGGCTGGGGGTTGCCCGACACCGACAAGCTGAACGTCCACTCGTCCCAAGCCACGAGATCCTGGAACACGGAATTTCCGCGTTTCCAATCCAGAAAATCACCGGGCGAAACCACATTGTCGCTCCCGTTGTCCTTCGACCACACCATCACGAGCTGCTCGGGATGCGGCATGGGTAAAGGTGCCAGCAGCGCGCCATAGACCACGCTGAAAATCGCGGTGTTGGCGCCAATCCCCAACGCCAGCGTCAGAATCGCCACCGCGGCAAATCCAGGATTCTTGGCCAAAATGCGAAACCCGAATCGCACATCCCGAAAAAGTTGCTCAACCGTCCGCCACCGCCACACGTCGCGCCCATCCTCTTCCACCAGCGTCGCGTTTCCAAACTCGCGGTGGGCCGCATATTCCGCCTCTTTTCTGGACATCCCGCTCGCGACTAACTCCTCGACCTTCTCTTCAAGGTGCGTGCGAATCTCTCCCGAAAGGTCGTCGTATCGGTGCCGCCGCGAAAATACTTGCTTGATCCAGCTCATCGCTCACCTGTCACGGACGACTAACGAATCGTTTCCACCGTTCGCTTGCATCGTCATTCCGAACGCAAAGCCACCATCGGATCGACGCGCATCGCTCGCCTCGCCGGGAGATAGCACGCAAGAAAGCCCGCGGTTGCGAGCAGGGCGCTTACGGCCAGAAAAGTCAGCGTGTCCGTCGGGGCGATTCCAAACAGAAAACTCGACATCCAGCGGGTCGCACCGTAGGCGCCCAAGAGGCCAATGCCTAGTCCGGTCAGCACGAGTCTCATGCCGTGGCCGACGATCACTCGCGAAATATCGGGGCGTCGCGCGCCCAACGCCATGCGCAAACCGATTTCGCGGGTCCGCTGCGCCACCAGGTACGAAAGAACGCCAAATATTCCCGCCGCCGTCAGCAGCAGCGCCATGCCTCCGAAGCCGGCGAGAAGAAATGTATTGAAGCGGTCGCCGGCCGCCGACGAAGAAACAATTTCGCCCAGGGTGCGAAAGTCCGATGTAGCCTCGTTGGGATCGAGCGAACTGACGGCGCTGCGTATTGCGGAGGCGATGCTCAGCGGATTTCCCGCGCTGCGAACCACGATGTTCATTCGCAGCTGCGCGCTTTGCGCGTAGGACAGGAACATTTCGGGGCGCAACGCTTCCTGCAGCGCGATGTGTTTGATTCCGCCGACCACTCCCACGATTTCCCGCGTGACGAATTCCGGTTTGCCCTCGTAAATCTGCAAGTGCTTTCCAATAGGGTCTTCGCCGGCGAAAAAGCGTTTCGCGAACGGCTCGTTGATCAGCACCGTAAAGGTTGAATCCGCTGTGTCCCGCGGCGTGAATTCCCGGCCCTCCAGCAAAGGAATTCGCATGGTTTGAAAGTAGTCGCCTGCCACGACACGGATGTCGGCGTTCAGGCGGTCCGCCGGACGTACCGGCGGGTGCTCCGCAATGGCTACGTAGGTGTCGTTCCCCTGATGGTCCAGCGGCAACTCCGATACGAAGCCCGCAGACTCAACGCCAGGCATCGACGCGGTTCGTTCCTGCAATTGATCAAAGAACGCGCGCCTCTGAGCCTCCTTCTCGAGTTCGGGGCCAGTAACGGAGATCTGCGCGGTGACGATGTTGGATGGATCGAACCCGGGATTTACATGCGTCAGCCGCCAAAAGCTATTCACCAGCAAACCCGAAGCGATCAACACCACCAGAGACAATGCCACTTCCGCAATGACGAGCACGTTGTGCGCGCGGTGTTTCGATCTCGATTGCCCGGCAGCGCCGCCTTCCTTCAGATTTTGCGTGGTGTCCCGGCGGCTGGCTTGCAACGCCGGCCCAAGCCCGAAAAGAATCCCGGTGAGGAGCGCGACGCACCCGGTAAACGCCAGCACCGTTCCGCTGACGCTCACCTCGTTGAGCCGGGGCAGATTTTCTGGTGCAAGCCCCTTGAGGAAATCCACGCCCCATTTCGCGAGGACGATTCCCGCCGCGCCACCAGTCAGCGCAAGCAACACGCTCTCGGTCAGCATTTGCCGCACCAGCCGCAACCGGCCGGCGCCGAGCGTCACGCGGATCGCGATTTCCCGAGTGCGCGAAGTATTGCGAGCAAGCAACAGGCTTGCCACGTTCGCGCACGCAATCAGCAGCACGAGCGCAACCGCTCCCAGAAGAACCAGCAGCGCGGGCCGAACGTCGCCCACCAGCGACGTCTGCAGCGGAACCAGCCGCATTCCCCATTCGGCATTCGAGTCTGGGTATTGTTTCGTCAGGCGCGCCGAAATCGTGTCCAGTTCCGCCTGCGCTTGCGCCATCGTCGTGCCCGGCTTCAGCACGCCGTACACGCGCAGAAACCGCGCCTCTCGCGACTTCATGCCCGTAACTTCAAACGGCGCGGGAATCCACAAGTCCCCATCGGAAAAAAGCGGGACATCCTCCCTCAGTACGCCGACCACCGTCATCGGGCTCCCATCGAGCACCACCGATTTCCCGATCGCGCTGGGGTCGCCTCCAAATCGTTCTCGCCATAGTGAATGACTGAGGACGACGACCTGCGGCCTGCTCACGCCCTCATCCGCGGCCACGAAGGTGCGGCCGAGCAGCGGCTGAATGCCCAACAAATCGAAGAAGCCCGCCGTTACCACCGTACCTTTCACTTGCGTCGGTTTATCGCTGCCGGCCAGGTTGAAGATGGTATTCCCGTCGATGAGGCCTTCCAGATGATCGAAGACATGGTTTTGCGCTCGATAATCGAGAAAATCAGGCGGCGAAACATCCGACTCATTGCTGATAGGAAATGTCCCGAACGCGCGCACCAAGCGGCTGGCGTTTTGGAAGGGCAGTGGCCGCAGAAGAACGGCATTCACCACGGAGAAAATTGCGGTGTTCGCTCCGATGCCCAGCGCAAGAGTCAAAATAGCGACAGCAGTGAATCCCGGATTCTTGCGCAATCCGCGCAAGCCATAGCGAACATCGGTCAGGAAGTCTTCCATCCACGACCATCGCCAAACCTCGCGGCTGTCCCGCTCCATCAACGTCACGTTTCCAAACTCGCGCCGCGCCGCATATTCGGCCTCTTCCCTGGACATCCCGCCCGCAACCAACTCCTCAACCTTCTCCTCGAGATGTTCTCGAATCTCTTCCGACAAATCACCATAGAGGCGGCGCCTCGAAAACAGTCTCTTGATCCATTTCATGGCTTGTCCATGCGCAACGCCCTCGATAGTTCGTCACCGGACGGGCACAGCTATGCTGTGCCCCTACACGCCCTACCCGCCGATCGGCATCACTCGTATCTAAGCGCCACCACCGGGTCCACACGCGTTGCTCGTCGTGCCGGTACGTAGCTGGCCAGCAACGCCACACCCATCAGCAGCAGCGGCACCGCCACAAACGTCGCAGGATCGGTGGTCCCTATTCCGTAAAGGAGACTGCGAATCAGCCGCACGACGAAGAAAGACGCCGTCAGTCCGACGCCGACTCCCAGCAGCGTCAGCAAAGCGCCTTCCCGTACCACCATGTGAGAAATTCTTTCGCGCTGCGCGCCCAGCGCCATGCGAATGCCGATTTCTCGGGTGCGCTGCGCGACGGAGTACGAGATCACCCCGTACAATCCGATAATGGTCAGCGTAAACGCCAAGGCGGCAAATGCGCTCAGCAGCACCGCCTCGAATCGCGGCGCCGAAATGGAGCCCCTGACGTACTGCTCCAGTGTTTCGACCTCGCGCAAAGGCAGGTCCTTGTCCATCGAACTCACGAGCGAGCGCATCGCCGGTACGAGCGCGTTGGGGTCCGTGCCGGTGCGCACCACGATGGTCATTTCTCCGATGAAGTCGCTCGGCGTCTGTGGAATGTAGACCTCGGGTCCGGTATCGCCGCTGATCTTGCCGCTTTTCACGTCGGCGATGACTCCCACGATCTGGCGCATGGGCGCCTCATCGCTGTCGCCAAACGAAATGTTCGGCTGGATGCGGCGTCCCAGCGGGCTTTCTCCGTGCAAAATCTGGCGCACGAAGGTTTCATTGACAATCGCCAGCGGCGGCCCGCCTTGTTCGTCCTGAGCGGTGAACGTGCGGCCCTGCAAAAGGGGAATCTTCATTACATCGAAATAGTTCGACTCGATGACCCGGAATTCCACGCGCGGCCGCTGCGACCCTGGAACGGGATGGCCCTCAATCTCAAGAGATGTAAATATGCTGCGATCACCATCCAACGGCAGCCCGAATACGGCGCTCGCCGACTTCACTCCGGGCAGCGCTCGCGTCGATTGCAAGAGTTCGTGAACAAAAGCGGCCCGCTGCGCGCGCGGGTGGCGCTCCGCGGGCACGTCCAGCAAAAAGGTCAGCACATGGTCGACGCGGAATCCCGGATCGACGTGCCGTAAACGATCGAAGCTCCGCAGCAACAAGCCCGCACCGATCAACAGCACGAACGCAATCGCCAACTGCGATACCACCAGCACGCTACGCAGCCTGGTGCTACCCGGCCCCGCGCTCGCGCCGCGCCCGTTCTCGCGCTGTGCCTGGTTCGCATCCGAGCGCGAAGCTTGCATCGCCGGCGCCACCCCGAAAAGCACGCCCGTCGCGACTGCAACGACGAACGTGAATCCCAGCACGCGGAAATCGATTGCGACCTCCGATGCCCGCGCCAGGCCTTGCGGCGCGATGGACAGCAACGCGCTGGTCGCCCAACGCGCGACCACCAGCCCTAGACCGCCGCCGATCATCGCCAGCATCAAGCTTTCGGTCAGCAATTGCCGGACCAGCGTCCCGCGGCTCGCTCCCAACGCCGCGCGGACGGTGAACTCCCGCTGTCGCACCGTGGCCCGCGCCAGCATCAGGCTGGCCACATTCGCGCACGCGATCAGCAACACGAAACCTACCGCGCCCAGCAGGATCATCAGCATCGGACGCATGTCCCCGGCAATCGCGTCCGACTCCGACACGATCGTCGCGCCCCGCGGACGATTTTCCGGATATTGCCGATTCAACTGTTCCTGAATTAACTGCACGTCCGCCTGGGCCCGCGGAATCTCGACGCCCGGCTTGAGGCGCGCGATGACCTCCAGATAAGCCACCCCTCGCTGTGCGGCCATCGCCGAATGGCCCGTCAGGTCATTGGCGATGGTCGTCCACAATTCCACGCGCTTCGCCCGCACCGGAAACTGGAACTGTGGCGGCATAACCCCCACGACGCTGAACTTCTCGCTGTCCAGAGTGAGGGCGCGGCCGAGCACGTTCGGATCGCCGCCGAAATGGCTCTGCCAAAATTCGTAGCTGAGCACCACAGGCAGTTGCTCGCCGCTCGGCTTGTCCTCCTCCTCAACAAATCCTCTGCCGATTGCTGGCGAAACGCCCAGCATGGAAAACAAATTAGCCGAGACCACTACGCCCGCGACGCTCTCCGGTTGATCCCCTCCGGTGTAGGTAAAGCTCGAGGGATTCCAGACCGACATCGCTTCGAACGACTGGCTTCGCGATCGCCAGTCGAGAAACGCGGGATAGGAAACCTCTCCGGTGCTGCTGGGGTGCCTGAGGTCCACCGAATTCACTGCCACCAGCCGGCCAGGATCGTGAAAGGGCAGCGGCCGCAGCAGCACCGCATCAATCACGCTGAACAGCGCCGTGTTCGCCCCAATCCCCAGTGCCAGCGTCAACACCGCCGCGGCAGTGAATCCCGGATTCTTGCGCAGCGTTCGCAACCCGTACCGAATATCCATGAGGAGGTTCTCGACATGCACCCATCGCCAAACCGTGCGCCCGTCCTCCTCCACCAAACCCACATTCCCGAACTCGCGCCGCGCTGCCGCCTCCGCTTCTCTCCTCGGCATGCCGGCAGCCACGAGTTCCTCGACCTTTTCGTCGAGGTGTTCCCGAATTTCTTGCGAAAGTTCGCCGTAGATCCGCCGCCGCGTAAACAGCCGACTCATCCAGCTCATGATTCACTCCGCACCCAAAACTCGAAACACCGATCCAGCAGAAGCGGTAGGGGCACGGCACTGCCGTGCCCGCTCCCATGTTTCGCCCATGCGCCACCAACAAATTCCAAACGATCGCCGTCAGTCGTAGCGCAGCGCCACCATCGGATCGACCTTCGTCGCACGCCGCGCCGGCAGATAGCACGCCACCAGCGCCACCGCCGTCAGCACCACCCCCACGGCTCCAAACGTAAAGGGATCCAGCGGGCTAACGCCGAACAGCAAACCGCCCATCAACCGCGTCAATCCCAACGCCACGACCATTCCAATCGCCACGCCCAGCAGCGCCATCTTCGCGCCCTGGCCCAAGAGCATGTGCAGCACGTCTCCGTCCTGCGCTCCAAGCGCCATGCGAATTCCGATTTCCCGTTTGCGCTGCGACACCGTGTACGAAATCACGCCGTAGATGCCGATCATCCCTAGCAACAGCGCCATCGCTCCCGCAATCCCCAGCATCACCAGCGTGAACGAAGTCCTCGCCAGCGATTTGTCGTACACCGTTTGCATCGTTCGCACGTTCGCCAGGGGCAGGTTCGAATTCACCGACCACACCGCCTGGCGCACCTCGTCGAGAAAGCCTTGCGTCCCCGCGCGTTCGCTGCGAATCACGAACGTCACCGTGCGTGTCGGCCCCACGACTCCGGGTCCAAACCGGTCGCTCGTCATCGTCGGCCAGTAGACGATCTCCGGTGCTATCGCCTGCACTCCGGTTTCGGGAACATCCTGGATCACGCCGATCACCTCATGCCACGGGCTTTTCGAAAACTCGCGCAACCTCTTCCCAATCGCGGCGGATGGCGAGCCCCATAGCTCCCGCGCCAGATTCTCGGAAATCATCACCACCGGCCTGATCCCGTAAACTTCTGTCCACGTCAGGTCGCGACCCGCGACGATTCGTGTACCGGCCGTCGCGCAGAAACCCGGCGAAATATATTTGTACAGGCGCAGAGGCGCGATTTCATTGTCGGAATAAACCTTGTCCTGCGCGAAGATTTCATCCCAGCCGGAGTCGAATCCTTCCATGGGCATTTCGCTGACGAAACCCGCCGACTGCACACCCGGAATCGCTTGCATTTTCTCCAGAATTTCGTTTTGCGCTCGCGTCACACGTTCGGCTTCGGCGACCAGCGAATCCGGAATGGAAATTCGCAGGGTCTGCAGGTGCCGCGCATCCGTAAATCCGGGATCGACGTTCCGCAATTCCTGGAACGTGCGAATCATCAACCCAGCGCTCACCAGCAGCACCAGCGCCATCGCCACTTGCCCGACCACCAGCACATTGCGGGCGTGAAACCGCTCCCGGCTCATACTCGTGGTGCGCCCCGCGCTGCGAACCGCCAATGCCGCTCGCGGTCCCGCGTATTTCAGAGCCGGAATCAATCCGAAAAATAGGCCCGACAGCAGCGAAAGCAGCAGCGTGAAGCCGATCGTCCGCGCGTCGAGAGAAATTTCGCTCAAACGAGGCAGATTCGCCGGACCTGCCGTAACGAGAAACCGCACCCCGGCATAAGCCAAGCCGACGCCGACGGCTCCGCCCAGCAGCCCCAGCATCACGCTTTCGACCAGCAGCCCCCGTACGATCCGCGTCCACCCCGCGCCCAGCGCCGCGCGAACCGCCAGTTCCTCCTGCCGGCCCTCCACTCGAACCAGCAACAGATTCGCCACGTTGGCGCACGCGATTAGCATGACCACGCCGATCGTCCCCATCACCACCCACAACAGTTCGCTCACGTTGCCGATGACTTCTTGTTTCAGCAACCGAACGGAGGGCGTTATACGCCACGTCTCATAAATGTGTGAATTGGTGCCGGGGCCGTTCGACCACGAGTCCATCCAGATCGGCAACATGCGCGTCATGTCGGCATTTGCTTCCGCGAGCGTGGCGTTCGGCTTGAGTCGCGCAATACCCTGAAATCCGAATCCCGCCAGAATCAGGTTGCCGCGCTCGAAAGCCAGCGGCACCATGACGTCGAAATCGGTATCGACAAACCGGAATCGCCGCGGCATCACGCCAACAATTTCGCGCGGCCGCGAATCCACCATCACGTTGCGGCCAATCACCGAGCGGTCGCCCCCAAAGCGCCGCTGCCAATACCCATAGCTGAGCATCACCCTTTCCGGACCGTGCGGCACTTGGTCCGCAGCCGTAAACCAGCGCCCCACGACGGGCGGCACGTCCAGCGCCTGCAGCACGCCGTCACTCACGTCCACAGTCCGCACTTGCTCCGGTTCGGCCAGCCCGGTGACACTTGCTGTCCCCGTGTCCCAAACGCCCGCAGATTGAAACGTCCGGTTTTGCTCGGAATACGTGGTGTACATCGACGGCGACAAGAGCAGCCCGTTTTCGAAATCCGCCAACCCCGCAGCCCCCGGAGCAGTCTGGTGCAGCGAAATCAATTCATCCGCCCGTGGATAATTCAGCGGCTTCAAGAGCACGCTATTCACAACGCTGAAGACCGCGGCATTGGCCCCAATCCCAATCGCCACCGTCAAAAGCGCCACGATCGTAAATCCCGGCGCCTTCCCCAGCATGCGCAACGCATAGCGAACGTCCCGCATGAAGTCTTCGACCGAAGGCCAGCGCCAAACCCCACGCCCGTCCTCTTCCGTCAGCGTCACATTCCCAAACTCTCGCCGAGCCGCTGCCTGCGCATCCTTCCGTGACATCCCGCCCGCCACCAACTCTTCGACCTTTTCTTCAAGGTGTCCACGAATCTCGTCGGAAAGATCGTCGTACACCCGCCGCCGCGAAAAAATCTGCCTGATCGAATTCATCGCTCACCCGCCATTCAAAATCCCTTCTTTTTATCGACTGTCAACTTCCCCTGTCACTCGTACCGCAGCGCTACTATGGGATCGACCCTGGCCGCACGCCACGCAGGCACGTACGAGGCCGCCACCGCTGCGATCAGCAACGTCAGCGCGACGCCCGCGAACACTCCAAGGTCAATTGCCGCCACTTCATAGAGCAGGTTCTTCAATACGCGCCCGACCAGGCACGCACCGATCAAGCCAAATCCCATTCCAAGCAGCGCCAACAGCGCTCCTTCCCTCAAAACCATCCGCATCACTTGGTTGCGGCCGGCCCCCAACGCTAAACGCAGCCCGATCTCATGCCTCCGCTGCGCCACTGCAAACGCCATAACTCCGTAAATCCCCACCGCAGCGAGCACCAGAGCTAGCCCAGCGAAGCCCCCGTTCAACACCGTGTAGAAGCGATCTCCAGCCAATCGATCATCCACGATTTGATCCATCGTCTTGACGTTCGCGAGCGGCAAGTCCGATTCCATCGAACTCACCACTTCTTGAATGCTTTTCGTCAACAACGCCGGATCGCCCGCAGCTCGCACCGCCATTTCTACTCCCGGCCACGGACTCTGCCAGAAAGGCACGTCCATCTCAGGCACCTTGTCGTCGCGCAGACCGTAGCTCCGCACGTTCCGGAAGACTCCGACGATCTGCCATTCCACGAGTGGCTGCTCCGCTTGCACGCCGGGCACTTCGTTCTCAGTAACGATTCGCTGCGTAAGTGGGTCAACATTCGGCAGATAACGCCGAACAAAATTCTCGTTCACTACCGCGACGCGAACGCCACCCGCTCGGTCCTCCTCGGTGAACGCGCGCCCTTTCACCGTCTCAATCCCGAAGGCCTCAAAGTAACCAGGCGTAACCGCCTGAAATCCCGCGTTGGGGCGCGCGTCGCGCTCCACATGAGGTGTCCCTGCAATCCAAAATTGTTTTCCGCGGTGCGGGCCTTCCACCGGCAAACCAGTGGCAACGTTCGCCGCCGCCACTCCAGGAAGTGCCCGCATCTTCGCGACCAGCTCTCGATAAAACGCGATCATCTGTTCCGGTTGCTTGAGGCGCTCTTCCGGGACCGGCAGGGTAAACGTGAGAATGTGATCCGTGCGCACGCCAAGATCCACGTGTGCGAGATTCCAGAAGCTCCGCAGCGCCATCCCAGCTCCGCATAACAACGTCAACGCTAGCCCAAACTCCATCACCACCAGCGCCTGCCGCAAACGCCGCCGCCCCCCTCCAGCCCGGTCTCCCTTCAACGCGCGGTTCGGATCGACACCCGAAGCTTGCCAAGCTGGCGCGCACCCGAACAACACGCCAGCCGCCACGCTAACCACTACCGTGAACAACAACACCGCCAAGCTGATCCTCACATTCGCTTCCGACGGCAAGGTGAACTCCGGCAGCAGCGCCACGACAACTTTCACCAACGCCCCGGCCAAGCCGACCCCCACTGCGCCCCCGGCAACGGCCAGCACAAGACTCTCGGTCAGGAACTGCGAAAAGATTCGCTGCCTGCTGGCTCCCAGGGAAACTCGCACGGCTACTTCCCTCTGTCGCACCGAACTCCGCGCCAGCAAAAGGTTCGCCACATTCACGCAAGCAATGCACAGTACAAATCCCACCGCGCCGAGCAACAGCCACAGCGAGACCTTCGTATCGGAGGGTAAGAAATCGTTTTGCAGTCGCTCGACGCTGACCTCCCAGTTCTTATTGGTGTCTGGATGATCCTGTGCGATGCGGCGGGCGACCACGCTCATCTCCGCCTGCGCTTCCGCGAGGGTGACGCCGGGCTTGAGCCGCCCCATCACAAACAGCCACCGATACGCATGATTGATCTGATCGGGCTTGAAGACCAAGGGCACGATCAAATCGAACTGAATGCGGTCCAGTGGACCCGGTGCCGTCACTCCAACGACGGTATAAAGTTCTCCGTTCATTCGCAGTTGCTGGCCGACGATGGCGCTGTTCGCGCCCAGCCGTTTCCACAACTTGTAGGTGAGAATAACGACGTGCTCTTTGCCGGCGGTCCCTTCTTCCGCTAGGAAATTGCGTCCCAGCAGAAACGGCACTCCCATCATTTGGTAGTGATCCGGCAACGCAACTTGCGCCCTCACGTGTTCAGGGTGTCCCGCGGTCGCCAGGTTGAAAGTCGCGCCCTGCGAAGGCGTCGCGTTCAGATCCTCAAATACGGTGCTCTGCCGCTTCCAGTCCAGAAAATCGCCCGCCGACGCTCCCCAAACACGGCGACCGTGGAATTGCGGCCACACCATGACCAGTTGATCTGGATGCGGATAAGGCAAAGGTGCCAGCAACGTCGCGTAGGTCACGCTATAGATCGCGGTCGTCGCCCCGATACCCAGCGCCAGCGTGAGAACAGCAATCGCCGTGAAAGCCGGATTCTTACGCAACCCGCGTAAGCCGTAACGAACATCGCTCAGGAAATCTTCGATCCATGACCACCGCCACACTGCGCGGCCATCCCGTTCTGTTAGCATCACATTCCCGAACTCGCGCCGCGCCGCCGCCTGCGCATCCCTCCTTGACATCCCGCCCGCCACCAATTCTTCGATTTTTTCATCCAAGTGCTGCCGGATTTCATCGGAGAGCTCGCCGTAGATCCGCCGCCGCGAAAATATTTGTCTCAGCCATTTCATGATTCACCCGGCGCCAGCACTCGTGTAATTCCTTCTAGCATCCTTTCGAAACGCGATACTTCGTGTTCCAGGTGTTTCGTTCCCGCCGGCGTCAGCTTGTAAATCCGCACGCGGCGATTTGTCGCCGAGATGCCCCACTCCGCCTTCACCAACTCTTCTTTAAGAAGTCTCTGCAGTGCGGGATACAACGACCCTTCTTCAATCTGCAGCAAATCGTTCGAAGTCCGCTTAATGTGTTGCACCAGCGCGTAGCCATGGAGGGGCTGCCGCTTCAGCGTCCGTAAAATCATCATCTCCAGCGCCCCAGGAAATAGGTCCCGCTGTTCGTCTTTGCTCATAAGTTCGCTCGGTTCACTTTCCGCAATAGCATAGTTGGCGCTAGGCCTAGACCAAAATAGTCTCAGCATCCGCTTCCTGTCAAGATTATTCTGGTGTACTTCCCAAGGCCCCTCCGAACGTCCAAACTCAAGCGGGTTTCACTGTCGAATAGCAGGATAAAAAACCAAGGTTGCACCAGGCTTTCAGCCTGTGCCCTTGTGCCGGGAACCTTTTCGAATGGCAGCGGGAAATATAGGAGAAGGTCGAGTGGGATTGCAGGCCAAACAAAACGTCGGACCAGGGGAGCTAGGGATTTTGGAAGAAACCAGGGACGACGTGCTCTTACGGCGTGCTGCCAAGGGGGACGAGGACGCTTTCACGGTTCTCTACCGGCGGCATCAGGCAGCCCTCTATCGTTATGCGTTGCGCATGACCGGCAATGCCTGGGCGTCCGAGGAAATCGTGCAGGACGTCTTCATGACGCTGATGCGCGAGCCCAAGAAGTACGACGCGACGCGCGCGGCGCTGGCTGCATATCTTTACGGAATTGCGCGCAACCGTGTGATGAAACATCTGGAGCGTCTGCCGCGAGAGATTGCGCTGGACGAGCAGAATGAAAACGGTTCGCGTGGCGGCGCCGGCGTTATTAATGCGGTGACGCCGATGCATTGGGCCGTGCATCAGGAACGCACGGAGCAGGTTCGCGCAGCCGTCCTGGAACTTCCGGCCGAATTTCGCGAGGCTGTCGTGCTCTGCGAACTGGAAGAGCTTAGCTACGAGGAAGCGTCACAGCGGATCGGATGTCCCATAGGAACGATTCGCTCGCGATTGCATCGTGGCCGGGCGTTGTTGCTGGCAAAACTGGAAATGTTGCGCGACGTTCCGTTGCGCGAAGTTCCACGGCGGTTCAGCGCGGCCCGCTGAGATTGGGTCCATATAGTGGCCGGTCTTTAGACCGGCCCGCGGTGGGCGGCAAGATGTGGCGACGAAAGGGAAGTGTGCGATGAAGTGCGAAGAATTTGAAGCCATCGGACTGGGGTTGGATCGCGAAAACCCGGCACAGGGCCTCGATCCTATCGAATACGCCGAGGCCATCGAACATGCCGACAGCTGCGCGCGATGCGCGGCGCTGCAAGAGTCCTGGCAAGATGCGCAGCTTGAGTTGCAGTCGTTGCGCGAGGCGACGCGGAACGCCAGCGCGCCGGCGCGCGTGGAAATGAGATTGCGGCAAGAGCTTGGGGCCAAGCGTCGGGCGATGAAGGTGCGAACGTTCGCGCTCGCAAGTGCCTGGATGCTGGCATCCGCAACGCTGTTGATCGTGGGCATGAGCTGGTGGAACTGGCACATCGCGCAGGAGAACATTCCGCTGCAAAGCGCGAGTGCTCCTCTGAGTAGCCCCGCGAAGAATATTTCGACAGCGACTCCGAACACCATTGGCGTGGTTGACGCCGAAGCTGTAGAGAACGGCCAGAGCGATTCCACAAACGCCGCCACGCTGGTGGCCGCGAACGATGCGGAAGACTTCACCTTGTTGCCCGGCAGCCTGCCGCAGGAAACGGGCGACGCTGCTGTCGTACGCGTACGGTTGCAGCGCGGCGCGCTGGGCGCGCTGGGATTGCCCGTGAATGAAGAGCGCGCGGGCGAATGGATCCAGGTGGACTTGTTCGTCGGTCAGGACGGGCAGCCGCAAGCCGTCCGCCTGCCGCAGTGAAGGCCGTTCGCCTGCGGCAATTTGCAAGCCGCGGCAAATTTTTAGCGGTAACGGAATTAGCAGCGCTCGGGAGAGAAGAGGAGAAGAGACGATGAATTGGAAAAATTGGGCCTGTACTGTTTTGAGCGGGGCGGTGCTGTTGTGCGTGGGCACGACGCGCGCTCAGGAAGGACCCCCCCCGGCACCGGACGTGATGATGCGCGCCGGCGGGCCTGGTGGACCGGGAGGTCCCGGGCCGTTTGGAGATCGCATCGAACTGATGGGATTTGAAGGCCTGCACGGCAACAAAGTCGTGAAAGGCGCGCCGTTCTCGGCAACGGCCGCGACGGAAACGACGCAGACGCTTCAGGACGGCACCTCCATTCATCGGACGACGGCGAGCACGCTGTACCGCGATAGCCTAGGGCGTTCGCGCAGTGAAGTGACGCTCTCTGGGTTTGGCCCGCTACAGGCGTCGGGAACGCCGCGCACGATGATCACCATCGCCGATCCGGTCGCCGGCTCCCACTACGTCCTGGATGCGCAGAACAAAGTGGCGCACCAGATGAAGATGCATGGCACTCCGTCACCGGAGCAGGAGGCGGCCTTCCAGCAGAAAATGCAGGCGCGGCTGCAGAAGGAAGAAGCGTCCGGCGCGGTGAAAAAAGAATCGCTCGGCACGCAAACGATCAACGGCGTTAGCGCCGAGGGCACGCGCATCACGCGGACGATCGCGGCGGGACAAATCGGCAACGACAAGCCGCTGCAGATCGTGTTCGAGCGCTGGTATTCACCGGATCTGCAAGTGGTGGTGAAGAGCACGCGAACCGATCCGCGCTTCGGCACCACGACCTACACGCTGACGAACGTACAGCGGACCGAACCGGCGACTTCGTTGTTCACGGTGCCGTCCGACTACGCCGTGCAACAGGGCGGACCGAGGAACGGAGTGCGGGGCGCCATGCGCGGTGGTCCGGCGGGGGCTCCGTCGCCACAGTAAAACCAGTTTGTAGCACGCCGGTCTGCGAAGAACCGGTTTCTAACAACGATCTTCTCTCCTGAAGACGGCACGCCCTTTCCGCGACGTCCCCCAATGTCGCGGGAAGGGCGCAGTCGTTTTTAGAGGCAGGAAGTAATCCTTTGTTTTTGGATCTGCGGATTGTAAAGGAGTTACGAGCGTATTTTTCGGAAGTGCGGATTCTAAAGAGTTTGGCGGCCGGAACGCCCAGGGCGCCGAAGAAGTGAGGAGGTAGCGGGTGGCCTGGGAGGCGGGGATTTTGGACTTCACGGCCCATGATAACATAGTGGTTACTGCCTGTCAAGGGAAATGTTTACTGGAAAGGTATTCGAATGTGTCAGCGGTGACACAGCCTGGTGTGTCGCCGGTATCGCGTCGGGGTGCGCCGGGCGAGTTCGAATTGCGTGTGCGCCCGCACGCTTAAACCGACGACGATGCGGCACGCGGGGAAACAGCCTGTAACAATTGTCTTTACATTATGTACCTCAATGACTAACATATTAAGCTAGTCAGATACGTTAGCCATTGGCTAGCTGCTCTCAAAGCCGCAATGGCGATCGAGGTGATTGTGTCTAAAGTCGCGGATGACGAGCTAGAGCTGGAAGGATTGCGCGAGCGCCTGAGCGAGATGGCGGATGGTGAATTGTTGAGATTTGGCTGGGTGACGAAAAACGCGTGTTCCGGCGGAGGGACGCCCGGCGAGCGGGAACGAGAATCGTGGGCGTTGCAACTGCGTGAAGCTCGGGAAGAATGGAATCGACGGAAAACGCGGTTGCCGTTGCGCGGATCGTTTTAGGCGTTGAAGACACGTCGGGGGTGGCGCGGGCTGGTAGCCGCTTTGTCCGCCAGCCGCCAAAATGACACCCCAAGCGTCCTTCGGCCCTGCCGCGATGAATCGAAGCCGCATTGAGCCGATGTCGCGAAAAATGCGACCGAGAAATCGCGGTTCGGCGAGCCCGATTCTTTAGGGATTAGACGACCGGCCGCAGGCAGTAATCACCTGCGCAGAATCCCTACCTTGAAAAGGAATTGTGCAAAAGGGACCTGCATAGAATTGGCGAGCTTCACCAGCGTTTCGATGGTTGGCACGCTAAGGTTGGATTCGAGCCTGGAAAGAGTGGAGCGGGAGATTCCCGCGCGCCCGGATACGACACCTCGGCTTAGACCTCGTTGTTCCCGCAGAGTCAGTAGATCGATGCCACGAAACATTCGTGATTCTCCTTTCGGCGTTTTTAAGGCAGCCGCTGAGAGCGGCCCGACCGTTCACTGAAAGGTACAGTACCATAAGTACGCTGAGGTACAAACTAATTTAATCTTGACCTAATATAACGGATTATTAAAATACGGGCCTGAGCTCGCTTGGCAGAGTCTCCAATCTTCAAACACGAAAGGAGAAGGGAAATTGGCAGCCAGTACCGGTATATGCAGAAACTCAACGCAAAGAGCAACGATCGACGAATCAGAGCTAACAAGGTTGCGCCGGCGGCTTCGGAAGATGTCGGATCCCGAATTGTTGCGGTTCGGCGTGACCACGAAGTGCCTGTGCTCGTTGGAAGTGAGGCCAGATCAATCCCCGCCAGAAGGAGTGCTTGTACAGCTCGCGGAAGCTCGGGAAGAGTGGAAGAGACGAAACCCCAGCCTGCCGCTGAGCGCATCGTTTTAGTCCCGATGCAATAGCCGACATCAAAGCGGAGTTTTGACTCGCGATGAGCCGAGCCGAGGCCAGCGGAGCGGTGTGTCTGCGCCAGATTAGCGAGTAGCAGATTGGTGGCATGCGAGAAGGATGGCCGCACGCGGCGGGGGCAACGGAGTTAGCATCGCATCAACCTTCTCCCGAGGGGTGAATACTGATGCCAACAGAACGACGCCGCTCGCCGCGGTATCCATTTATCGCGAGGGCCGAGATTATCGACGAAAAAGAGAACGCTCGAACGTCGTCGCGGGTAAGCGATTTGAGCATGCACGGTTGCTACGTGGAAATGATGAACCCGTTTCCAGAAGGAACGACGGTGGTGATCGAAATTTATACGGAGACGGAGTCCGTGGAAGCGCACGGCACCGTTGCGCGGATTGAGCCGAAGCGGGGGATGGGACTGACCTTCAACGAAATGCCGCCGTATTTCGCGGGCGTCTTGAACAAGTGGGTGGAGCAGGCCAACGGGCGAAAGGCGAATTGATCGGCATTTGCCGCGGATGCGAGGCCTGGGAGTTGCGACGGGCGACCAGCAAAAACAATACCCGAAAAAAGGACCCCTCAGAAGAAACCGGCCCCAATGCCGGCTGGCCATCCCGTCTCGACAAACTGTAGATCTTATTCGGGGACATCGTTCAGGATTTCAACGAGAGGTTCCGAGAGGAAGCACCCACGCCCTAGTCGCGGAATCGGTAAACACCAGGCGACTACAAGCGACTATTCCATGCTGATGGGCATCGCCTAACTGAGCTATCATCCGCATCTGGAGGTGCGCGGATGGCAGGACAGCCTCGACGGTCCATTCCCATGTCTAGCTCGCGCAGGCGTCTGGTCGCGGGAGAAAAATCACTTGCTGGCGCTGTCGCTGTGGTTGCCGGGGCGACACGCGGCGCAGGTCGCGGCATCGCTCGGGCGCTGGGAGAAGCTGGAGCGACGGTCTATTGCACGGGACGAAGCGTGCGTGGCAGCCGCTCCCCATACAATCGCCCCGAAACGGTTGAAGAGACGGCCGAAATGATCAGCGCGGCCGGCGGCACGGCCGTCGCACTTCGCGTCGATCACACAGTTGAGGAAGAGGTGGAGGCCCTCTTCCAACGAGTAGAACGCGAGCGTGGCCGCCTCGATGTACTTGTGAACAGCATCGCCGGCGAAGACCCATTGATGGCGCAGTGGTGCTTTTTTTGGAAGACGGATCTCAAGAATGCGGAGGCAGCCCTCCGGCAGTCGCTGCTGTCCCACATCATCACAGCCAAGCAAGCTGCTCTCTATATGATTCGCAAGCGCCGCGGGCTCAGTGTGGAAGTGACCGAAAACGATGTGCTCAGCGCCGGAGGCAATCCGGTGACCCAGACAGTTAAACTCGCGCTCAAAGGGTTGGCTCTCAACATGGCGGCAGAACTACGTCCACATGGCGTAGCCGCGGTTGCAGTGACCCCCGGCTTTCTCAGGTCGGAGACGATGCTGGAGCGATTCGGCGTCACGGAGGAGACCTGGCGCGAAGGCGGGAAGAAAGACCGGAACTTCCTGGAATCGGAGTCGCCCTTGTTCGTGGGTCGCGCTGTTGTAGCTTTGGCGGGAAACCCGGCGATCCTGGAGCGTTCTGGACAGCTTTTCAGCTCTTGGGAACTCGGGCGTGAATACCGATTCACGGACGCCGACGGACGGCGGCCGGACTGGGGCGCGAGTGAACTCGATTTCTCAAAGCATCCCGAAGAGTTGCTGCAGCTACTGAGAACCGGTTCGGAGATCCAGCTTCGGTGGTTGAGCGAGCTGCAGCGAAAGACGAAGCACTTTCTCACCCAGCTACCGCAGACGAAGGCGAAGGCTGTGCGCGGTACGCGGACGAGATAGGCCCAGGATTGACACTCCGGGCGTGACCCACAGATTCCTCCAGGCAAAAAAAGAAGGGAGCCGTGAGGCTCCCTTCTCCAAACGAATTTCCGTTTCGCTTTACTGCAGGGCCGGGCTGCCGCCCGCGCCAGTGACGCATCCCGCGCCGGCGAGGTTGTACTGAATGACGCCGGTTTGGCTGGAGCAGAACTGACGTTGACCCGTGGTGCCCACCGTGGAAGG
>Ga0187871_10000768_pt1 | contig 29534 bp, 23 predicted proteins | sample June2016WEW_16_1_FD_132988 | JGI IMG/M metagenome (GOLD analysis project Ga0187871, IMG submission 132988) | Peatland microbial communities from SPRUCE experiment site at the Marcell Experimental Forest, Minnesota, USA - June2016WEW_16_10 | ecosystem: Environmental > Terrestrial > Soil >...
CCGCGGTCAGGTCCCGCGATAATCGTTCGCGAGCATACCCAACAAGTGACTTGCTGGCGGCCATTCGAAATTGCCACAGCCTGGCGTCGGAGACCTTGTAAATGTCCTGCTCCAGGGTCTCGGCGGTTCCCAGCCAGCGGTCCTTCTTACAGTTTTCCGTCCAAAGATCGTCGGCGGGGGCCGAGTCCCAGGTGGGCATGTGAACTCCATTAGTCACGTGTCCGATCGGGATTTCGTCCTCCGGCCACCGCGGGAATAGAGGCAGAAAGAGGCGCCGGCTGACTTTTCCGTGCAAGCGGCTGACCCCATTCACCGCGCCGCTCCCCCGGATTGCCAGATACGCCATGTTGAATGGCTCCGACGAGTCGGACGGATTCTGGCGGCCAAGGGCCAGCAAATCGGGAAGTGCGATGCCCAGCTTCTTTTCGGCATAACCGCCAAGGTATTGCTGGATCAGGGCGGGAGCAAAACGGTCAAAACCGGCGGCCACCGCGGTGTGCGTTGTGAAAAGATTACCCGCTCGCGTGACCGCCAGTGCGACTTCAAAGGATTGTCCTGTCTCTTCCATGAATGCGCGGGCCCGCTCGAGTACGGCGAACGCCGCGTGCCCTTCATTCAAATGACAGATCTCCGGCGCCAGGCCGAGCGCGCGCAGCAATCGCCAGCCACCGATTCCGAGCAGCATTTCCTGCTGGAGGCGCAACTCAGGTCCGCCCCCATACAACTCGCTCGAAATCCCCCGGCGGGCGGGGAAGTTCGCTGCGTCATTACTGTCCAGCAGGTACAGGTTAACCCTGCCGGCCTTGGCCTGCCAGGCGCGCAACCAGACCGAATACCCAGGCAACGCGACCTCCAACCGGAGCCACTCCCCGTTCGGTTGGCGCAAGGGCGTAATCGGTAGCTGCCCGGGATCGTTATAGGGATAGAGTGCCTGTTGGTCTCCGTCTTTGCCGATCACCTGGCGAAAATAGCCTTGCTGGTAGAGCAGTCCCACACCGGCCACCGGCACACCCAGATCACTGGAGGCCTTGAGTTGATCGCCGGCCACATTCCCAAGTCCGCCCGAGTAAATGGGCAGAGCTTCGCTCAACATAAACTCCATGCTGAAATACGCCGCACAAGTCAGCGGAACTTTCGCATGAGTCCGCTGAAACCACGCGGGCGCTTCCGCCGCCTGGCGGCCGGCCTCGATCAGATCATCAACATTTTTCCGGAAATCCCGATCCGATAATACGCGCTCGATCCGGTCGCGCGAGGCCGCCTGCAGGACCGCCCAGGGGTTATGCGTAATCTCCCACAGTTCGGGATCGAGCTGCCGCCACACGGTGTCGGTGGCATGATTCCACGACCAATGCATATCCAGAGCAAGTTCCGCCAGGGAATCGACTCCCTCGATCTCCGTAGGCAGGAGATGGTATACAGGGTGGCTGACAGCGGTTTGTTCGCCCATGATTTCTGTGCCTTGAACTCCTGCTCCGCGCACACGGCGCGCGCTTCCGATTTGAGTGTACAGCGCCCGCGGGCTATCTTAAGCGCCTCTCGTCGCACGGGATGACTCGCGCTCGGCTTGGTGCAGCCAATACGGCGGCCGGCCGTAGTGAGAATACAGCCGGTTCTCATACTCCCGAGTAATCGCCATCGACTCGGTGTACTCCGGACCGTTCTGGATGGCTTCCCGGGAGAGGCCGACGTTCACTTTGGAATCCGCCCAGCTCACCCGTTCGATCCATGCGGGCGAAACCAGCACTTTCTTGCCCGGCCACCAATTCCGCGTGGCCACCTCGATATAGCGGATCGCCCAGGCTTCGTCGTCCACGACGAACCCGTCCACATGGCCGATTTCGCCGTCAGACGCCTCAATGGTGTATCCAGTGACGGCTTCGGTGCTGCGCAGATGCGAATCCGTCAACTCTCTCGCGATCCTCTCTGCCAACGCTTCCCTGGAAGCAAAGGTTGGAATAGCCAGGCCCGCCGGGTAAAATGCCGGGCCCCACAAGTAGGGACCATCCCAATAGCAGGGATAACCGTAATACCCGTAATATTGGGCCTCGTGCCGCCGGGAGATCGGCTGGTGCGTGTCGACGTTGGGGCTGTGCTCGACCTGGTTCTTAGTCAGCGCCACATCCACACGCTTGGCCTGCCAGTCCGCATGGACCACGGAAATCGGCGAGATAAGGACGCGGCGGCCGCCAAGCCAGCCGCCGGTCTCCACCACGAAATAGCGGATCGCCCATGTCTTATCGTCGAAATACAACTGATCTACAGTTCCCAGCTCGCCGTCCCCGGCTTGGATCGCAAAACCCTTCAAATGGGCACTATTTCTCAACATGGTGTTTGTCCTCGGGAACGCTTGCCGGCTCCAGCGTTATCGCACCGCCGCGCCGGCCAGTTCGGGAGAGTGCAGTGTCACATTCAGAGCCCGCGTACCTTCGATGATGTTCTTGGCTCTTTCGACCTCGCCGGTTGTGCCATGCACCATCAGCAGGAACTTGTCCGTCTTGAGCGCCATTTCGTACTTAACGACACTATCCTTCGGAATACCCATGCTGAAGAGCCCCGCGCCGATGGCGCTCAAACCGCCCACCGCCACGGCGCCTTCCAAGGCTCCCACGATCCACGCAATCACGGGGCCGGCCACGAGGATTGGACCGAGACCGGGAATGGCAAAGAAGGCGGATCCGAACAGCAATCCCCAAAAGCCTCCCCAGAAAGCCCCCATTTTCCCCCAGTACTTCATCCGGTCGCCGGTGTTGTAATAACCCACGACGTGTTCGTCGGTGTGGGTATCCTTGCCAATAATCGACAAGGCGTGCATGTCGATTCCCGCGCGTTGGAGTTCTTTCACGGCTTCTTCGGCTTCGACATGCGTCCCATACACTGCTACCACTGCGTTTAATTCAGACATCTTTTATCTCCCTTGATATTGATTCGGTAAATCCGCGGATATGGATAGCCGTCCACTCTTCCACATGGCACTGCAGATCATGGCCCCGGTCACGAGCATGAAAAACGCTATGGAGGCGGCATTTCCGCAGACGCCGGGCGTGCCCAAAACGGACACATGGCTCAGTTTGAGGAATACTTTCTCCGTTATCTGCCTGATCTCGAGCGTTCCTCTTGCGCGGCTCAGTATGGACTTATCCATTCGGAACGTTGCTGTACTAGCACGACTCTGGCCATGCCGAAGACAGGCGAGACTAACTTCTTTGCGTCCAATCGTGGCCAGCGCTTCCATCTTGCAGAAAGCCCAGGAGGGCACCATGCGTTGCCAAATCGCCGACCGGCAACTACAACACTTTTGTGCAGGATCTGCACGTCGAGACCGGAGGTAAGGCGGCGGCATTACCGCTTTCGTCCAACTCGGGGTCCGCGCCCGTTTCTAGTTCATTTTTCGCGGGCCTCACAAAGCACTCCGGCAGCGTTTTCATTTCCGCGTGCACTTCTTGCATCTCAGCCCATAGAGCATGGAGAAAGCCGGGCCTGACGATCGATTATTCGCTCCAAAATCCTGGATTCGCCGTTTCGGTCCACGTCGTGCTTGAGGGGACCCGGAGGCAATACGAATGAAGAAGCGTTTCTTGACGCAGAGCTTGTTCCTGGTCGGCTTTTCGGTTCTCTCATTAGGTGTGGCGGGCGCGTCCCTGATGCCATGCGCGGTTGAAAACGGCGGCATCGACAACCCAGTCACGGCTGCCACCGTGATCACCTGCGGCAGTCTGATGTTTGACAACTTCCAGGTACTGAATCCGACGGGCGGCGCCGCCGGTATCATCGATCTTCTGGCAAATTCGCAGTACGATTCGGTGTCGGGTACGACTTACCTGAATTTCAATCCCAACTTGTCGGGGCAGGACCAGGATGAGCAGTTTCTGTTCGAGGTCTGGGGCGGCGTGAGCCAGATCGACATGTCGGTCGGTGGCAGCAACGCGACGATTACAGAGCGCGCTTGCGCCAACCCCATTCTGACCACGGGCCCCGTGGCGGCCTTGTGCGTGAACTCCGCCGGCACGCAAAGTGTAAACCCATTGGGCGAAATCACGGTTTCCTCGAACGAAGCCGACCAGCCGGTGCTTTCACCCCCGTTCAGCACGACATCTCCCGTTTACATTTTCAAAGACATTGAGACGGGCCCGAACGACGGGCAACAAAGCCAGCTAAGCGAATTCACTCAGAGCTTCGAGACGGGTGCCCCGGAACCAATCAGCATGCTCCTGCTGGGTTCCGGATTGCTGGGCTTGGGACTATTGCGCCGAAGAGCCCGTTAGAGCTAATTGCGACCAGCTTCGCCGCAATCCGAGGTGTCGGCCTCCATAAAAAGACCGGTCGCGCGCTATGAAGGCGTGGCCGGCGTCTTATTTGTCGGCTAGCGCTGTAAAACACCGGCGCAACCGGAACCAGTATCCTCTCTTGTAAACCTCGCCGCCCTGTTGAGCCCTTGAGGCCCAAACATATCATCATCAGCGAGTGTCCCCAACCCCGCACGCAAACGAACTGCCGCCGTCGTTCGTTGCCCCATCCTTCGATCCGGCGGTGCTCAATCCGCATGATCACGTGCAGGTTCTGCATTTTGCCGCGGGATCCAAATCTGCAAACCAAACCACGCGCCGGCCGGCTACGCAGCCGGGGCGCTTTAGATTCGCGAGACCCCACCGAATTTGTGCGCCCCATCAACGGCATCCCCTTTTGGACGGCAAACACGGGTATCGCAATCGACTTCGTGGGCGCTAAGTCTCCGACCGCGCCAGGTCAAGTGACCATGGGCGGTCATCCGGCGGATAACAAGTCCGCTCCCGCAGGCGAGTCGGCTCAACAGAAATGAATTTGGTGCGACCCGTGCAGTAGGTTGAGCTGTCGCCCAAAGCCCTTACGGGATGACCGGGCCGACGAAAGAGGCAAATAATGCGAATAATATTAGCGGCTACTCTGGCGATCGCGCCCCTGGCGATCACCCCCCTGTTGGCCAAAGACAATGATTCCTTCAAGCGGCTCAATGCCACCGCGGTCGTATTCTCCGAGATCATGGCTACACCGGATAAAGGCATTCCGGAAGACCTGCTGGCCCATGCCCAGTGCATCGTAATCGTTCCCAGCGAGAAGAGCGCGGCTTTCCTGGTAGGGGGCAAGTACGGAAAAGGTTACGTGTCGTGCCGGCGTGGGGGTGGATGGTCTGCGCCGGGCACGGTCATTATCGAAGGCGGTAGCTTCGGATTCCAGATCGGCGGTTCTGCGACCGATGTGATTATGCTCGTGATGAACCAGGGCGGCGAGGATAAGCTGCTTTCTTCCAAATTCACTTTGGGCGCCGATGCATCGATTGCCGCGGGACCCGTGGGCCGCACGGCAGAAGCCCAAACCGACCTTCAAATGCACGCCGAGATTCTTTCATGGTCGCGATCCCAGGGCCTGTTTGCCGGCGTTGCGCTGGAAGGGGCCACGCTTCGGCAGGATCTGAACGACAACGCCGAGATCTACGGCAGAAAGCTGGATAACCGGGAGATCCTGACCACCGCGGTGCGGGCGCCCAGAGCAGCGGCGAGGCTGATTGCCGAGCTGGATAAGCACCCGGCGCAGCGGCCCGCGGTCGCGTCGGCCGGCAACAACCAATAGTTTGGCGAGTAACGAGAACCGAAAATGACTAAGATAAAACCGATCGGCGCAGCGCTTGCGGCGTGCACGATCCTATGTGGGCTCTCATCGGCCCAGGAACAAATCCAGAATGGAAATACGTCGCAGTTGCCAGCCGCGGGGACCCCTGTCTACCGCCTCTCGCTAACACCGCGTACCGTTAAGGCCATCAATTACCAACACCGCAGCGGTGCGACCAGGATCGGATTTCGGGGAACCGAACTCCTTCCCAATGCCCGCGGCGAAGCCAAAGTCGAGGGCCAGAAGGGCTACATCGGCATCGAAGCGGAATTCGATGGCCTGCAGCCGGCCACCAGCAACGGACCCGAGTACCTCACTTACGTGCTGTGGGCAATTACCCCCGAAGGGCGTACCGCCAACTTGGGTGAGGTCCTCCTGGACGGGAATAAGAGCAAGCTAAAGGTAACTACGGAGCTGCAGGTATTCGGGTTAGTAGTCACCGCCGAACCCTACTTCGCAGTGACCCAGCCGAGCGACTTAATTGTGATGGAAAATGTAGTACGCTCCGACACCAAGGGGAAGATCGAGGAGATTGACGCTAAGTACGAACTGTTGCAGCGCGGCCAATATCAGCGTTTGTCGAACCCGCTTGCGCTACAGTTCGATCGGAAGCAGCCGCTGGAACTCTACGAAGCGCGCAATGCAGTGCAAATCGCGCGCGCCGTGGGAGCGGACCGTTTCGCCGGCGAGACGTTTCAAAAGGCTGAAGCGAGCCTCGCTCAGGCCGAAGGTTACCAGACAAGCAACGCGGGTAAAAAGCCTGTCATCATGACTGCCCGGGAAGCGGTGCAGACTGCCGAAGACGCGCGGGCAATCGCCGTAAAGCGCCAGGACGCGGACGCCCTGGCCGCGGAGCGGCAACAGTCGATGGATCGCGAGGCCCGCGCGGAGAGTGGCCGCTTAGCCGCGGAGAGCGGGCGCGTAGCCGCGGAGTCCGAAACGGGTCGCGTCACCAGAGAAGCCGAAGCCGCGCGGGTCGCGGCGCTAGCGGAGACCGATCGGTTGACACGCGAGAAGGATGCGCAGGCAGCCTCCTCGCTGGCGGAAGCCGATCGTGTGAAACGCGAGAATGACGCGCAAATGGCTGCTTCGGCCGCCGAAGCGGATCGCTTGAAACTGAATAACGCGGTTAGCGCCGATGCCGCCGCGTCCGAAATGGATCGGCTGAAGCGGGAAAACCAGGCGCAAAGCGCGGCCAGCCAGGCCGATCTCGATGCCGCGGCCAGACAAACGGCCCAGTTGCAGGCGGACAAGGCCGAATTGCGAACTCAGCTATTGAGCCAGTTCAACGCGATTCTGCAGACGCGCGATACGGCGCGTGGGTTGATTGTGAATATGTCGGATGTGCTGTTCGACACCGGCAAGTACTCCTTGCGCCCGCTTGCCCGGGAGAAGCTAGCCAAAGTGGCCGGTATCGTCTCCGGGCATCCGGGTCTCCGGCTGGCTGTCGAAGGTCATACGGACAATGTCGGCGGGGATGATTACAATCAGCAACTTTCCGAACAACGCGGCGAGGCTGTGCGCGGATACCTGACCGACCAGGGAATGGCGGCGGGTTCGGTTACGTCAAAGGGCTTCGGCAAAACTCAGCCGGTGGCTTCCAATGACACCGCCGATGGCCGGCAACAGAATCGGCGTGTGGAACTGGTGATCTCCGGCGAAGTGATTGGCACTACGATCGGCACGCCCATCGCATCCCGGTAAGCCGGTTGGTGAGGCAGGCGGGTTTCGCCTGCCTTCCCCGGAAGGAGTCCATCAATATGACGAACACATTTCACGAAGGCGACGCAGTCGTACTTGCCAATGGCACCTACCAGGGTACTCCCGGCGTTTTTCTCCGGCTGAAAGAAGACATCAAATGGGCCGACATTACCGAGCGTGACGGCAGCATCCGCAGTCACCCGGTGGAATGGCTGGCTCATTCGGCGGGCGCCAACTAATGACCACGCCAGGCGAAATTGCGGCAGGCGACATTTTGATTGAAAACAGCTCGCATCTGCCGCATTCTCTATTGCTCCAGTCCAATTCCGATTCGAATGGGTGGGCACGGCTCAACGGCGCCCATTCCACGTTCGAGGAGGAGATGCGGCAAACCGGGTGGACTCTTTTTTTCATGGCAGGAGAGATCAAGGCCTCCGTTTTTGGCTTCGATCGGCGGAAGACGTTGCGCGCTGCCGTGAAACGGCTTATTGCCGGCGCGAAATCCCAGCATTGCAACAGTATCGAGATTACACGCGTCGCGAATAAATCGTTCTTGAAAATGCCCTATACGAGTGTTTCAGCGCACCCGCGGCATCTGCAGGAGGGCCAGGTCTTCTCCGGCGGGGCATAGCCCGCGCGGGCCTGGCACATTTTTCTTGAGACCTAATCTAGCTGGAGGCTAGTCACAATCATGAACATTCGACCCCTATACGACCGCATCGTGGTGAAGCGGATCGAGGAACGGGAAACCACGCACAGAGGCATCATCATCCCGGACTCGGCGAAAGAAAAGCCGCAGGAGGGAGAGGTAATGGCCATCGGAAAGGGCAAGCGGCTCGACGATGGCAAGTTGGTCGCCTTGGACCTCAAAGCCGGCGACCGCATCCTGTTTGGAAAATACTCGGGCAACGAGATCAAACTGGACGGAACCGAGTACATCATCATGCGCGAAGACGATGTCCTGGGAGTTCTGGACGCCGCCCCTCAAGCGCTCCGGAAAGCCAGTTAATTCAAATCGACTCACAAGGAAATCATTTATGGCAAAACAGATTGTTTATAGCGAACATTCGCGCCAAGCGATCCTGCGCGGCGTCAATCAACTGGCCGACGCAGTGAAGGTCACCCTCGGACCCCGCGGACGAAACGTCGTTCTCGAAAAGAAATTCGGCGGCCCCACCATTACCAAAGATGGCGTGACGGTGGCGAAAGAGATCGACCTGAAGGATCCTCTTGAGAATATGGGCGCGCAGATGGTGCGCGAAGTGGCCTCGAAGACCTCCGACGTTGCCGGCGACGGCACCACCACTGCCACCATCCTGGCCCAGGCTATTTACCGCGAAGGCGTCAAGGCCGTCGCGGCCGGCGCGAACCCCATGGCTGTTAAGCGTGGCATCGATAAGGCCGTTGCAGTGGCGGTCGAGGAAGTGAAGAAGCTCTCGAAGCCCGTCACCGGCGACATGATCGCACAGGTGGGCACTATTTCCGCCAACAGCGACGCCACCATCGGCAACATCATTGCCGAGTCCATGCAAAAGGTCGGCAAGGACGGCGTCATCACGGTCGAGGAAGCCAAGACCATGACCACCGAGCTGCAGACAGTCGATGGGATGCAATTCGATCGCGGCTACCTCTCCCCTTACTTCGTAAGCGACGCCGACCGCATGGAGTGTGTCTTCGAGGATCCCTACATCCTCATTCACGACAAGAAAATCAGCAACATGAAGGATCTGCTGCCGATTCTCGAACAAGTGGTGCGCGTGGGTAAGCCCCTGCTGCTGATCGCCGAAGACGTGGACGGTGAAGCGCTGGCCACGCTGGTGGTCAACAAGCTACGCGGCACGCTCAGTGCGTGCGCCGTAAAGGCCCCGGGGTTCGGCGACCGCCGCAAGGCCATGCTTGAGGACATCTCGATTCTAACCGGCGGCAAAGCCATTATGGAAGAGACCGGCATTAAGTTGGATGGGGTCAAGCTGGAGGATCTGGGACGCGCGAAGCGTGTCACGGTGGACAAAGATACTACCACGATCATCGACGGAGGCGGGGCGCAGAAGAACATCGAGGGCCGCATCAAGCAACTCCGCGCCCAGATCGATGAAACCACTTCGGACTACGATCGCGAGAAACTCCAGGAGCGGCTGGCGAAGCTGGCCGGCGGCGTGGCGATCATCAAAGTCGGCGCCGCGACCGAAACCGAAATGAAAGAGAAAAAGGCCCGTGTCGAGGACGCCCTACATGCCACGCGCGCGGCGGTCGAGGAAGGCATCGTGCCTGGCGGAGGCGTTGCGCTGCTTCGCGCGGCCATCGCCCTGGACAAGCTGAAGCTCGAAGGAGACGAGCAGTTTGGCGTTACCATCGTGCGCCGGGCTTGCGAGGAGCCGGTCCGCCAGATCGTGCTGAATTGCGGAACCGAAGGCGCCACGGTTGTCGAACACATCAAGGGGAACAAGGACCCCAATTTCGGCTTCAACGCCTCCACCGAACAGTACGAGGACCTGGTAAAGGCCGGCGTCATCGATCCCACGAAGGTCACACGCACGGCTCTGCAGAATGCCGCTTCCGTAGCCTCTCTGATGCTTACGACCGAGGCGATGATCTGTGTGGTCGTGGAGGAAGCAGGCGACTGACCATGGGTTTCGAAGCCACCGTGCCCGGCGCGTCCGAGCCGGTGGCTTTTCGGGAGAGAGGCTAGACTTCCAATAGGGTGCCAGAAGCGTCCGCCGCCCGCGGCGGGTCATGGCCTTATTCGTATCGCCGCCTAACCCCCACCAGACACAAACCGGCGTCTTCTGTCCCAGCGGCGCTCCGAGCGCCCTGTGCAGCCGCTCATCTTCAATCGATTCCGGCGCGCCGACAAGGGCGATCGCGCGCGAGATTGCGGAACGGCATCACGCCACGCCGACGGTGGAGAGCACGGTCGGGCAGGGGGCAAACTTGTAACGCTCGGCACGCCCCGCGAGGAATCCGCGTAGTTAGCGGCGCCTGGCGTCTCCGAGCAGCGCGTCCAGGCTGTACTTGCCCGCGCCCGCCAGCAGCAGCGTAATCATGACCCCCATGTAAACAACCATCACTTCTCCGTGATCCGCGCCGCGCCCAAAGAACTGGAAGTGGTGCACAAACGCCCAGGCCACCGATATATTGATCAGACAGATCAATGCCGCCCAGCGGGTCGCCAGCCCTAGAATCAGCAGCACGCTGCAGATCGCGTCGGAAAGCATCGCAAACACAAGGCTGGGGATAGCCCCGATGTGCAATGGGTCCGGAAAGTGCGCCGCCATCGCGGAAAATGTGAGTACTTTCTCCAGCCCATGCCTGAGCAGAAGCGGGAACACGCCAATCACGCGCAGCGCCAGCAACCCGGCATCCTGATTGGCCGGTATAGGCGCCATTCGCACAATGTCTTTCAACATCTCTCTATGATCTCCTGTTCAGTTCCGTCCGGGCGACAACTGTTCCTTTCGCGGTACACCACTGCTCGTATTGCGCACTGTAGAATCCGGAGCCAAGCCAGAGCCTCTGCCGGCACCATTTGTGCAGGACCGACAACAAAGTTCGCCGCATCGTCGATGCTGCCGGAGCCTGTGTGCTTCGTGGTGCGGATATGGAAATACGGGGCGGGTTCTGTCCGGTTTCGCGGGAGCACGGGCAAGGGCGTACCGGCGGCCTTGCTGGCGAGCGTGCTGCAGGGCGCGATTCGTTCCTCCACGGCTTCCGATCGTCAACGCGCCTGCGCGCGGATTAATAGCATGTTGTGCGAGCGTACAGCCTGCGAACGATTCGCGACTTTGTTCTGGGGCGTTTTCGATCCCGCCAGCGGCAGGCTCCATTACGTGAACGCCGGCCACGCAGCGCCCATGCTCGTGCGTAACAGCCGGATCGAGCGGCTGCAAAAGGGCGGCCCGGTACCAGGGATGCTGCCGATGGCGGTTTATTCGGCGGGAAGCGTCGAAATCGAAGCGGCGGACACGCTCGTTCTCTATTCGGATGGCATCAACGAAGCCACCAACCAGCGCCACCAAGAATTTGTAGAAAAGCGCATTGAGGAGCTGGTATCGGACGCGGCGGAAGCCCCGCCGGCCGCGGTCTGCGAGCGCATCATGAATCGGGTGGCGGTGTTCGCCAGCACTGAAGTCCCGCAGGACGACCGTACTTTGAGGGTGGTGCGGTACCCGCGAGCGGGCGCTGCCCTACCAAACCGGAATTCGCGGCAGGGGATCGTTGGGGCAGCCGCGTGAGGCGCTGGGTTACTCCCAACGGAGGGCGCGCATGGGGTCAATACGCGTAGCGCGTAGCGCGGGCACGTAACCCGCCAGGACGGCGACGAAGGCGATGCCCAGCGTGGCTGCGGCGATGGTGAACGTGTCGTTGGGCTGGATTCCGTATAGTTGCGATCTCACGACGCGCGCCAGGCCCCAGGCGGCAGGCAGGCCAATGGCGATTCCGATTCCGGTCAGAATGAACACATCCCGCATCACCAGCATGATTACATCGCGGGCGACAGCCCCGAGCGCGATCCGGACGCCGATTTCGCGGGTCCTCTGTGCCACGATATAGGCCATTACCCCGTAGAGGCCGATGGCAGCCAGCAGAGTCGCCAACATGCCGAATCCGGACGATAATGTCGCCACCAGCCGTTCGGTGATTAGGGATTCTTCCATCTGGGTTTCGATGGTCTTCATCTGGAAGATCGGGAGGTTTGGATCGAGGTTGTTCACCACCTGGCGAATGCTCGAAAAAGCTTGTTCGGGCTGGCGCGCGGTGCGCACGTAGGCGTACATTCCCAGCACGAAATCCATCTGGTGATAGGGACGGTAGACCTCCAGCGGCACTTCGTCGCGCATGCTCTCATATTTGGTGTCCCGCACTACTCCCACGATCTCGATATCCAGTTTGGTCCCCGGATCGCCTCCCATGCCTATGTGCCGTCCGGCCGCCATGCCGTCCTTGAAGAACCGCCGGGCAAACTTCTCGTTGACGATGCAGACTCTTGGCGCCTGGCGGCCATCGCTCACGCGGAAGTCGCGGCCGAGCAGGATGGGAACGTTCATGGTCTTGAAGTAATCCGGCGAAATGAACTGCATGTGCGGGTCGGGTGCTTCGCTGGGCTTGTGCTGGAAGCCTTCCACGGCCATGCTGCTGTCCCATTCGTCGCCTGAGAGCACCGGCATGATGGCCAAACTGGAAGATTCCACTCCGGGGATCGCGTCTAGGCTATCGCGTAACCGGCGGTAGAAATCCAGGCTGCGGTCCGATTTGTAGCCATTCATGGGCGGATCGATGGCGAAGCCGATCAGGTTGCCGGTGCGGAATCCGGGGTCGAGATCCTTAAGGTTGCTGAGGCTGCGGATGAACAGGCCAGCGCCGATCAGCAGCAGCAGCGACAACGAGACTTGCGCGGCCACCAGGGTTTTGCGCAGGCCGACCGAAGTTCCGCCCACAATCGAGCCGACTTGATCCTTGAGCGTGGCGGCGAGCGAGGGACGCGTGGATTGCAGCGCGGGCGCGAGGCCAAAAAGGATACCCGTGAGCAGGGATATGCCGAGCGTGAACGCAAGAATCCGCCAGTCGGGCATGGTGGAAATCGTCAAAGACGAGTCTCCCGCGGGCAGGAAATTCAGCAGAGTGCGATCCATCCAAACCGCCAGCGCCAGCCCGAGAGCGCCGCCGGCGAGCGACAGGGTCATGCTCTCCACCAGCAATTGCGACACGATGCGCGACCGGCTGGCGCCCAGCGCGAGGCGCACGGCAACCTCCTTCTGGCGGGCCGTGGCGCGCGCGATTTGCAGATTCGCGACATTGGCGCAGGCAATCAGCAGGACCAACCCGACAAGCGCCGTGAGCACAAGCAGCGGACTGGCAAATTGACTACGCAAGTTGGATTCGCCCTTGGCGGCGGGAAGCACTTCCATCCACATGGCCAGGAAGTTTTTCTTGGTTTCCGGCGCGGCCTGGGCGAAGTCCTTTTCCTGCACTTCCATTTCGAGAATCTGGTGAAAGAACGGTTGCAAGGAGGCCTTGGCTTGCTTTATGGTCACGCCCTTTTTCAACCGGCCGAACACATTCACCCAGCGGCCCCGGCGATTCTTCAGACTGTAAAACTCCGCGAACTGCGGGCTGATCTGGGCTTCCATCATGATGGGGACGCGAATCTGGGGCGAAGAGCCCGGACTGGTGCCGTCAAACCCTTCCTGGCTGACGCCCACGACAGTGAGCGGATAGCCATCGACCAGGAGTTTCTTACCGATGACGCCGCGGCTGCCGCCGAACCGGGTGCGCCAGTAACGGTAGCTGATGACCGCGAACGGGTGGCCGCCAGGAGTTCTGTCGTCATCTGGCGTGATGACGCGTCCCAAGGCGGCTCCGACGCCAAGGGTCTGAAAATAGGAGCCGGAGACGAGTTCGCCGTCGATGCGTTCGGTCTTCCCTTCGGAACTGACGCTCATGGATGTTTCCCACAGGCAGAACATTCCGTTGAAGACCTGCTTGTGGTCGCGGAAATCCTCGTACATGGGATAGGAGAGCTTGTATTGGCCGTTATTGCTGCCGTAATGCCGGCCGCGGCCCCACAACAGGACGAGTTGTTGCGGGTCTTTGACGGGGAGCAGGCGCAGGAGAATCTGGTCCACCAGGGTGAAGATGGCCGTATTAGCGCCGATGCCGAGTGCCAGCGACAGGACGGCTACGGCGACGAAGACGGGAGATTTCTTGAAAGTCCGGATGGTGAAGCGCAAATCGTGCGCAAGATTGCCCATACGTTTAATACTGTCCATGTCTGAAAACGTTACGCGGGCATCGAGCGACGCATTAAATCCGGGCCGGGCGGGCCCAGGACCCTTGCTTAAATAGGCGGGGGTGGCTGCACCGGACGTAACCCAGCCTTCCGGCATGGCTTCCGTTCACGCGAATTATGACTGTTAAAAGGACCTTGTTAGCCGATACATTGGCGGTTAACGGCAAATTTGACGCTTCGTTGTGCAGGATTTGCACTTCGATCGGAGAAGAATGCACGATCACCACCGCCGTCCCATTGGGTGCCCACAAAAGCACGCAGGATTGGCGGTTTGGCCCCAAGCCTGCCTGAAAAGCCGATTCCAGAAACGAATGCGGAGCGGCAAAGATCGAAATCCAGGAGAAACTATGGCAACCAGCCAGACGGTAAGTGAGATCCCCATCGCGTTGGAGGATCCGATTGCCCATCTGCCGCGTGCCGGCATCGCGGTATATAAGAAAGGCCGTTCGATATTTCAACAGGACCAGCCGTCCACCAGCCTTTACCGCGTAATCGACGGCAGGGTTAAGGTCGCCCGCATGGCAAACAACGGGCGCGAGACTATCGTAGATATTTATCGGACCGGCGATTTCTTCGGCGAATTCGCCTTGCTCGGTCTGCCACGTACGCTGGAACAGGCGACCGCCCTGGAAGATACCAAAGTGATGGCTTGGAGCGCCGCGCGGATTCGCACCATCTTCGAGACGCGGCCCAAACTGGCGATCGCGCTGCTGCAGATCGTCATGCTGCGCTCTCTCGAATACGGGCATCGGATCGAAAGCCTGTCGGTGGACAGCGCCGAGCGCCGGTTGGCTCGCGCGCTGATCTACCTCTCGCGGAGGCTGGGCGCGGCGGAATCCGATGGCGCTTACCGCATGCCGCCCTTTACACACGAACTGCTGGCGCAATACGTGGGCGCCTCGCGCGAACTCGTCACACAGTGTATGAATGAGTTCCGCAAGCAAGGCTATGTTGGATATTCGCGCGATGGCATCGTCCTGTACCGGGGCGCGTTCGACGGCTGGCTGGACCGGATCGGCACGCACGTCGTCAAGACGAGATTGGATCGGCTTGGCGCGGACGGGGATGCCACTGAAACAGCCGCTCTGAAACGCGCATGAAGAACGCGGGAGGGCTTACCTCCTCAAGCGGCAGCAGGACCGCGCGGCGGCGCCAAGGGCCCATTAGCAGTCGCGGCTCGAGGAGGGGGACCCAAGATCGCCTGAACCTTCTCTTTCAGGGTCTCTCCATCGAACGGCTTCGGCAGGAATGGCATGTTGGCATTTTGCTTGATGATCTCGCTCATGTCTGCACCTGACATAACCAACACCTTGATTCCCGGACGCTCTTTCATCAGATGCGCGCACAAGCCGGCGCCATTCAGCCTAGGCATATTCGCGTCAGTGATCACCAAGTCTATTGCTCCGGGGTACTCGCGTGACAGTTCCAACCCTTCATGGCCGTCCGCGGCGGAAAGCACGAAGTACCCATCGTGCTGCAATAGCAGGGTAACGAGATTGCGGATCAGGGCTTCGTCATCGACGACCAGAATGACAGGCTGGTGCACTCCCAAAGATCGGAGATTTGGCAGTTCGACGGGTCTTACAGTCCAGCCATTGGCTGGAGGTTCCGGAGTCATCTTACGAACCCCCCCGGCTGACCGATAAGCCGGCGCGAGCCGCATTTGTGGCCCCCGCCGGTCAAGATATGCCCCATATTAGTGATGCCCGCCCCCTCCGCCGCGAGAACCGCCGCCGCCCGCCGATTGTCTCCGCTGCATCTGCTGGGACTGCTGCGTATGTCTCTGCTGCATCTGCTGCGTCTGTTGCTGATGGCGCTGTTCCATTTGCTGCGATTTCGCCTGGCCGGCCTGCTGCCGATGTTCCTTATCCTGCTGCTGCTGGAGTTTCTGCCTCTCCTGGTTTTGTCTTGCGCTTAACTGGTCCTGCTGTTTTTGGTATCGCTGGTCCAGCTTCGAATTTCCCGTGTTGGGGGCAGCGGAGTGTGCGATGGGCGGCAGTTCCTTGGGGTGGATCGCGGTGCCGCCACGAGCGCTGTCTTCCGAACGTCCGCCTGGCGTCGCGTCGTGGTTCGCGGACGGCCGCTGTTGAGGAGCGCTGCGGGCGGCCTGCGCATGTTGTGTCTGAGCGGCTACTGGCCCGGCATGCCTGCCACTCGCGGCGGCCTCTTCTTGCGGCGTGGCGCGCGCCTCGATCCCGCCCTTACCGCCGTTGTAGCTGACGCGGCCACCTGCGGCCTCGTTCACCCTCGCATTATAAACATTGCGGACGGAGCCGGCATTCACGCGATTGTACGCCGTGTTGTAGAAGAAATGGCCGTTGTCCCAGTGTCCCCCATCATAACCGCGGCCGAAGTAACCGAAGCCGTAGTTGATCCCGCCATAGAAACCGACTCCCAAGCCCCAGTAACCTTCATTGAAAAAGAATCCGCTACCGCGCCAACCCCAATAGCCGGGAGTCCAGAGGAACCCTGCTTCCGGAGCCATCACCCAATCGCCCGACACCCAATAGTAGGCGCCGTCACCCCAAGCCCAATAACCGGGCGTCCAGATATATCCGTCGCCGGGGCACATAGGCTGCTCGTAGACGGGCAGTTCCGGCGGCGCGACGTCGACCGATATGCCAACTTGCGCGAAAGATACCGTGGACAGACAGAGCGCTCCTGCCGCCAGGAACAGTGAACGGCCGAAGGCGACACTTGCAACGTGGGTGAGTCTCATTGATTCCTTTTCTTTTCCTATGACGGCCGAACGAAAACCCCGCCTGGCCCGGTTTCCACGCGCGTGGTGGGCCGGGAAATTTCGTTCGCCGGGATGCCTTATGTGCAATCCGAATGCCGAACCTGAAACCCGCGATATCATGCAGGCGCTGGAGGAGTAAGTGCATAGCCTGCATGCGGAAATGCCAAAGTTACCGGTCTTCGATCGGGAGGCGGGTTCGGCAAATCGGTTTGAATCGAACGGGCTACCACGGATTGGCAAACCTGGCGTCGTGTAGCAGGTCTGTATCTGTGAGACTGCGCAGGAACGCCAGCAAGTCAGCCCGATTCTGCGGGGTCAGACCGATGCCGGTAATGCGCGGGTCTTTATTTGGATTATCGTGTCCCAGGCCAGCGTAGGGTCCGTCCTTTATGGTTCGTCCGCCGGCCACGTAGTGATCGAGAACTCCCTCCAGAGTGGCGATACTCCCATCGTGCATATACGGTGCGGTCAGTTCCACATTACGCAGAGACGGCGCCTTGAACTTACCTACGTCCTCCGGCTTCCGGGTGTGTTCGAAGATGCCCAGATTCGGCATTGGATAAGAGAACTTGCCTGCCATATTGTAGAGACCGGTATTATGATACCGGATGGCGGCATCCGGGCTGCCGGCGTAATCCGTCGCGTCGCTGAAGTTGAAGCCGCCGTGGCAGCGGAAGCACCCGCCAAACTGATCGCTGAAAAACAACGACTCGCCGCGTTGGGCCGAGCCGGAAATCGCGTCCCGTTCGCCGTCGAAGTGGAAGCGATCGTAAGGAGAGCGCGCCGAGATAATGGTTCGTTCGAAAACTGCCAGCGCCTTCGCCAGGTTCGCCATGGTGAAGGGATCTTTCGAGTCTCCGAATGCCTTTGGGAAAAGTTCGCGGTATACCGCATCGGAACGCAACAGGTCGATCAGAGATCCCTCGCGGCCCAGAAGCCCTAGTTCGACGGGATGCTCGGAGAACATGGGAACCAGTGCCTGTTGTTCGAGCGAGTGAAGATCGGGATTGCTCCACGTGAGTACCGCGCTATACGCCACATTCACCAGACTCATGGCTTTGCGCGGATGGGCTTGGCCGGTGGACCCCAGGGGCAGGGCCTTGCCGTTGGTGAATGCCAGATCCTGGCGGTGGCACGATGCGCATGCCTCGGTGCCGTTCACCGACATGCGCTTGTCGTAGAAGAGATAGCGCCCCAGGCGTGCCTTGGCCGCCGACATCGGATTGCCGGACGGGACGCGTGGCCTCGGGAATCCCTTCGGCAGGCTCCAACGGTATTCCCCGGCCCCTCCGCGCGCAGTTTGGAAGCTGTACACGGCGCCCGTTCCCAACAGGCATGTCAGCAGGAGCCGGCGCGTCCGGGATCTAGGATGCCGGCTTCCCTGTGCCAATCCCGATTCGTACCGCGTTGGACACCCGCCCGTTGACATGACAAAGAAGGTCCGCCTCGCCGACCCCGCGCAACTCCGCCGGAATCTCGATGGTAATCTGGTCCACACCATCTTCACCTGTGGGTCCGAAAGCCACGACTGGCACACGCCGCCCGGCAATGGTTACTTCAACGTTCGAAAGCGATCCGGCGTAGCGCAGTCCGCTGCCTCTCAACCGCACCGTAGTGGTAGCGCCCTTGGTCACTGGAATCGGGATCGTGCGGCAGTCGGCGTATGGAGATGCGTTCGGTCCACGGCCCGGTGGTGTGCAGAACGAAATCTCCGACTGCCAGCGGCGGCCGTCCGCGGAGACCCGGGTAGCGGTCCCCGATGCCGGCCCCCGACAGCTCACATGCGTAAAAAATCCGGGCGCGGCCTCGGTGACGATAAAGTTCGTGCTGATGCGGCTGCCATCCTTGCGCACGATCGTCATGCGGGCGGGTCCCAGCGCCGACTCCGCGGGAATCACGAAATTAATCTGTCCCCAGCCCGCCGCGGCCCAAGCGATCCCGGCCGGGCGCGTAGCGCCCAGACTGTCGGTAACCTGTACCGCGACGCCTCCCAGCGTCAGCGGCAAGCGTGGCCCCTTGCCGGTCGCGTCGCGTTCCGCCATGACCGGTCCGTAGGCGATGGCGTAACCGCCGCGCGCCACGTCCGGGCCGCCTCCGGTGCTCACGATGAAAAGCCCACGCTCCACGGTGGATCGCATATGGGCCTGCACCACTCGTCCCAGGCCCGCCTCCGCGCTCACGTGCCCGCAGGTCCAGCCGTTTTCCAGGGTCGTCGCCGCCAGCAGCGAAGCCTCCTGGATCAACTTGCCCGGCTCGTAGGCGGAAACCAGCCAGGAGATTCCGTGCGCATCGAAATAATTCAGACTGCCCTCGACCCATTCGCCGGCGGCTGTGGGATCGGACGGAACAAGTGCGCATTCCGCCGCGTCGTCCAGATGGAAACCCCAATCGTTTGCCAGGACTGGCGCGCGCTTCGCCAGAAAGCCGAAGTGGGCCTCGCGTTCCGCGTCTGTGCGCGTGGCGGCGAGGCGTGGAGAGACTTCGTAAACGATGTTGGCGTCGGCGATCGGCGGCGCTTCGCCTGTCCGGCTGGCGCCTTCGAACATGCGGTCGTCCTTCCAGCTCATGGCAAGGATCGGCTGCTTCGCGCCGGCCGCGCGGATCACTTGCACCAGATCCTGGATGCCGATGACTTCCCGCCCGTCCCCTGTTTCGCCGCCGTGCCGCCAGAAATTCCAGCCTGCGGCGGACTGCGCGCCGCCCGCACTCTTGGGGACGGCCGCGGGTTCCGGATCCTCGAACACATCGAAGATCACGTTTGGATAATCCTTGAAGAACGCCGCGCAGTGGGCCCAGAACTCCGCGGTCTTGTGGGAGGGCATGCCTGCGCCGGGCTCGCGCGCGGTCAGAATCGCCAGCAGCTCGATTTCATTCGCGCTGCGCACCAGCTTGGACAGATCCGCCCAGTATGCGGGGCCGGTTGCATCGAAGACGTTCAAAGGCACCCGGACCGCGTTCATGTTGAAGCGTAGCCGGATAGCGCTTAGCGCGGTCCCCGAATACGGTCCCACGTCGGCACCCGACCGGTAGTTGTAAGCTTCCGTCTGCAAGCGAAATTCCGCCAGTTGAGTGCCGCGTATCAGGAACGGGCGGCCGGCAGCATCGACGATCCGGTTGCCCGCCACGTGAAAGGGTCCGCGCGGCGCCGGAGTGAGTGCTTGCCGATCTTGCGGAGGAAGAACGGTTGCGCCGAACAAAACTGACGAAAACAGCAGCAGCCCCGGCGCGTTTCTGGAGATCGCAAAGGGTAGCATATTGGATGCGATTATATCAGCCGCGGGCTAACTGAACGAGCGATTTCGGCCTGAGCGTTTCCCGACCGGTACTATTGTCTACTTCGCCTGTGTCTCGGTGCGCTCAAGTTCCGCTATCCGCTGACGGATAGCGGGCACATCTTCCGCCTTTGGAGCCAGCTTCATGTATTTCGTAAAGTGGTCTATCGCGCCCCGGAAATCGCCCTTGTCCGCCAACACTTTGCCCAGCAGCGCTTCGGCGGCCGGATAGTCGTGCGCGTTGTCGAGTTCGATCGCTCTGCGGGCAGCCTTTTCGGCCGCGTCCGCGCTCTTCAACTCGTAATTGGCCACCGCATAGTAAAAGTAGATTCCGGGGAATTCGACGGGGTCCAGTTGTATGGCGCGCTCCCCGACGGCAGCCGCGTCTTCCATCCTTTTCGCGGCAACCGCCATGCGAATCAACTGCAGGTAGGGGCGGATGTACTTGGGATCGGCCTTAAGCGCGCGCTCGCAAGCATCGGCCGCCGCTTTCGGCTGGGATTCCCGCTCCAGCACTCCGCCGAGTTGGCTCCAGGCTTGCGCATAATCCGGATACAAGGCGGCGGCTCGCTCAAACTGCTTCTGCGCGCCGGCAAGCTTGTTATCGCCCATGGCCTGGAGGCCTTTGTCGTAGGCTTTCGCGGCTTCCTTGGGAACATGCAGAGCGGTTACCGAAACGGTGGATCCTTCGGGATCGCCGATCTGCTTCAGCACGATCACCGCACCCTCATGCAGCGTGACGACGGCTTTCCGGTAGCCCTTCAGCCAAACGGAAAGTGCACATTTATCGCCCGGATGCCGCATTGTTATGGGATCGGCCCCCGGATCCATGACTGACGGGACCGTGTAGATGATCACCCCGTTGGCGAAAGCACTCAAAACATGGCAGGGCGGCAAATCCTGGCCGGCCGGCGGGTCGGTGAACAGGGGCGTCGAGGGAAGGTTGCCGCCGTTTTCCAGGGCGAGCGTTGCGCGATACTGATCGCTCTGGGCGAAACAGGCGGCAGCCAGCGCCACCGCGCAACCTATCTTCACCGTGCGAATCATGGCATGCTCATGGTAACGCACGGGGGGAACCCGTGGCCTTAGCGGGGCACGTATAGGAACACAGCTTCCACGTCCCTGCCCGTGTCACGCGCGGAAACCGATGTTCCAAAGGCATACCAGGTTGCCGGAATGCTGCGCAAGCCGAGGCGCTTGGCCATGGGCACGACCTGCGGATTCTGGATGCCGGCGTTACGCGTATCAAGGCACACTGGGCGTCCAGTTCCGGCGGCACGAGCCAAGCGAGCGATTGCCGGAATTGGTCTTGTTTCCACTGGATCGGCATTGGCGCGCTGGCGTACCACCAGGACACCGTCATTTTTTCGGCAATCGGGGTCATGCCCGGAACTTCGTAGTAGCCCATACCGTCCTCCGATTGCGGACCCGCCAGATATGACCTTGACTGGCGCACTTGCCGCCTTCGCAATCGGAGCATATACACCTTCCGGATCGCCTTCATCGGCGTGAGCCCGCAAGGTCGCGTTCGCGAAACGGTTGATCGGCTTCGTACAGCGCAACCCGCATGCTGATGCCGGCCTCCAAAGCGCGAAGGTTCTCTTGAGTAGCTCGAGCCAGGGCTGCGCGCGCAGTTGACACCGCCTCGGCGAACCGGCCCCGCTCGGCGTACGCCGCCGCGAGTGTGTCCAGCATCCCCGCATCGCTTCCGCCGGAGATTTCCACCGCGCGAAGGGCTAAGGCCAACGCCTCGCCGCCATCCCGGATGCTCGCATCCGGCGAAGTCGCCAGCACCCACGCCGCACGCTGCAAAGCCGTTGCGTCATTCGGGTGCAGCCGGATGGCCTCTCTCCACCCGGCGAGGCCCGCCGCCGCGCGGAGCTTGCTTTCCGATGCTTTTCGAAGATGCGCGCCAGCTTCCTCCCGGCGGCCCGTCATCAGCAGCACGGCCGCCAGATTCCGGTGCGCGGATTCGTCGTCCGCATCGAGCTCCAGGACCTTTCGCCACTGCTCGGCGGACGCTTCGTACTCTCCTTTCTTCTGCAGATAGGCCGCGTCATTCACCAGGCGGTAATAGTCGATCACCGGCCCGCCGATTTGGCGCAAACCATCCGGCGGGATGTTCACGAACTCCGGAATATTCACCGCCCGATTGGCCGCGGTTGCGTTCTCGATCGGAATCGGCGGACTGTCGTTGCCTTCCCGGTCGATGTGCGTGAGATACATCTGCGTGTAAGGCGACCTGCCTTTGGACGAGAAAACCATCCATCGGCCGTTGGGCGAGAAGCTGTGCCACGAATTCATGCGGGCCGTGTTGCACTGCATGCGCCGCGCCGTTCCGCCGGCCGCCGGCACGATGTATAACTGGCTGTCGGGACGCATCAACTGCCCGTTGCGGCACTTCACGAAGACGATCCATCGCCCGTCCGGGGATACTTTTGGGAAGGTATTGCTCATCCCATTACGAGATGCGCCCGCGATCGGCTCCGGCACGCCTCCCCGGCCGTCGCGGAACGGAATCCGGTAGAGGTCATACTGAAGTTGCAGCTCATTGGGGTCGTCGGCGAACTGCGCCGGCGGCGCACCCGGCCGATCGGGGTCCGTGGCCCCCGCGCGTGCGAATACCAGGTACTTGCCGTCCGGGCTCCATACGGCTCCCATCTGCACGAACTGTGAGTCGTCGGCGCCAGGCAACGGCAACAGAACTCCCGTGCGGCGGCTGTACCAACTCAGGATTCCACGCGTTGGATAGAACACCTGCAGGAACCGGTAGTCCTTGAAGTTGGCCACGTAGTAGTTGCTGGAAGGCTCGGCCGTGCCGCCGGCCATCGCCGCTGGGTTGACCGTAGTGGCCACGTACTGCCCGTCCGGCGAAACCTGCGACATAAAGCCGATGCGCACGTTCCCCTTCAGCTTGCCTGCCGGCGAACTCCACTGAATCAAGTCCTGCTTGCGGATCGCCATCTCGCGCGCAACCGGAGCAAGAATGTACATTCCCCGGTTGTTTTGCAGGCCGTCCAGATCCATTCCCATTGTTTTACCGTCGGCGGAGAACGAATGGCAGTTGGCGCACAACGGCAGGTTGTCCATCACCACCCGGCTGCGTTCGTCGCCGACATTCCGTATTCTCCAGGCCACCAAGGGCACCGCCTCCGCGGCCAGCGGTTTGATCACGCCCTTCTCCAGTTCCGAGGGCATCAACGGGACATCGCGATAGAAAATCGGCGCACCCACGGGATCCGTCGATGTGCGAATGGCGACCCTGCCGCGCGAGACGGCGCGGTCCAACGCCTCTCCGCGAAAGCCGGTGATGGTTACGGTAGCGGCGATGGCAGCCGAACGCCGTTTGATGGCCTGCCACATGGCGCGGTCCGGCGTCCAGGTATGCGCCGCGGACAATTCAGGCGTGAGCGCAGGCGCTCGGTTCGTGTCCGCCACGCAATCCGGATCGATTCTCCCGATGCGCGGCCTTGCGCCTCTCGAGGTCCCCTGAATCTCCGGCCCGCCATCGCCGAACGAGAATTCGATGCGCCAAAACGTGACGCTCTTGCCGGCATCGCGCCACAACCAGGTCGGGGGAGTGATTTCAGGCGGGAAGATGGATCCTTCTTGTGGATAATCGATCGTGATCGGAGCCGGCGGGCTTGCCGCACTCAGCGCCATCAATAGCCCCGGCAGCAGCAATAGTTTTGGCGAAAAACCGGCCATCATGGGCCGGCTAATCGAGCACCGGGCTAACGCTCAGGACAATTTTGCGGGCGGTCTCCTCGGATATCTCACGAACAAAGACCACGCGCGAGCTACAAGAACCCGTCTTGCCCGGAACCATGACGCTGAAGGCGTTGGTATCGGAGGCTTTCACCGCGGTCTTGTCCTGATAAAACACGCGCTTGGAGGAATTCTCGAACACCTTCTCCTTGGGTATCCCCAGCAGATTCAGCAACGATTCCGGGAGTGGCTTGAATGCCTGGCCGGGCTGGCTGGTGACCACGGCGATGGCGTTGGTGGCATCCTGCAGGACGGCCCAACCAGCGCGATCCGGAGAAGCCTCCCAGTCCTCGGGGACCGTGATCTGGCACACGCCCTTGGAGTCTCTGATCGTCTTCCACTTGTCCGGCAGCGACTGAGGAACGGCCACGGCGGCCAAGAAGGCAAACAGAGCGAAAACCCTGAAATACCCCATGCCTAAAGTGTAGCGCCGGGCCGCCGCAGAAACAATGGCCGGTGTTCGCCCTCGCAAGCGCTATGGAACGGGGATGCCGTCCTCCGACGTGAATGGCGAAGCCGGCAATCCCGCGGAATTGTAGAGATTGACTGCGGGGGCGTTCGCCCATCCGTACCGGACATACTTGGGATCGGCAACCTGCCCGGACCCGGCGACCACGGTGTTGCCGTCGATACGAGCGGTTGCGCCGACAAAACGGCCGTCCACTCCTGCCACCTCAAATCCCTGCAGATCGCAGCCTTTCGCCGCCAAACCATCGGCAATATGATCGAACCACACGCGCAGGCCATCGCCCTCGCGCGTGGCCTGCCGGAACAGCGGGCCCGAGTATTCCACGCTCTCGCCATAGGCTAGCGCCCTGGCAGACAGGGCCAGGCGTGCGCCGACCGTTTGTTTGTCGGCTGGATGCACGTTGTGCGGATCGCCCACATCCATGGTCACGGCCATTGCCGTATTCGCCACGAAGAGGCTGCGCCGTTGCGCCTCACGGATGGCGGCCCATGCCTCGTCCGCACCCGATCGGAAGGGCGCGATTTGTACAAACAGAAATGGAAAATCACCTTCGTGCCACTGCGCGCGCCAGTCGGCGATGAGGGCCGGGAAGATTCTGGCGTAGATGGGCGCGAAGGACAACCGGCTGTTGGACTCGCCCTGATACCAGATCACGCCTTTGATGGCGTAGGCTACCGCCGGGGCCACCATGCCGTTGAACAGCGCGGCGGGCGCCCAGGATGCCGGATCGGGGCGCCACGGATGATTTGGCGGCGTCTTGCCCGCTTGCCGGGCGGCCAGATCTTCGCGCCTTTCCCGCGCCAGGATGCCTGCGGTATCCGCTTGCGTCTGCATCATCCGGGCGCGCGTCGCGAACACCGGCATGAGCGCGGCATCGGAGGAGATGCTCTGCAGGCTCACCCACGCTTCGGCCGGCGTGCCGCCCCACGTGGAATCGATCAATCCAATGGGAACGGCCTCGCGGAGGCTCAATTCGCGTCCGAAGAAGTAAGCGACAGCCGAGAAGTTTGCGGCAGTTTCGGGATCGCAGACCGTCCACGCGGCGGCGATATCCCGCAGCGGGTAGTCGGCGGCCTTATTGGGGATGTGCAGCAGACGCATCCGCGCCTGGCCGGCATGCGCGATTTCCGCTGCGGAGTCTTTCAGAGGCGCGCCGGGAAAGCCTTTCAACGGCATCTGCATGTTGGACTGGCCCGATGCGAACCAGACATCGCCCACCACAACATCGTCGAGTACGATCTTGTTGCCGGCAGTCACGATGAGCTGATAAGGGCCGCCTGCTGCCTCGGGAGGCAGGAAAATGCTCCAAATCCCCAAATCGTCGCCGGCCACATCGCGGCTGACTCCATGGAACGCAATGTTGACTTTCTCGCCGGGTTCCGACCAACCCCAGATGTGAATGGGCTTTTCGCGTTGCAACACCATGTGGCTGCTGAGAATCCCTGGCAGTCTGGCTTCGCATTTTCCATTGTGCGGGTAGCAGGCCAATAGAAGCGCGACGGCGGGAATGCCAAGGCTACGGTGGATGCGCATAAGCTACATTCTCACGCAAAGCGGCCTTGGTGGTGCGGCTGGCTGCATGTATACTGATTCGGTGCCGCAACGAGAGAATCTGGAAGAAGCCCTGGCCATGGCACGCGACCTGGTCGAGTGGGGCGACTTTGCCAACGCCGCCGGTATCTGCGCCAGGATCCTAAAAACGGCGCCGGACCAGCCGCGGGCGCTGCACCTGCTCGGCATCGCCGCCTTTCAGCAAGGCCATCCCGCGGAGGCAGTACAGTTCCTGCGCCGATCCGTGCACGCCGATCCGCATTTCGCCGTGGCTTCGAACGACCTTGGGAATATGCTGGCGCAGCAGGGAATGCTGGCCGAAGCGGCCGCCAGTTACCGCCACGCGATCGCCGCGGCGCCGGATTTCGCCGAGGCGCACAACAATCTTGGCAATCTGTTGCAGATGACGGGCGCCCTCGAAGATGCGGTGGAATGCTATCGCACCGCCGTGAGCCTGCGCCCCGCCTACGCCGAGCCGTTCCGCAACCTTGGGAGCGCCTTACGCCGCCTCGGCCGGCCGGATGAGGCAGTGACCGCACTTCGCGCGGCTTTGGCCATCAGCCCGGGATTTGCCGCGGCCCTCGCCCTGCTTGTGCACGAGGTGAAAGAGATCGGCGATTGGAGCCAGTTGGACGATCTGACAGCGCAGTTGATCGCCATCGTCGAAGCCGGATCGGCCGCGGTAAACCCATTCGTCTTTTTGACGCTGGACACCACCGCGCGGCAGCAGTTCCTCTGCGCGAAACGCTGGGCGGAGCAACTCGGCCCCGTCGCGAAACGGCCCCCGGCAGTCCGCGGCGGAGACCGCATCACGATCGGCTACCTCTCGGCGGACTTTCAGGAACATGCCACCTCGCATTTGATCGCGGAGTTATTCCAGTTGCATGATCGCCGCCGTTTTCGCGTGGTCGGGTATTCGTACGGCCGGGATGACGGCAGCGCAGCGCGCCGCCGATTGCGTGAATCGTTCGACGAATTTCACGATCTCGTGGATTGTTCCCACGCGGAGTCGGCCGCCAGGATCCAGGCTTGCGGCGTGGACATCCTGGTAGACCTGAAGGGCTACACCACGGATGCGCGTCCTGAGATACCCGCTCTCCGGCCCGCACCGGTGCAGTTGAGTTACCTCGGCTATCCCGGCACCATGGGTACCGCCGCAATGGACTACATATTGGTGGATGCAGTGGTCGTGCCCGCAACCGAGCAGCCATACTACGCGGAGCAACTCGTGTACTTGCCGGACTGTTACCAGGCCAATGATCGCCGCCGCCCCATCGCGCCAGCGCCCACGAGGCAAACTTGCGGATTGCCCGAAGCGGCATTCGTATTCTGCTGCTTCAGTTCCGTCTATAAAATCACGCCCCCAATCTTCGACGTCTGGATGCGGCTACTGACTCGCGTGCCGGAAAGCCTATTGTGGCTGCTCGAACCCAACCCGTCGGCCATGGCGAATCTGCGCCGCCAGGCGGAATCGAGGCTGGCCGGCGGAGCGTCCCGGCTGCTGTTCGCGCCCTCGTTGCCGAACCCGGAACACCTGGCCCGGCTCGCGATCGCCGACCTGTTCCTCGACACGCTTCCTTGCAATGCCCACACGCTCGCCAGCGACGCCCTATGGGCTGGATGCCCGGTGATCACATGCATGGGCCGCGCCTTCGCGGGCCGTGTGGCCGCCAGCCTGCTTGCGGCCATAGGTCTGCCGGAACTGGCGGTCCGTTCAGTTGCGGACTACGAGGCGCTGGCGTTGGGGCTTGCATTGGATCGGGAACGTTTGCGGGCCGTGCGCGCCAAATTGCAAGAGAATCGTCTTCGGACGCCGCTATTCGATAGCGTCCGCTTCACCCGGCATCTGGAATCGGCCTACGAGACCGTTTGGCGGATGCACATGGCAGGCGAATCGCCGCGGCCCTTCTCCGTGGCTGATGTAGTCTAGGACTGCGCCACTCGGCCGCTCCCACCACTGGGCCTTATCGGCGCCCGCTCCGTGAACTGATATAAACTGTAGACCAGTGTCTTCTATCGCCGCGTCTGGCTTGCAGCCGGCAAGCCTGAGCCAGACCCAGGGGCCGGCCGTGCCCCTACTCGAAAAAACCACTGCCGAAGTATTCGCGGACACGGTGCGAAGGTTCCCCGATCGCGATGCGCTGGTCGTCCGCCACGATGGCGCGCGCTTTACCTGGGCTGAACTGGCGGCAGAAGTGGAGCGCACCGCCCGCGGCCTGGCGGGACTGGACCTGCGTCCAGGCGGTCGCGTGGGGGTCTGGGCCAGCAACTGCGTCGAATGGATCCTTTTGCATCTGGCCTGCGCTCGCTCCGGGCTCGTGCTGGTAAACGTCAATCCAGCCTACCGCTCGCACGAGTTGCGCTTCGTCCTGGCGAAGTCTCGCATCCGCGCCATTTTCCTGCGCGAGAGCGACGCCCGCACGAACTACCGCGCCATCCTCGAAGAGTCGCGCGGGGGAAATCCCCTCGCGCTGGAGCACGTCGTTTTCATCGGCGGACCTTCCTGGCAGGACATGCTGGCGCACGGTGCGGATGTACCCGCCCATACCGGCACGCCGCAGGACGTCGCCAACATCCAGTACACATCCGGCACTACCGGCCTGCCCAAGGGCGTGATGTTAACGCATCGCAACCTGGTGAACAACGGCCTGGTCATGAGCATGTGCCTGCATATGACCTGCGACGACCGCATTTGTGCTCCGGTACCCCTCTACCATTGTTTTGGATCGGTGATCGGCACGATGGTTTCCCTGGTCTCCGGAGCCGCCTTGATCCTGCCCGCGGCGCAGTTCGATGCGCGTGCCACTCTGGAAGCCGTCGATGCCGAGCGTGCCACCTCTATCTACGGCGTACCCACCATGTTCATCGCCGAATTAGAGCATCCGGACTTCGCCACGTTCGACCTGACGTCTCTCTCAAAAGGCGTCATGGCTGGCTCACCGTGTCCCATTGAAATCATGCGGCGCGTGGTGGATCGAATGCATTGCCGCGATTTGACCATCATTTACGGGCAGACCGAAAGCTCGCCGGCTATCACCATGTCGCGCATCGAAGATCCGCTGGAGTTGCGTGTCACCACCGTCGGCTGCGCGCTACCGAATACCGAGGTCAAGATCGCCTCGCAGCAGACCGGCGAGACGATGCCTGTTGGGCAGGTCGGCGAATTGTGTACGCGCGGTTACCTGGTGATGAAGGGATACGACGAAGATCCGGAAGCCACGGCGGCAGCGGTGGATCGCGACGGCTGGCTGCACACCGGAGACTTGGCTTGCATGCACGAAAACGGCTATTTCAGCTTCCGCGGGCGCGCCAAGGACACCATCATCCGTGGCGGCGAAAACATCTACCCCCGCGAAGTGGAAGAGTTCCTGCATAGGCACCCCAAGATCGCCGATGTCTATGTGATCGGACTGCCGGATGCGCTCCTGGGAGAAACGGTGCTGGCCTGGGTCAACTGAAGCCCGGTGAAACCACAACGGTGGAAGAGATCCGCGATTATGTCGCCCCACTTTGATAATGTCCCCTTATGGCCTCGTTAGAAATGTCCCCTAAGCTAAAGATCTCCTGAGGAGGTTTTAGCTGGGAAGGACATGGATGAGC
>Ga0187871_10000769_pt1 | contig 29506 bp, 46 predicted proteins | sample June2016WEW_16_1_FD_132988 | JGI IMG/M metagenome (GOLD analysis project Ga0187871, IMG submission 132988) | Peatland microbial communities from SPRUCE experiment site at the Marcell Experimental Forest, Minnesota, USA - June2016WEW_16_10 | ecosystem: Environmental > Terrestrial > Soil >...
AATTGATATATTCGATGAATTGGAGGAAATAGACTGCCTTTGTTTACTTACAAAGGTAGAAGACCCAAAACCATATGGCGTTGTAGAAGTTGAACCATACAAAGAGATGTTTTCACATCAGGTCTTCAAGATAAAAAGTGCAGAGGAAAAACCGCTGAACCCGAAATCAAATTTTATTTTAAGTGCTGAGTATATATTTACACCCAAAATATTTGATACGATTAGAGAACTTACTAATGAGATAAACAAAGAGGTTTACGTGAGCACCTGCGTTCAAAAGGTTATAGAAAAAGGTGGAAAGGTATATGGCATGTATATTGATGAAAAGGAAACCTGGCTTACCGTAGGCACTCCCAACACTTATTTTGAAGCACTGGATTATTCCTATAAAAATCTATAAAATAAAGGTATATGATGTACAAAAAAGATACAGTAAATGTAATAATGCCTGTTTACAATGAGGAGAATACTCTTCAAGAGATTATAACAAGAGTATTGGAGCAGAAGGTCGTAGATAAACTAATAATAGTAAATGACAGCTCAAAGGACAAAAGCCTTGATATAATAAAAAATTTATCTCAAAAAGATAAACGTATAATCTACATTACAAACAAGTCGAATATGGGAAAGGGCTATTCTGTAAGGAAAGGGCTTGAGCTTGTAAAAAGCGGCATAGTGATAATACAGGATGCGGATCTTGAATATTATCCAGAAGATTATGGAAAAATGATTCCTTTGCTTAAAGAGGATACATTTGTGCTGGGCACAAGAATAAGGAATAATCAAAAAGGGCATAATTATCTTCTTGGAGCATTTGTGAATTCCTGCCTTACTGCAGAGTTCAATTTATTCTACAGTACACGCATGGAAGATATCAACACATGCTACAAAGTATTCAAAAAGGAAATGATAAGCGAATCTGAACTCAAGCAGAATGGATTTCTTCTGGATCTTGAGATACTGATGATACTTATCAGGAAAGGTTACAAAATGGCTGAGGTAAATGTAAGATACACCAGCAGGACATTCAAGGAAGGTAAAAAAATAACGGCAAAAGACGCAATAAAGCAGTTCGGATTCATAATAAGTAATAGACTCAGTTAACTTGCACTCTTTTTAAACTTGCTTCCGTAGATATAATATGCAAAAATTAAGCCTTTTGATATTCTCAAAGGATTGCCTTGACGAGACGCTAAGCCTAATCAAGGATATGTATGATTATGTTGACGAGATTGTGCTAATAGACCAATCAAGAAAAAAGGAATTTGAGCTTATTCAAAAACACAAAAAAAATAACAAGCTGGGCAAATTAAGGCTCTTTTATACAGTTTCGTTAGGTTATCCTGACCCGTTGAGAATGTATGCGCTTAAAAAATGCAGATACGACTGGGTTATATTCATCGATACTGATGAACGACTATCAGATAAATTAAAATCGGATCTCAAGGAACTAATCAACAGAAAAGTCGATGCCTATGCAATAAAAAGATACGAAGAGGTTAAAGACCCAAATAATCTGCCTCTGTTTTCCACATGGCAGACAAGACTATTCAGGAAAAAATCAGTTGAATTCATGGGAACTCCGCACGAACAGGCAATAGTGAAAGGAAAATTCAAAAGAATAATGGAAAATGATTGCTTCATGATGCATTTATCGAAAATGATGAATAGGAAAGCGCAGCAGGCATACGGTGAAATAGAGAAGTTTGAGCGCCTCACCTACAAAATGCAAAGGGAAAAGATGTTATCATATATTTCCAAGATAGATTCAGATTCTAGCAAAGCAGAGCAGAGCAATTTAACCAAGCTGGTTATCAACTATATGAGGCTCTACAAATCAATAACTTTTAAAGAGGATAATCAAGAGTTATCAAACTTTGATTATTTCATGTACTATGCAATGCTTGACGCAGTTTACTACACGCTTGAAGGCAATTTGAGCGGATTTTTTAATATAATACCATCTGAACAGAAGCACATCAAGCAGATAAACAGATGGCAGCGCGAAAAAGACGGAGGCAAAGTTCTTGAGATATCGAAAATAATAAACGAAATGGGATTAATAAAATTTTTAGGCCTTGAAAAGGAAAGCGTAATTGAAAATTTGAAGAGGAAATACAGCTACGATGATGGAGGGATAACCCTTCTCATGAAACTTATATACGAAAAATACGACAGCATGAAGTAATTTTATCTTATGGTGCATTCCTGAATGCTTGGGTTGATCTCTTTTGAAATGGAGCCCAATTCAATTGATTTAACCCATTTACCCTTGGTTATGTCCATGTTTACTAGTTCGCTGGTCGCCATGAACGGCTGCAGGAACCATCTTTTTGCAGGGCTTATCTGGGTTGCAATTTCTATCAAATCCTCTCTTGTGAGGTTTGGCCCTGCCGTTGTTCTGAATTCATAGTCGATCTTTGAATCTTTTATAAGGTTCATGCTTTCCTTTATATTGGCTATGTTTGCGTAGGTTCCCGTTATGCTTTCATACTTATTCCATGGCGCCTTGATGTCCATGGCTATGTATTCAACGCTTTTTTTGTTTATTATTTTTCTAAGCATTCCAGGATTTGATCCGTTTGTATCCAATTTTATGTGGAATCCTAGTTCATGAAGAGTTTCGATGAATTCCGGGAGGTCCGTCCATATTGTTGGCTCTCCTCCAGTAATTACAACCGAATCGATTAGCTTTTTCCTTTTCAATAGATAGGATATCATGCGCTTGTGATCCGTGGAAATATTTCTTCTGAATACCAGATCAGGATTGTAGCAATAGTGGCATCGCATGTTGCAGCCAGATGTAAATAGTATGGTTGCCACTCTGCCCGGGAAGTCCACCAGCGTTGTTTTCTGGATTCCTCCGAACTGCATTCATACCACGCAGTCGTTCTTCAATACATATACTTTCCTATGCGTGAATTCAGATTGCTTTCCCTGGTTCCACTGGTCCACAGGCCTCAGATAGCCTACAACTCTGCTGTATACTTCGCATTTCGTTCTTTTGGGTTCATCCATGTTTTCACCTTAGCATAAATTCATAATATTTGCATTTGACTCTTGTTTTCAACTAAAATCCCTAATTCTTCATCGCATTTGGGACAATACTCGTGCTCTCCGGCAAGATATCCGTGCTTAGGACATATGCTGAACGTTGGGGTAAGCGTGAAATAGGGTAATTTGAAATTGCCTGATATGCTTTTCACAAGTTCTCTCACAGATTTCCAGTCAGTTAGCTTTTCTCCAATAAATCCGTGCAGTACAGTTCCTCCCGTATATTTTGACTGAAATTCATCCTGCAATTCCAATGCCTCGAATATGTCGTTGGTATAATCAACGGGAAGATTTGATGAGTTTGTATAGTATGGCGCAGCTCCTTTTTTATAGGCTGATTCGTTTGCTACAACTATGTCAGGATATGCTTTCTTGTCTATCTGCGCAAGTCTGTAGGAAGTGCCTTCTCCCGGAGTTGCCTCAAGGTTGTATATGTTTCCAGTATCAAGCTGGTACGCACCGAGCCTTTCCCTCATGTGGTCAAGCACCTTAAGCCCGAACTTCCTGCTTTCCGGTTCAAGTATGTTTGAGCCGAGAAAATTGATCAGCGATTCATTCATTCCTATTATGCCTATGGTAGCAAAATGGTTCTTCCAGTATTCGTTGAACCTGGTTTTTATGTCTCGAAGATAATATTTCGAATATGGGTACAATCCATTCTCGGTCCATCTCTCTAGTATGTTCCTCTTTGCCTCAAGGCAGTCCTTTGCAGTGTCCATGAGCGCATCCAATTTTTCGAAATAGACGCTTTCCTCATTTGAAGTTTTTCCGATCCTTGGCAAGTTTATTGTGACTACTCCAACGCTACCGGTAAGTGTATTCGCTCCGAAAAGGCCTCCGCCCCTTTTCCTAAGCTCCCTGTTGTCCAATCGCAACCTGCAGCACATGCTTCTTGCATCTTCAGGGCTCATGTCGCTGTTTACGAAGTTAGAGAAATAGGGTATTCCATACTTTGCGGTCATTTCGAATACGCTTTTGAGCATTGGCATCTCCCAGTCGAAGTCCTTTGTTATGTTGTAGGTAGGTATTGGAAACGTGAATACCCTTCCATCGGCATCGCCATCTGCCATTATCTCGGCAAAGGCCTGGTTCATCATGTTCATTTCCTCCTGGAATTCTCCATAGGTATTGGAGCTTGCCTTTCCGTTTATTATTACAGGGTCGTTTTTCATAAAGCTTGGAACGGTCAAATCCATGGTTACATTGGTGAATGGTGTTTGGAAGCCCACTCTTGTGGGTACGTTTATGTTGAATACGAATTCCTGCAGCGCCTGCTTTACCTGCCCATAGTTTAATCCATCATATCTTATGAAAGGTGCAAGATATGTATCAAAATTGCTGAATGCCTCTGCGCCTGCAGCCTCTCCCTGAAGGGTATAGAAGAAATTTACAACATGACCCAATGCGGATCGGAAGTGCTTGGCTGGCTTGCTTGAGATTTTGCCTCTTACATGGCCGAAACCACTAACAAGAAGATCCCTGAGGTCCCAGCCTACGCAATATGGACCTAGCGTGCCCAAATCATGAAGATGAAACTCGCCATTGGCATGGGCATTTCTAACTTCTTTAGGATATACCTTGTTAAGCCAGTAATTAGATACAACTGCAGAGGATATATGGGAATTCAGTCCCTGCAATGAATAGCTCATGTTCGCATTCTCCTTTACTCGCCAATCGGTCATGTCAAGGTATCCTTCCACTAAACTGCTGGAGCTTAGAAGAGACTTCATTTCACGTATGTCTGCATGCTGCTTTCTGTATAATATGTATGCTTTAGCTGTTTCCTCAAGATGATTATGCATCAATATCTTTTCAACAAGATCCTGTATTTCCTCAACAGTAGGTGTTTTATTCGTGTAGTTTTCGTTTAATTCGCTTAGTATTTGTTCAGTTAGCCTTTGCGCAGTTTCGGCTCCACCTTCACCCACAGCCCGCATGGCCTTAAAAATGGCCCTTGTTATCTTTGTCTTATCAAAGGGTACAATCTGACCGTCTCTCTTTTTTACTTCCTCCAAACAATTCACCCTGCGTCGTAATGGATATTAGACACTTTCACTTGCCCCCTGGTAGCATACGTTTATCTACTGAAGGGTAGTGGGATCCTTTGCAAGAGGAAGGAAAGTGTAAAATAATCCATTGTATCTAGAAAGAACTTGCATGGATATAAGAATAAGAGTAACCGTTTGGGTAGTGCTAAATTAACAGTCGTAAATTATTGGCCTGTTGAAATGCATACGCTGCATTTCCTGTTTACGCATGAGGAATCAACGCCATATATGCAAATGCCAAGTTTTTTCGCGTCGAGTATGAATTTTTTCAGCATTAATCCTTTCGCAGTTAGATAATATTCCGTATGCAGTATCCCATTTTCCTTCTTCTCGTGCTTTTCTATCAATTCCGCATCGGATAATTCTTTCAAACTTCTGCTCAGATTTTTCGGGCTTATGCCGCCAAGAATCGCCTGCATCGCATTGAATTTGATGTGCTTCTTTGTAGAGTCGAATATCTCAATTATGGGAATGGTCCATTTTTTACCAAGGACATGCATCATCGATAGAGTGGGGCAATAATCCTGCTTATTATCCATGATTTTATATGCACGTCATACTATAAAAGATTTTGCATGTTAATATTTCGAAATGCCTGTGCAATTTTGACCCATTGATTCGTTGGCGTAAATTCCTCAATAAAGAAAGGTAAAGCTTTTAGCCTTAATAATCGATATAACCGCATGGCAAAGAAAAAACTCAGAGTAGGCTGGTTCTCCTTCACCTGCTGCGAAGACAGCACCATGGTTTGGATAGAACTTATGAATGAGAAATTCTTTGAGTGGAAAGAGGTTCTTGAACTGGTAAACGTGCGCGTCATGAAAAAGAAGAACAGATTAGAGGACATAGACGTTGCATTTGTTGAGGGAGCCATAACAACAGAAGATGATGCAAAAAAACTAAGAGAGATAAGAGTAAACACAAAAAAGCTAATTGCCATAGGATCCTGCGCAATAAATGGAATGCCTGCCGCGCAAAGAAACATGTTCGATGAAAAATTGAAAAACGAGATTCAATTCCTTATAGAAAGATTCAAGCAAACTGACAAGGTCCGAAAAGTTACAGATATTGTGGTTGTTGACGATGAGGTGCCAGGATGCCCAATGGAAGAAGAGGTTTTCATTAAAATTTTGGACAAGTACCTGAAAGAATTTGGTGTGGTAAAATGATATTTCACATTGATCCAGTTGATGAGCACAAGCACGACGAAAAAGGAAATCATATCCGCATGAATAATCTTAGCAAGATGGAAGGCCATGGAAGCCTCGACATAAAAATAAAGGACAAAAAAGTAGTATATGTAAAATTAGGTATTACTGAAAGCAAAAGATTTTACACGCAAGCAATAAGGGGAAAATTCGCTCTTTCGCTGCCGTTGATGACCTCAAGGATATGCGGAACCTGCAGCATAGCTCATTTGACTGCATGTGCGGAAGCTGTGGAAAAAGCATTGGATTACAAGCCATCGGATCAGACAATATTATTGAGAAACCTTTCATGCAACGGAATGATGATAAGGGACCACGCACTGCACTTGTTCATATTCTGCCTTCCTGACATTTACGGAAAAGATTCTGTACTAGATTTCGATAAATCACAAGATGAACTGATACAAAAGGCATTCGCGATAAAAAGCGCAGGAAACAACCTTTCTAAGGTAATAGCGGGCAGGGCAATTCACGCAACATACGCAGAAGTAGGAAAATTCAGTCATGTTCCGGAAAAGGAAGCAGTAGCAAAAGTGGTAAAAGAATTGAAATCAGTACGAGACTATGCAATTGAATTCATTGAGATATTCTACAATGCGGAATTCAAGCTTGAAAGAGAAGTAAACTTCGTGTCATTGGTAAATAAGGATTACTTGTTCACTGGAGGAGACATACAAGATTCAGGCGGGACTATAATCAAAAGGGAAAAGTATTTTGATTACTTGAACGGAGTAGTAATACCTTATTCGCAGGCAATGGGCTACAGCTACAAAGGAAAGGAATACATGGTAGGCGCTTTGGCAAGGATGAACCTAAACAAGAATAGTCTAACAAGCACAACCAAAAAGGACGCACAGAAATTCATCAGTGCATTTCCTTCAAATAATATTTATTCGAACAATCTTGCACAGGCTATAGAGATATTGAACTGCATAGATCAATCGATTGCGCTTTTGGAATCTAACGAATTCAAAGAGGAAACAGCAGAACCATTAAAGATAAAAGCAGGGGACGGCGTTGGGCTTATAGAAGCGCCGAGAGGAAGCTTGTATTACATGCTTTCCATAGACAAGACAGGAAAGGTAGATTACGGAACAATTGTTGTTCCAACGTCTCAGAACCAGATAAGCATGGAAAAGAGTGTTGGAAGAGTAGTAGAGGAAAACATAAACAAAAGCAAGGAAGCAATCGAATACGAAATAGAGAAACTGATAAGAGCATATGACCCATGCATGAGCTGCGCAAGCCATTTCCTCAAAATAAAGTGGAAAACTTAATAGATGTTCAAATTTCAGACTCACCAATACTGAAATGGGATATAGGTATTGAGAAAAAATCGGAGTCTGTTACCCTATTTTTGGCTATTTTTTAACCATTTTTTGATTGTTTCCTAATTTAGCGGTTTTTTATCGGAGTTGTTTGTTTCCTAGAGTTATTTGGTAATTTACTGGTTGTTTCCTTGACCTATTTAAGTGGATTGTGACTTTTTATTAGAGTAGAACTAGGTTGTTTCCTTGACCTTTTTGAGTAGAGGTCTACTTTTTTGATTGAGGGGAACTGTGTTTTTGTATCAAACCTTGCCAACAACAGGTCAAGAAAATGTTTATATATTATAAGAAACAGAGTATTTTTAAGTGATAATAATGAATGGATCAATACAGATAAGTCAAAAATTACCTAATGTATTAATATCGGAACAAACAGAAGATCGTAGATACTTAAGGCGTTCTAATATAATACCTATTGGTTATAGAATGGCAACACTTTCAGAGGTTGCTCTATGTTTTGCATACAATCCAAGTTTTAATGAGGCGTTAAAAGCAGTTTCTTTTAGGGAAGTAAATCCAAATGCTACTCATTCAATATTCGTAAAGAAAAGAGTTTGGAGTATTAAAGGACCACACGTGATAGAACCAGATGGTAGCTTTTTGGCTATAAGTAGATCAACTTATGATGCTCTTCCTAAAGAAAAAAGGATATTTTTTGATCTTAATGATAATCAAGTTGGAGGTCTTAAGGTTTGGGTTCGCGACGGTGAGTTACGTGTATCTGTAGGTCATAAACGTGGTGAAGCATTTACCGCATATATTAAAGATAAAAAACCTAAAAAATTAGTTGAAGATTTAAGAAGAACTCTATATCTAAAGGAAGGAGACGTTCTAAGAGTAGTTATAAAGAAACATAAATCTAAAAGAAACGAGATAGTTGAAGAAAGCGTTACAAATTTAAAAAACATATCTGAAGTACATATCCTTCAAAGAAAATAAATGAGTTGATAAAATGACAACAATAGAATCCAAGACTAAAGTTAATGCGACACAAGAAACTAGGACAGTTGGACTACGAGAAGTTCTTAGGAGACCACATTATAGGGTTGGTACTGGTATCGATGATCATAGGATTGAAACACCAGAAGATGCTATTAAAAATGAACGAAAAGTCAAACCAGTAATACTTAGTGGTAAACTAATAACAAATAGTTATAGTATTGATGCCAATTCGGATGGAGATGTTGTATATCATGCGGTAATGAATGCCTTATTGCAAGCTGATGGTAAGAGAGATATAGGATATTATTTTCCTGATAAAAAGGGAGGAGAATGGACGGATAAGAATAGCGATGTGATGGTAAGAATGGTAATGGACATGATAAAACAGGACGGTTACAGAGTAAACAACGCTGGCGTTATGATTACGTGTAATAAAATAATTAGGCTAAATGCACACATAGAAGATATGAGAGTTAATCTTGCTGACTTATTAGAAGTAAGAGATTTAAGTTGTATTGCCATAGGTGCAACAAGTGGTGAGAATCTTACTGAAGTAGCTAGAGGTAAAGGCATTAGTGCATTATCAACTGCAATGTTAATAAGGGAGCAGAGAAAATGGTTCTATGATATGTTTAGTGCATTAAGAAATTAAAAAGATGTTAAAATTGACAAAAGGAACACGATTTAAAACAGATGCACCAGCAAAACTCAATATAACTTTAAATGTAGGTGGAGTAGAGCAATCAAGTGGGTATCATATATTATCCAGTGTAATGCAAACGGTTTCTCTTAGCTACCCTGTCTTTTTAGAGAGGACCAATAATAGTGAAGTTAAAATAAGAGGATGTGAAAATATTCACAAAATACTAAGAAAAGCTATTGATAAGTTATCAGAAGAAACAGGAAAAACCCTATCTTGCATAATTACTATAGAGGATAAACTACTTTTAGGTTCTGGTATGGGTATTGATAGTTCTCATGCTGCAGCTGTACTAAGACTTGCTAATGAAGCCTTTGAACTTAATATGCCTATAGAAAAATTACATAAAATTGCAAGTAAGGTTGGAAGTGATGTCCAATTCTTAGTATATGGAGGAAGAGCTTTCTGTGAAGGGGGTATAGAACACAAGATAACACCAATGTTTATACCTCCTCTTTATTATGTTATAGCAAAACCTGAAGGTATTTCACTTTCTACGCCAGTCCAGTATGCTTTGATTGATAAAACAGGTAAAACTTTTACACAATTGGCATTCGAAGCATGCCCGCAAACTAAAATATTATATGATACAATAACAGGAAGTGAAGTTGAACATGGAGTAACCGGTAAAGGGCCTACTGTTTTCTGGGGATATAAAAGATTAGATGAAACTTCTGAGCTTAAGCAACATTTAGAAAAGATAGAAGGAATATCTGTATTTTCTGCAGAACCAGTTACACTTAAAGGTATTACAAGTTTTCCTACATGATCTTTTTATAACTCGAGGATAGGTTTTATAACTAATTCTACTTAATACATATTATGGCAGAACGATTAGACATACTTGATGAGAGTGGAAAAAAGATAGGTATTAGTAAAACTAAAAAAGAAGCTCATTTACTTGGCTTATGGCATCAAGCTGCACATGTCTGGATTTATAATTCTAAAGGAGAAGTTTTATTACAAAAACGCTCAATGGATAAAGATAGCCATCCTGGTTTGTGGGATGTTTCTGCAGCTGGACATGTGTCTGCTGGCGAAAGTCCTAAAAAAGCAGCATTAAGGGAATTGTACGAAGAAATAGGCATTAAAGCCAAATCAAAAGATTTGAAAAAGATCTTTGTACGTAAAAAAAGTATAAGTTATCCTAAATTAAATTGGTATAATAATGAGTTCGATTACGTTTATTTATTCAAATTAAATAAACTGCCAACAAAATTGCAAAAAGAAGAGGTAGAAGCTATAAAATTCGTTCCAATTGATATATTTGAAAAAGAACTAAGACGTGTTAAAACAGTAAAAAATATGTACCTCATGGCGATTATTATTTTAAAATAATAAATGCAATAAAGAAAGAACTACATAATAAATCCGAACATACAAAGGTAAGGAAATGAAACTGAAATTTGTCATTAATAAGGAATTTGACATAGAAATGACTTTGCATATGCACTCTTTGCATATGACTTCTGTTATAGAAAGTGAGGCTATTAGTAGAAAGAGCCTTGAAGAGCAGTATAAAAAAGAGTTACCAAAACTAGAGTCTAAAAGGAAGGAATTTCAACTGGAATGGGATAAAATAAATGATAAATTTTCTAGATATGTTGAAAAAGTAACTGGATACAATTGGTTCTATCCCGAATATGAATGTGTTTTATCTTTTAATATTAGAGGTGCAAGTAACTGGGGAAAAGTTATCTGGGGAGATATACCTAAAATTGTAAGAGGTTATGATGTACCGACAAACAGTTGGTATTTTACAAGGATAACCGCACACGAATTGATATTAGCTCACTATTTTGAGATATATAGAAGGTATTATGATAAAGAAGGACTAAAAGATGGGCAAGTTTGGGCACTGGCCGAAATAGCTGCTTTTGCTTTAACCTCTTTAACACCAGAAGCTAAAACATTCTGGTCAAATACTGAATATTACACAAATCACAACTACCCACAAATAGTTGAATTACAAAATGAACTGAAATCTACCTTTATTAAAACTGCAGCCAAAGGCGATTTTGATTCTTATATAAAGAAAAGAATAGAGTTAGCAAGAAGATATTCCGATATGGATCCTTTGAAAGCAGTTCCATCAAAAGAGGATAAAAAAGAGCGAACAAAAAGTAAATCAAAAAGTTGAAATCATGGTAATTAAAATCTCCTGGGCAAAGGTAAGTGATGCAAACGACTTAGAACGACTTGATAAAATAGCTCACAAAGAAAAGAAATGGTGGGAGATCCAATCAAAAAATGACTTTAAGAAGGTGATAAATGAATCAGCATTCCTAACACTTATTGTAAGAGAAGATGATAAACCAATAGCTTATTTACAATCAGGATTAAGAAATACCAAAAAACATCTGTGGATAGAGAATATTTTTGTTATAAATGAATTTAGAAGAAAGGGAATAGCAAAATTACTAGTAGATAAATTTACATCTTATTGGTTGACAAGAGTTGATAATATTGTACTGATAACAGCAGATACTAATCTTAAAATATTCGAACAATTGGGATTCAGAAAGGAAATGAATTACATGGGTTATAAAAATAGAAGGAAAGTGAAATAGATGGAAATAAAAAGATCAAATAGCAACAATGAAGAAAGGTTAGCAAAATTCCTTGTTAATTATTGGAAAACTAGGGACATGAACTTATCTCTAAAATGGGCTAAGGATTATTTGAAGAAAGGAATGACTTCGGAAATGAAAGAAGAACGATTTGTTTTTATAGATAATGGTAAGATACTTGGAACTATTGCACTATTAAAATACTATGAAAATGTGGCTGAAATACGAGATGAAATATGGAAAAACAATGAAATAGGTTTTAAATTGCTTTCTCATATAATCAAAGTAGCAAAAAAAGAGAAATTTAGAAAACTCTATTCTCTTGCATTAAAAGATAAAGTCGGATTTTATAAAAAACAGGGTTTTGTAAAAGAAGGCTTACTAAAAAATCATTTTAAATTTGGAGAAGATATTACGATAATGAGTAAATTCCTATAAATTAGTGTAATCATGAAAAAATATGTATTTAGAAAATATAACATCATCTATAAAAATTTCTTTAAAGTTGAGAAGAGAAAACTACTTGTTAATCTGAATAAAGATATAATTATTGAGCATATTGGAAGTACTGCAATTCCTGATTTAGGCGGTAAAAACATACTCGATATTGTTATAGGATCAAAGCATAGCAAATTAAAAGGATTAAAAACTCAACTAGAAAAGCTAGGTTATGAGTTCAGAGAAACAGCAGGCACACAAAAAAGACTATTTTTTAGGAAAGATTATAAATATAATACCAAATTTATTAGAGTACATATACATTTAGTAAAATTTAAAAGTAAAGACTGGAAAGAGATGATAACTTTTAGAGACCATCTAATAAATAATAAAACTGATAGGATGAAATATATTGTTATTAAGAAGAAAGCTGCAAAATTAGCTAATGGAAATGGTGATATTTATAAAAAGACAAAAAAGAAGTTTATCGATCAAATAACAAGAAAGGCTCTGCGCTCTACTTGAATGAATGATTAAATGGCAACAAAAGCTTTAAATTCTGATTTGGCAAAGGAAGAAAGAACATCATTCAAGCATTTGCTTTCTAAGATTCCAGAATACCAAAGACAATTTTTTGATAAAAAGGGCGTAATTTCAATAATTAGAACTGCTAGAGCAAATGATATTGGAAAAATTGTAAAGTTGGCGCATGACATATGGATTGAAGAACCGTACAATAATGATTTATCTGATTCTGAAATTAGGAGAGGTATAGAATCTGTTCTTGAGAAGGTCAATCCAATAATGCTAGTTGTCGAGCAAAATGATAAGATAGTAGGTTTTATTTGGGGATATGACCTTTACGAAAACAAATATCCTGTGTTAGCTAATTATTTAAAGAATAGTAATCATAGCCACATAGGCTATATTGCTGAAATGGCAGTTTCTAATAGATTAAGAAGGCATGAAATAGCTGGAGAACTGCTTGACAGTTATAAAGAATTAGCAAAGCAAAAAAGAATTGATGATATAGTGTTGGATACCAAAAATCCTGAAGCAATTGAGTTATACAAAAAGATGCATTACAAGCGAATAATAGATCCGGTATCTAATCAGGAAGTGGTAGACCAAGCTGAAGATGGAATTTACCATTTTTTCCATTTAGAGGTTAAATTATGAACTTATCCTGCTCTTTAGGATTCCATAAATGGCAAAAGGTTGGTGGAGTTGAAACTCTTCATGGTGGTAAATTTAAGTCAAGATATCGTTGTTCTGTATGTAATAAGTTTAAAATATTTATAAAATAAGTAAAACTTTCTTAAAACATCTATTTTTGACTAATCCTAAATCAGCATCGGTTGAAGTGATACTAAACCGGTGTTTTGTATGAAACTATTTTATGAAAATCTAGACCAAAGTTGCATTTATAATTTTGACTAGCTGCGTGAATGCTTCGTTTTCCTTCATTTTCATTGGAACTCCAAATATTCTTACACTGTCCAGATAACCCATCTTCTTTAGAAGCTTAAGGTTGTAGCCAAGATCAAAATCGTGCATTGTGTATATTCTTGCAGTTTCAATCTTGTCTATTTCAGTTACAATAGTAACTTTTCTGATCTGCTGTATGCAGTCTATTATATTCAGTGCTTTTCCCTCTTTCTCAAGGTTGTCATTCGGATCGAATTCCTTGAATTCAATGTTTGGGAATTCTTTCGCAAGTCTTGGAATAAGCTTTAGCGGCACGCTGTCCTCTTTCAGCATTGGATTGCCGAAAACAAGTATTTTATATTTTTTACTTTCTTTTTTCGCTCTTTTCTCTACCGACAAAATATGCACCGATTAATATTATTGCTGACCCAACTATTTGAAGCGGAGGCAGCGGTTCCCCTGGAAAGAGCACAGTTGCAAAGACAACAGCTATTACTGACGCTACTAGCAGCAAAGTTGTTGCCTTTGTCACATTGATGTACTTTATGCTCCAGTACCAGAATAATACATAGGCAAACAACAGAATAGTGGATATCGTTATGTTGACCCACTGATGCGCGGAAAGTGTTAGCAATAAACCAAACTTTCCGAACAGCAATACAACTCCAAAAAGTATTATTCCTCCAAAGAACATCCTTGCAAATGTAACAACTACATTTGATTCTCCAAGAGACATTGCCTTCTTTGCTATAACTGCCTCTATTGCCCATAGAATTGTTGCTGCAATGATCAGAAGATCTCCAAGTGATGGGTTCTGCCAGAATGCGCCTGGAGTAACCTGCGTGAAGTATATTATCACAGTGCCTATCAGCATTGCCGCAAGTGCATATGACATTTTCCTTGATATTTTTTCCTTCAAGAATATGTATGCGAATATTGCAGTGTACAGTGGCAGCGTTTTCTGCAGGAATGCAGCCCTGCTTGCAGTAGTTAGCTGCAATCCTGTGAAGTATAGCAGGAATGCAAACGACCCTCCAATAATCGCTATTGCTATTAGGTATTTCCATGACACTTTCTTGAACGGTTTGCGATTTGTCTTTGATACGTAAAGTGCAATCATAAGAAATACGGAACCTATTATTAACGCCCTTACTGCAGTGAATACGGATGGGTCAAGATTTACTATGAATAATTTGTTTAAAGGAATAGATATGCCGCTGACTATTGCAGCAAGCAAGGCAAGAATAATACCTTTAGTTTCTTTTTCCATATTCTAGCTCAGCCGTTTGCATCTTTTTAAATGTGTCTTCAGTTATTAGCTCAACTATAAAGTCAAAGTGCACTACAACCATGTCCTTTTCCCTTGCATTCTTTGCAAATAGGGTCTTATATTCCCTTTCGCCGCGGCTTGTCTTTACAATTGCGTGGCCATTCTCCGTTTTTGTGACTATGCCAGCATAGGTCTTGCAATCTATTGGGTTGAAGTCTCTCATTAGCTCATACCTGTCATCAACTACTTTGCTGTGCTCGAGCAGGAAGTACTGCCTTATAACTTCGCTGTCTATTGATGATTTGTTCATGCGCATTGCTATGATCTTGCACATGGCGTTTGCAACCTTGAACATTTCCTCTACATTTTCATTTGGAAGATTGTCATCAGAAACAGTTCTTATTAAATCATTAAGATGCTCTTGAGTCAAGGTGCCCCTAGTCACAAAGGTGCTTGCGCAGGGCAATGCATATTTTAAAAATAGCTTTCTATCTTCTATCTTCATCAAAGCTCTCCCAGAATCATTTTTGCCTCTTCCTCATCGATTTTGTCAATGGCGATATTAAGCGAGAACATCACGTATTCCCCTACTTTTACATCAACAAGCTTTGAGTCAAGCTCCCTTGTCTTGCCCTTATGCTCGATAAGTATGGTACTATCATTTACCTTTATTACTTTACCAACTGGAGACTGGCACATGATAATCAATACTGCTTTTCTCTTTGCTTATTTATGCCTTGCCGTGATTGGCTTTTTATCTTCTTACTACCGTTGTTTCCGGTTCTTTTCTGTAGGTAAATCGCTTTCCCTTTATGCCGGAGCCAACAGCCTCGCCTATGCTTTTGTAGCCATCTTTCTCAAGTAACGCAACAAGGTCGTGGTTTATCTCTCCTATTAGGTTAGGCCCTCTGTACACCATTCCGGTAATTAGCTGCACAAGGTTTGCGCCAGATTTTATTTTATTATAGGCGTCTTCAGCGCTGAATATTCCGCCAACGCCAATAAGTATGAATTTCCCATTAGTTTTCCTGTATACATATTTTAATAATTGATTTGCCTTGCCTTCAACTGCTTTGCCGGATAGCCCTCCGCTTTTAAGGTTGTGCTTCTTTGTCAGATTGCTGCATATGAATCCGGAAACATTGTGCTTGCGTGATATTCTTATTATCTCGTCTATGTTTTTTCTTGTGAGATCTGGAGACAGCTTGATGAATATTGGCTTATTCAACTTCATCTTGTCAGTTTCAATCAAAAGGCTTTCGTACAATTTAGGAACAGAGAATTGCAATCCTCCAAACGCATTGGGGCAGCTTATGTTCAAGTCGATATAATCGGCAATGTCCCTGAATTGCCTTACTGTTGTTAGATAATCCTCAAGGCCTACCTTTGGGTCGGTTGTTTCCATGCAGTTTGTCTTGGCAACACTTATGCCTACAGGTATGGAAAACTTCCTGTGCCTTAGATTGCTTGATATTTCTTTTGCACCTTTGTTGTTCAGGCCTAGGTTGACCCATAGCGCATCGTAATTGATGAATCGTTCCAGCCTTTTGCCGGTGTTTCCCTTCGATGGATTTGCTGTTATGCTGCCGACTTCGACAAATCCGAAGCCTATGTCCTCGTTTATGCTGATTATCTCTGCATTCTTGTCAAAGCCTGCGGATAAACCCACAGGGTTCCTGAATTTTATGCCGAGTATTTTCTGCTCCAGCATAGGATTCTGGTAGTTGCATGAAATATTGACTATTCCTTTTGTGAATTCATTTGAGCCAAGGAATTTTCCAAATCCTATAAACGTATTGTGGACCTTTTCCGGATCAAAGGAGAAGCATATTGGCTTGATCAGTTCCTTGTAAACTGCCATATTGAAGTTGTTTCTGATTTTTACAAGATCCATAAGAACATCTAGTATCTTACTATGATTTATTAGTCATTGATGTATAATATAGCTTCTGCGCTACCCAGACAGGTATTATTTTAGCGCTAGGAGCTGCTGTTCCTTTGTATTGCAACTACAATGATCTTGAATATCAGAGTTTGTCCGGCAAGCGGCGGATTGAAATCTATTGTTACGTTTGTAGCATTGACCTTGGTTATAAGACCCTGTACTATTTGTCCGCTTACGTTGTTGCTCACATGCATTCCAACAAGAACGCTCTCGTTTCCAAAATTCTTCTTTGGAACGCTTATTATCAGAGCAGGATTTACAGGACCATAGGCTTGATCTGCAGGTATTGTTACATTCTTCTCTTGATTTAATCGCATTCCGATTGTTGCATTGCTAAATCCAGGAATCACTTGGCCTGAACCTACAGTAAATTGCAATGGACCGCTTCCTGCACTGGAGCCAAATACGGTTCCATTCGTAAAAGTACCAGTATAATTCACCTTTATTGTATCACCGTTTTTTACCACAGGTGAAGCTGAACTGCTAATTGCAAAGTAACCAACAGCGATTATTATCAACACTATAACAATTCCTAAAATATATAGTTTGGTGTTTTTTGACTTTGTGGACTTCTTGGTTTCCACAGTTGTTTGCTTATTTTCCTCCATTTGAATCAGATAATTTATGTATTGAAGCATTTAAATTGCTATTGGAAAATTAAGTTGCAGAACTATTTTAGATAATTAGAACTTTAGGGCATTAATATCGAGAATTATAGTAACTTAGCAATTTTATCATTTGGCCACATTTGGTATTGTGGTTACCCTTTGAAGCTCCCTTGCCAGCCCCATTACCATTTTGCCTTTTTCTGTTGTTCTGTATGCTATTGTCCTTCTTCCTGTTTTTGACCTGCCCACTACTTCTTCTATAGCTTTTACATTAATAAGTTCATCAAGTCTTTTTGAGACAGTGGCAGAGCTTAGTTTCCTTTTCTTAATCAATATCTTCGTAAAATCGTTAAATGATTTAGATTCCTTCCCGTCAGCCAGTTGAAGGATCTCCATAAATCCCCTTATCATTGCCATGTTATTACATTGAAGCTCTACATATATAATACTTTAGTTACTAAAGTATATTTTAATTATATGAATATATTTAATAGAAGTAAAGTAATATATAAAATAGCAAAGCATTATATATTATAATAAACTAATATGTATTTGTAAGGGTGTGTAATTATGAACAACAATGAAATGAAAGAAGAAAGCTACAAATGCCAAATTTGTGGTAAAGAAGCAAAGAACTCTGTGGATGCAATAACTCATTATCTAGACCATGGATCAAGCGCATTGAATGCAGTAAATGCTTTGATAAAAGACCAAAGGACTGGAAGTGTAACAACTGAAGACAGAGCAAGGGTAGATGCAAAATTAAGTGCAGATATAGCAAACGCCCAGAAAGACAAAAGAATAATAGCAGTTCAGGAGGCAAAGTAAACTTCTTGTAAATTTTTTCCTTTACTAGCGATGGTTTAGGGAAAAATGCAGAAAAAGGTCGTACAGAACTTTAAAGGGGTATGAGAGTAGGTTAGGTTTAGGAATAGTATGCTTGCATTCTTTAATTTGCAACATACTATTCCTTTCCTAAATTTGAGTTTATTTTTATTTTTTATATGAGCAATGTGGGGAAATGATTTTATGACACGCTATTTAATGAGACATGGAAGTAAACTTATACTCACATTAACCAAAAATGACAAATTTATAAACAAGCCAGAATATAACATATGGCTAAGATTTCTATTTACCTGCAAGGCATTCAGCCAATTTGAAGTTCATTCACTTGGTCATAAGGTTCAATTTAAACCAGAGATTGCAACAAACATTAACAGCGTAAACAAATTATAATGGATTTGCAAGTGAAATCCTAATTATAATCCGAAATATTCCTTTGTTTTCTTTCTCGTAAGATAATAGATTAGGCTTGAATTGAGGATTATTTCTATAATTACTAGAAGATAGGTACCAATATAGACTATTCCGTATGCTATGGCATAGCCCAACGGGCCTATTATGGAACTGCTTATTAATACACCGTTTGACAGTTTTATGTTTAGAGAGGAAAATGTAATCAGATAAAGCACTATGTCAAATGCGGCAAATAATATCGCAAGTGCCCAGGCAAATTTATAGCCTTTCCACAAACCAAATGCAAGAACAATAGGTATAAGCACGAGCACAAGAACTATTGCACCCAGTTGCATAACGCTATTTGAATTAGGTACTCCGGAGTTATAGGAACCAAACGCACCTATTGTAAATGGTATGAATAGAAGTCCGCTGATCAGGTAACCCAAACAAACCAGGAACATTCCCAGCGATTTGTGTGAATTCAAGTAAGCACCATATTGATATAAATAGGAGCTTCACATATATAATACTTTAGTTTCTAAAGTTTATTTTAAATATATTTATTCCTAATAGAAGTAAAGTATCATTTAAAATAGCAAAGTATTATATAGTATAATAAACTAATAGATACTTAAGGGTGTGAAATATGAAAAATGAGATAAACGAAATAAGCCATTTTGAGATTCCTGCAAGGGATCCTGAAAAGTTAAGAAAATTCTATACTGACGTGTTCGGTTGGAAATTTAAAAATTCTGCAGAGCAAAATATGCAATATTGGAACATAACTACAGGAACAAAACATCTTCCTGGAGTAAATGGTGGACTATATAAGAAGGGCAGCGAAAATCAGACGCCCGTAAATTACATAAGCACACCAGACATAGACGAATCAATGGCAGAGGTGGAACGTGCAGGCGGTCACATAACTGTAGGCAAGAAAGGAATAGAAAACCACGGATGGACAGCAATAGGCACAGATCCAGAGGGAAACTCAATAGGTTTATTTGAATCTGTTGACAGGGGTTTATTCAGAGAAAGAGGCAAGCAAAGCCAAAGCGGTGCAGCTAGAATAAAATCCAGCAAACGAAATGACAAGACAAAAGACAGCAAGTAATTATTCTGTAGGGGGGTTATGAGGAATCAGAACTGGCTATAAAAGGGATGCCAATAATACGTGCATCCCTTAAAGCACCTACATAATTCCAACTAAAGTATGAAATTCAGATTATTAAGTAAAAAGCGATTATATGGCAATACAAGCAGGACACGGAATAGGATTATTCTTGACTATAGTTTTGATAGCGTTGATATTCTTTTACATTCTGCCGCTTAGCGGAGGACTGCTCTACTCGTTGCTTGCCAATACCATAATTGGATTTATAGTCATATTCTTGGTAAATGGCATTTTTGGATTAGGGATAAAGTATGATTTGCTCGTAATCGTTTTTGTTGCAATATTCGGGTTGCTTGCAGTTGCTATTCTAATAATATTGAATTTGCTCGGTGTGGGAAATGAAAAGAAATAATGTGGTATTATGTTGCTAGCTATAACAATAGGATCTGCTGTTTCTGAATTAATCATAATAGCAGCAATTTTGCTTGTGTTATTTATTATACTCAAGCTCGGAAAATTCTTAATCGGACTTATACTAAACAGCATACTCGGCCTGATTGCCATATATTTGGTAAATACACTTTTCAGTTTAGGCATAGTGTACAATTTGCTAACTATAATCGTAGTCGCCATATTCGGATTGCCTGCTGTTGCGATAATAATAATCCTAAAACTGATAGGGATTTCAATATGATTTATGTTTAATTGGTGAAAATATGACTGAAAAAAGAGAAAAGTTTTATACAGTTTCTGCAAGATTAGTTTTTTCTACAATCTTGATATTGATAATAGTGGGATTACTACTAGGCGCCTCTATTATAATCAACAAGGGTCCAATAATACCTTTGCTTGGAGTAATAGGCCCAAAACCCACAGTAGTAGCGACAGGGTACGTGCCTTCGACTTCTATAGTTAGTTCGCCAGGCTTGGTGGTAAATGCCACATGCTTCGGGCTCTATACATACAAGTGCGAAAACCCTGTATTTAATTATACCACAGGTATTCTGACCATTGCAATAAGCCAGAGCTCGGGATATAATTGGACCAGCGTAACAGTTAGGTTCGTGCCTTCGAATGCTATTTACTCACACGGAGTGCCAGAGCTTTCATGGTCGCCTCCAGGAGCAGTTAATGTAACAGGTGGATTGCTAAATGATACTGTAAGGTACGTAAATATACCAATAACTTCAGGCCCTGTATCAGTAGGCACAAACATAACAGGCTCCATATGGGCAAAGTATGAATTAAACGTAGGAGGAGGAGTATCCTATGCGAATATGTCCACAGCATTTATTGTGATTAAGCAATGATCACAATGATTGCCATGGCATCAGAAAGTTAACATTAATGGGTGAACACAATGGGAAATTACGAATGCAGCATATGCTGCGTAAAGTTTGGGAATAGGAATGAGCTGACGGATCATCTTGTAAATGTATACCATAGACAAAAAATAGACGGTTTTGAATGCGGTGCATGCAGTGGAAAATTCAGAACCATTGGTGAACTGGAGAATCATGTTGCATATTCACATGCAACAGTAATCACACAATAAGTAAAATTCATGATAAGAGGTGAATAGGATATGGCAAAGAAAAGCAGAGGAGGGAGAATGACTGCAGCTAAAAAACGCGCTGCAAACTACGGAAAAGGAGATAAGAATAAACATCCACGTATGGTCAAAAACCGCCCGGCAGGAAAAAGAATTATGAGCACATAATAAATCCATTACGTTGGTTGCGGTAATGGTAAAGATTACCGCAACATTGGGTTTAGCTAGCAGCATAGGGAAAAGTCAGGTTGTTCGGCTCTTTCTTCTTTTTAGATTCAAGTTCAGAAATCAGTACAAATAGGACAGGAGAGGATAACATGTTCAGCATAAGAAATCGCATAAAGGAAGAGATAAATACTATCATTAGCCCTAGTGAAACCATAGATCTCATCCTAAGGCAGAGTCTTTTGTCTTCAATTTCTCCAGATTCCGTAGTAGTAACAGACCGAAGGGTAATAATTGTACATCAGTCTTTCTGGGGATTATACACAAAATTTGACATGATAAGCCACACAGAAATGAGCATAGTGCCATTCAAGAATGTGATGAGCGTCTCCATAGTGCAGGGAAAGATACTTGCAACGGTAAGACTTAGAGTACTAGGTTACGTTGAACCTACAAGGGGCTCGACAAAATACGAGTGGGACATACCAGGATTGAGGATATATGATGCAGTAAAGGCAACAAACACAATAGGAAGGGTAGTTGAAGGCAGAAGTGAAACGCAAAACGCAAAAATAGCACCAGATTCTTCAATAGAATACAACGAAACTCATGAAGCCCATGTTCCATACGATGAAAAGAATATTCATCCAAGAGATGAATCAGAAATGCCAGTTGCCTATGTGGTAAAGAACAATAAGGTCATAGCAGTAGAGGAGATAACAACTCCAAGAAAACAATCCAAGATATACGGCACTGCATTGGGAGCTTTGCTGATAGGGATAGGCGTTGGAGGAGCAGTGGCATCGCTTGGATTCGGACCCCTTCTTTTCCTAAAACAGGCAGGCATCGGCCTTGTTGATTCAATGTTCCTCTTTATAATAGGCGCTTTTATAATCAAACTAGCTTGAGTTTTTCTAACTTTTGCTTGAATGTCATATAATTAATACAGAACTGCTTCTTGATTACAACTATCAGGATGGGTTGCGCAGTCCAGAGATTATGTAATATGCAGGCACTATAACAAATAGGCCAAGGCTTATGTAGGAATTTAGATAGGAAACAGGTATTGCTATTGCATATATTATGAGCGATATCGATGTGCTTCTTGCTGCCCTACTGATGCGGCGTATGTTTCTCTTTTTCTGGTAATGCATAACATGGTATGCAATGAGGTTAAACATGAGCGCAATTATGATGAAATTTATGGAATATAATATTATTGCGGGCTGCTGCAGAGGATATCGTCCCAGGAATGCGGTGCTAAACGGTATAATGCCTACGCTTAATAGGAAGAATATTGTTATCCATTGTGTTCTGTTGTCCACTTCATGAACATAACGGAAAATGTTGTTGTGCTCTATCCATATTACTCCAAGAATTATAAAACTGGTCACATAAACAAGAATGCCGGGAAGCATTGATATTATTGATGAGATAAGCAGTATGTTCGTATTGGATCCTGTTATTATTATCGGAACGACAAGGCTTAACACAAGGATTGTCATTACAGTTGCGAATAAACTGTCAGTAAGAGCTTCTATTCGGCTTTTGCTAAGCATATCTACAGGTTCTTTCACCATTATAACCACTAAACAATAATTACCTAATTCATGATTTAAAAAATCATCAAGCAATGTTAAATCAGCACAAATAAAACATGATTTAGAAACGGTGCAAGAATTTTACTGGTATATAAAACCACAAGCAAACCGTTTCAAAATCCATTTCCATCCACTATTTTCCTGAAAGCTTTTCAAGCGTGAAGAATCATTAAACAGTTAGTTTAGCGTTTGAACCATTGCATTTGATTATATGTCTCTCATTTGCCTTTTCCTTTTCTGATATTCAGGCTTTTGTCCCAGTTCATAATCTTCCAAAAACTCTGCGGCGTCGTAATTGACAGTATCATGGTCAAGCAGATGCACCATGGCTTCTACGGAACTATTTGTCTCTCTATTACAGAATTGGCATTGATATTTGCCGTCATCATTCTGCGTTATTCCATCACTACGCATTTTGTTGCTCTTTTTCCTGGTTTTCGTTTCCTTATCTAGTTTCTCCCCCATATACTCCCCCCTATAAATATATACCATACGTTCGTATATATTACTTTCCTATTTTAAATTATACTTTAGTTCTATTAAAAAAAGATATATTTAAATTAAACTTTAGAAATTAAAGTATTATAAACCTGCTTACTTTATATATGTATCGTTTCAATTTATTACCATGGTAATGATAAGAGGGTACTTGGAAATATTAGAGATGGCTGACAGCAGCGAACCCAAAAACTTTAACGATTTTACAAAGATAACAATCAAGAAAAGGAGATTGAGCTCTGCAACCGTAGCCAAAAGGCTTCATGAGCTTATCGAGGTAAAAGCAGTAGAGGCGGTGGTGTATAAATCGAAAACAGGAAGAAGGATAATAGCATATAATACGACAGAAAAAGGCAGAAAGGTAATAAAGCTGGCGAATGCGCTTCAGGATGCGCTTTCCAGTACAAAGTAAAGCACTATTCTTTTACGATACATTATTTTATGATATGGAGTGTTTCTGTTTTGTAATTATATAATATTTCCTAAAAACAAATGTTCTGGCAAATATTCTGCTTTTCTATTTTAAACTCAAAAGACATGAAGATAGTGTGTTGGATATATAAGCCTCAACTGCCTAATTATATATAGTGGTTATATGACAGATGAGAAAAACGAATTTTATGAAAGAAAGATGCAGATGTGGAAAATGAAAGAGGAACTTTTAAACTCAATGAGTGATAAGGAACTTCGTGCATTCATTAAAGGCTACATGATGGCAGAGAGAATGGTTTTCAAGCAATTGAAGGCATTGAATGGATGCGATTGTGGAAGTTGCAGTGAAAATTCTTCCTGCAAGGGTGAATCCTGCGGTTGCGGAGGCAAGGACTGCAATTGCAGCAAGTAATAATCCATGGATTATTTGTTTTCCAGAATTTGCATGAATATTAATTATATATTCTGCATTTCTGCCTATTTTTTTCTGCGTTGAGAATTGCTTGACTTTTTATTAGATGCAAGATATTTGCCGATTAATCCACCTATTGCAGCAATTACGATGCTTACGATTATTTCAACAACGTAAACAGCTGGAGCATGCCTAAATCTAGAGGATAGCAATGGATAGAGTATCAATAATCCGAGAATCCCATACACAATTCCTGCTGCCCCTCCAGCAACGATACCATCTGTAGTCTTTCCCTTTACCATCCAGCCGGCTATGAATCCCCCAACCAGCAACGCTATTATGCTGAATGCATAGGCTATGCTAGGGGCTGCAATGCCCACCAGAAGCTCTATTACTATTATTATCACTCCTCCCAATATTCCAGCTTTTATTATACTATTCGTATCCATCAAAAAACCCTTTTCTATAGGGAAAATAATCCTTATAAACATTGCCCAGCTTGCATCTTGCTTAGGCGCACGTTGCCTAATCGGCCTTTGAAAGCTCTTTGGTAATTCCTGCAGCGGTCCACTCTATCCCTGTAACAGATTCGTCTCCAACAACCCATGCATCATGCCCCGCAGGCACAGAAGATACATCACCAGGACCTAGTTCAAATTCGGTCCCGTCTTTGAGTTTTACGTGCAATATTCCTGAAATCTGATATTGGAAATGGGGAGCCTCGCACCATTCAGTTTTAACCATCGGCTTGATGTCAATGGACCACTTCCAACCCTTTTTTAGTACGAAACGCGCAACTTTAGCACCTGCAACATCTACCGATTCTAGCTTAACGCGATCCATTTCCCTAGTTTCCTTAGACTCTGACATATTCTTGACTTCATAACTTGACATGAATTCACCCATAATAGTTGATATAACAAAATATAAATACATTATTCACTTCTTCAATGGACAGTAATATCGCAATGCGCTCCTGAAAAACCACAAAAAGCAACGTATAAATATTAGGAAACCAGTAATTATTGTGTGATAAAATGGTAACTACAGAGCATAATAAACAACTCAGACCTCAAAGACACCATATGGTTAAACTGCATATGCCAAAGGCAGGACCTTTATGCAATTTAGATTCAGATGAACAGCCTAAAGGTAAAGTAATCTTATCGGCACTTAGGGGATTGGTGAAACCAAGCACAATAGTTGGATTGCTGGGAATTGAGAGGCAGAGCAAATTTGAGCAAGACATATCATTCAAATCACATGCAATAGGTGCGACATTAAATCACATAGAGGGATGGAAAGCAAAAGATCCGGATCAAAAAATAATAAATTTACTTGCAGCAAAATTGAGATATGATCATGCTGAAAATGTGATAGATAATATAGAAGGAACAACGCCAGAAGCAAGAGAAGGCCTCAGAGGCTTGATAAGACACCATAGGACAGGCGTAATCGATGACCTAAGGGAATTAACCGGAAAGGAAATGAATGATACTAATGGAGATTCTAATGTAAAATTGCCTCTTACTGCAGCAACAAAAGAATACCTTAATAGAAAACTTTTAGAATACACAGAAAAAGCAGTACAATACGGTATTCTTACAGCTATTGCAATTGGTACCGGCATAGCATGCTATTTTATGAGCGGCTATTTTGATAACATGCATCAAAATATAGCTAGAGACATGACTCAGGATCTTGTCGGGTTTAGTGTTGGAGGGACAGGTCATTTCCTGCTGAAGCTAAGGGGAAAATTTAACGATATAAAAACATTCAGCAGATTCTCTAAAGAGCAGTGGATCAGATAATAATTTTCTGCTGAAATATAAAAATATTATTCATATTCAGTCTTCAGAATCAATATATTAGAATAATCTCCCTCAATCTTTTAGATATCATTCCTACTTTACTGTGATTATTTTTAGAGATGAATTTTTACACTTCGGATGTATTAAAAATATCAAAAGACGAATTTACAATATCCAAATTTTCTGAATTTGGTTGGGATTCAACACCCGTTGCAAGCTGTTCCTTGAATTTCTTAAAGGATTCAAGATTTGGAATTATGTTGCTGGCTTCTTCATCACGAGACATTGCAATGTGAACAAATGTCCTCCCATTTTCCTTTAGGGAGACAAAATACTTTACATCGGCATTTAGGCCCCTTAGTTCATCCATAACAGCGCGTATGTTCTCCTTGTTGGTTTTAACAAAATCTTCCCTGGCAGTGTATTCCACTTTTATTATTTTCATAGGTTTATCACAAATTATTTGCAGTTCAGATACTTAATCTTCAGGCAGAAGCGGACTCCTCTCATCAGTTAACATTATAAGATACGCCTCGAATTTTGTCTTATAGTAAAGATAAACTCTTAGAACATTATTCAAGGTTTTGTTTCTCTTTCCTGTTATGAGAATGAAAAACCAATGCACTATTATGCACACAATTGCAATTATGCTGTAGAACCAGAGTATTATTCCACCAACTATAAGCCAAAGAATCCTTACAAAAAGCTCAAGTCTTGAAGCTTTTTCGCCGCTTTTAACATCAATTTTTAAGGTTTTCATTTAATCATATTTTTTTCTTGTCATCTTTGCATTCCTGTTTCCATGTACTATGATATTCCAACTTTGAATTTGTCTTTCTTTGCCATGATAAGTATTGTCTTAGTGATGCTATAAAGGTATGTTATTCCCAAGGCTTTAATTTCTTTTTGTTCATTACTCTACCATGGATATCTCAGATATTATTAATTATAGGCTTTCATCTCAGCACATCGGCAATGGACTAAATACACCTGAAGAGGTGTTGAATTCCATGGGAGCAATGCAGGCTCAGGATTACCCCGCTTCGCTGTGGGCCATGGGGCTAAGATGCAAAGACGGCACCACAATTAAGGACATTGAAAATGCGATAGCCAAAAGGAAAATCTCAAGGACATGGCTCATGAGGGGCACCCTGCATTTTGCTACTTCCTCCGATATACACTGGATGCTGAAGCTCTTTGCACCTAGGCTTCTAAGCACGGCAATGGTAAGGGACAGACACCTGGGGCTGAGCGACAAAGTTGTGGAGAAGACAAAGACAATGTTCTACAATGCGCTGAAGGGAGGAAAGCATCTCACACGGAAAGAAATGTATAAGGTTCTTGAGAAAGCAGGAATCAAGTCCAATAATGGGCTGGGATCCAACCTTGGCTACCATATGCTCTATAGGGCGGCCTGGGACGGCCTCATATGCTTCGGACCATATGAAGGCAGGGAGCAGACGTTTGTGCTGCTGGACGAGCACATAACAAGGAGGAACGAGCTTTCTCAGGAGCAGGCGAACGCCGAGCTTGCCCTTAGGTACTTTTCAAGCCATGGCCCAGCAACAATCAAGGATTATGTATGGTGGTCAGGTTTAAAGGTCAGCGATGCAAGGATTGGCATAGAACACATGAAATCAAAGCTTGCCGAAGAAAGCATAGATGGCATTACATACTACATGCCAAAGCATATTCCAAAACTGCGTAGTAATGATAATTCGGTGCATCTTTTGCCTGCTTTTGACGAATATCTCGTAAGCTATGCCGATAGAAGCGCAATGCTTTCCAATCCTGAACTTCAGAGAACATTGAAAAATACGATAAATGATTATAAAAAACCTGCAATCATCTACAGCAACGGAATATTCGTCCCTGTGATAGTTGTTAATGGAGAAGTAGTAGGCACATGGAGCAGGAAGATCGTGAAGGACAAGGTTGTAGTTGCACTAAAGCATTACGTAAAATTGAACAAAGATAACATGAAAGGAATCAGAGAAGAAGCAGAAAGATACGGAAGATTTCTAGGCATGGATGCAATATTGAAATAATGCTTAAATGCTTTGCATCGCCTTAAAAATGCCCAAAAAGCAATGTGGAACATCTATATGTCTTTAAGTGTAATATATAATACAGTAGAGAAGGATGAAATGAGTTCAAACAAGAAGAATTTCTTGTCTTCCTAATTTTTCCGTAATCTTCGGATGGGAGCGTTACAACCTATCAAAGGATCCATAATGTGGTTGATTAAACTACCTAATTTCTTGAACTTAGGATTTCAGGACTCTTATGATTATTAATGGTGAGAAAATGGAGAATAAAAAAACAAAAACTGAGCTAAATAACATACAGGATAGTATGTTTTCCGAAATGGCGAAGGCAAGTGTGAAAGAGCTTAAGAAAAGCTTGGACCTCAGCGAACTTGAAGCGGCTTAGGTGGATCATAACGCCAACCAAAGTGCAGAAAAAGAAGTTATCATTTAAACCTAATCTTAGATTTGCAATAAGCATAATTATAAGCAATATCATAGGATTTATTATTGGATTGATTATCTTCACTTTTGAAAATCATACAAGTGTTTTTACGCTTTTTCTTATAGTATTAAGCGGATTAATCGGTGCTGTAATTACAGGCATCAAGGCCAAAGGAAGTACAAAACAAGGAATTTTGGCAGGAGTATTTTCTACAATAGGTTTAATTTTACTATTAACATATTTTGATGCCGCTATACTGGGCTTTGAATGGCTTGGTGTATTAATAATCATAATAGTAATAGGAATTCTAGGAGGATTTGGAGGCAATTATTTCGAGTTAAAAAGAAAACGCTTACTTTAGCACCATCGACATAGGGCCAACGCACATTAACAGAGAATTGGTACTAGGATACCACTCCACTTCCAGTTATTGTTGTAACCTGATTTGTAGTATCTTTTAGATAGTAAATAGGTAAAAGGATTATTTTATCCTTACATAATTTAATTTTCCAGTTAGATAGTAGGTAGTATAATCAGCAAATGCAGCCGCTGTGTTCCTTGCAATTGCAGCATTTGAGAAGGACATAAATTCAGAATGCGGTAGTGTCACTGCATAAGTAGGTGATATGTCTGTATTTACTATACCGTTCTCTATGGAGAGGTTCTTA
>Ga0187871_10000770_pt1 | contig 29496 bp, 20 predicted proteins | sample June2016WEW_16_1_FD_132988 | JGI IMG/M metagenome (GOLD analysis project Ga0187871, IMG submission 132988) | Peatland microbial communities from SPRUCE experiment site at the Marcell Experimental Forest, Minnesota, USA - June2016WEW_16_10 | ecosystem: Environmental > Terrestrial > Soil >...
CCACATGGCGACGGTGATGGTGCTGGTCGAGCTGAGGTTGATGGCCGGCGTGCTCGCGTACTGATTCACACCGTTGGCCGAGACCGCATAGCCGGCCTGTCCGCTCACCCAGCTGACACCGTTATATAAGGTAGCGTTGTTTTTGTTGCCCGAGGAATCGACCGCGGAAGTGCCGGCACCATCATCAAACGTCCACCAGCCCGCCAGAGTAGGAGGCGTCACCGTCAGGGACGCAGAGTCGTTTACCGCTCCCAGCACCGCCTCGATGGTGGTACTGCCCGCCGCTACGCCAGTGGCCAGACCAGAACTGCTGATGGTCGTCACTGCCGTGCTGCTGGAACTCCAAGTCGCTGAGTTGGTGAGGTTTTGCGTGCTGCCGTCGCTGTAGGTGCCGGTAGCGGTAAATTGCTGCTTTATCCCGCTTAAGATGGTCGTGCCCGCGGGGGTTATGGAGATAACCTCCAAGGTCGCCTGGCTGCGCGCCAGCGGAAGCAGGCAAAAGCCAAGCGCTAAAAACACGTGCAAGGCAACGATTTTGGCAAAACGAGTGGATTCCATATAGACCTCGCGCGACTGCAAAATTCAAGGGCCCAAATCAGATGAGTGCGGCGCAACACAGGGGTATGCCTGGAGCACCCCTATAAGCAAATGCAGCGAGTTTGACCTCGCGGATCATGATTTATTGTGATTTTCACAGCGAAGGAAGAAGCACTTTTTCAGTACTATCGATAAGTTCGAAATTCAAATTTCCGGGGCTAATGAAAAAGGCGATATCGCGATTGCAGAATGCTTCGCCAGGCTCCGGCGGCACGATGAACCTTGCTCCCGCTTCAGAAAGAAAAGGAATGGTGTCACTCAGGCTGTCGCAGCGCAGACAGAGATGATGCAACCCCCCACCCCTGCGAGCCATCGCGGAGACGCCCGAAGCTGGGTCAGTGGATTCCACAAGTTTTACCAGAATCGAGTTCTCCTTCGATAGGAATACTACCCTCACCTTCTGACGTGTATTGATCACAATGGGCGAGATCCTCCGGTATCCGAACATCTCTTCCCACTGCCGAATTCCTTCTTCCAGGGAACGTACAACAATTCCGATGTGGTCAATCACCATGCGAACCTAACTCTCTGCGGCCTGCTGCCGCCGCCACGCATCAAAGCCAATTCCCTCCCAGGGCATACCACGATCGAATCGATTCATCCACGGATAGGGTTTTCCCTTGCCCATCGCGACATACTTTCGCACGTCCATCACTACTCGTGCCGGATCGCCCTTGGCCAGAGAAAACGCTGGTAACGCTTTGCTAACCACGGAACCCGCTCCAATGAGACAGTTTTCTCCGATATGGACGCCGGGAAGAATCACGGCATGGACACCGACCTGCGTGTAGCTGTCAATGTGACCACCCCGGAAATCACTCGAAGGGGGATATGGGTCGTTGGTCATCACGGAGAAGGGATACATAAATACGAAGTCGTCAAGGGAAGATGTCTGCGAAATGTGGACGTTACTGTGTAAGCGGCAATAGTTTCCGAGCCGCGCATAGCCCTCTATGTCCGAAAGCGTCCCAAGCGAACAATGTTCTCCGATCGTGGTGTTCTCGCGGATGGTAACTCTGTGGCCCGCAGAAAAGTCATTCCCAATTGTGCTTCCCGCATAAATGATGGAGTGACTTCGAATGAGCGCCCTGGCGCCAATAATGAGGGGAGGATTCTGGTACGCCGTGTCGTGATAGTAGTCGTTCAGCGGCTCTCCGAGCACGGCGTCATTGCAGATGATGGAGTCGTCGCCGATTTCCACCCCGTCGTAAATCACGGTGTTATCGCCAACCCTGACATTCGAACCCAGTTTGGCCGATGGGCTGATGTGTACGTTTCTGCCATTGAACTTCATACTCACCCTTACCTCGCGTTCAAGCATCCGCTCATCACAATCGTCGATTTTCAATTTCATAGAATCGCAGATTCCTCTCTACATCCGGTTCACTTTCTGTACCCGCTATGCCGTGCGCCAGCTTGCCCGGTCGTGGCGTGGATCCCCGCTTTCGTCGCGGATCATGAAGATCGTTCGCGTCAGTTTTGGGGCTACGCGAGTGAGCATCCATTTCAGCGCGATGTTTGCCGTACAGTTGTAGCGAGCAGCTGTGCGCATGGATTCAACCGCCTTTGAATAGTCACGGTTCCTGAGATGGCAGGTTGCCCAGTGACTGTGGACTGACCGTAGATTGGCACGGATCGCCCGGCAAACGTCGGTCGGCAAGCCATCGCTCAAGCTAAGTTGTTTTTCGAATCGGTGCTGGTCCATCCGAAGACAAAACTCAACTTTGTGCCAATTCCTTGCTTCGCCCACATGGCGAATGTCAGCTGGCGCCCGGTCTATCAATACCATCGGCATGTTCACATAACAGAAGCTCGTTTCAAGCGCCATCCGAAAGGTGAAATCGTGATCTTCACTGTACCGCAGCACTGAGTCAAACCCTCCAATGCGCCGCACGATCTCGGTTTTCGCAATGACTGTCTGCGCCCACACCGGGTTGCGATCCACGGCCACAAACACCGGGTTCCGGATAACCCCAAGCGATCCGCTGAATTCTCTCAGAGCACGCTGAAACACCGTCATTTTCATGTAGGGGTTATTCATGAACCATGCATCGGTGAAACAGAACCCGCATTCGTCCCCGCACTCATCGAGCGCCCGTAACTGCCACTCTAACTTTTGCGGCAGCCAAAGGTCGTCGCTGCCGTTGAAAGCAAGCCAGTCTCCTTTGGCCATTCCAATACCGAGGTTAAGAGCGACACTTTGTCCCTGATTCTCCTGGTATCTATAGCGAATGCGATTACGCCATTCGCTCCTGCTGTTGATAAGTTGTTCGACATCCTCCGGCCGGTGCTCAGTTGAGCCATCATCGATGAGAATTACCTCGAGCACCGGTAGAGTTTGAGCAAATACGCATTCAAGAACACTAGTCAGGAGCGCCAGCCTGTTGTAGACCGGGATGATTACGGAGACGTTTGCTTTCATTCCCAATCCTTTGCTTGTTACGGCCTGGAACGAGCACCGGAGAGTCCATCACTTGGTAACGGCCGCACCCGCAGTCAGTTTGACAAAGCGATTTTGAAGCGTGGCGAGAATCGCGATGTGCCCGCCATCGTGCACGATAGCGCGAATGCTCCAGGCCCCGGCAGCAAGCGCCAGCGCAAGTCCGGTCGGAGTTCTTAAACCTTGTAGCGGGGAATAAGAAAGAAGGCGAACAAAGATGCCGGCACAGACCGCTGCTAATAAAAGCAATTTGTTGGACTTGGTAAACACCATACCGATTTCTTTCCGAACGATGACCCAGACCACAAGGTAGTAAATGAGATAGGCCACAACGAAGCTGATGCCCAGACCTGCGACGCCGAAGAACTTGATTCCTAGCCAACTTGTCGCGAGAATGCTGATGCCACCTACGGTCTCAGCCACGAAGTAGGTCAAACTCGAACACCGTGCCAATATGACAAACGACATCGTCCAACTCGAAAACTTGAAAATATCTCCAATGAGTTGCCATTCCAGAATCTCAGCGGTCGGGGCAAACTTGAGCGAGTACACAAGTGGGACGAGCAAAGGAACCAGGGCAAGCGTTCCCAAAATCATAGGAACGCCCAGTAACAGGACCAGGCGCTGCTGTTTATTGATAAGGTCAACGAGTTCCCGCGGTTGATCAGAGGCAGCGGAAACGCGGGGAAAGTAGTCTTGAGCCATAGCCGTGATCAGGAAGCCAAGATAAGTGACAGAGATGCTCACGGCGGCTCGATAGTAGCCAACATCATCAGGGCCCAGCATGTGGAGAACGAGGACCGGGAGCATCAACTGCACTCCAGTTCCAACCATCATACTGGCCGTATAGGGTCCACCAAACTTGATTAGGGATGCCGCCGCGTGCACGGACTCATACAGCGTAGTAGTGCGTACTTGGATGTGTCCGACCGACTTGTGAAGCGAATACCGCGCAACAAGCCAGGAGATGATGGATGCCGCAATGATTGACGCTACAATCCCTTTCTCACGCCAACCAATAATAATCAAAATGGTGCTGACAGCGCACAGCACCGAATCCATCACGCTGTTTTTTGCCAGCACCTCTACTCGATGGTATGTGTTCAGAATGCTCGTCATCAGGCGTGTGCCAAGAGTAAGCGCGATAACAATCCCCATCAGCGCCACACTCCACGGGAATTCCGGCGTGCCCAGGAACCAGACACTGAGCGTATGACGGAAGAGCATAACTGAAACCAGCACCACGACGGACGTGACATAGAGAATCAACCTTGCGCCCTGGCAAAGTTTGGCAACTGCGACATGATCGTTTTGCGCCCCCGAACTCGCTCCGAACCTTACGAGACCGCTCCCGATGCCAAGACCGGCGACCAGAACCGCGACGTTCACCATGCTCTGAAACAGGCCGACGTAACCATAGCCCTTGGGCCCCAGAAAAACGGCATTCACTTTCGAAGTAACCAGACCGATGAGAATCGTAACCCCGGTACTGGCGCTCAATATAGCGGTGGCCCTGAAAATCGACCTCAACCCTCCGGAATTTGGCCTCATTCAGGTATGCCCATCTCGCGGATTAGTTCCAAAAGAATCGCGCAGCTTTTCATATGCTCACCATGACGTTAGTTACTTGCCACCACTCCGAATAGGGCAGCTAACCCCGAGCGACAGAGACCGTCGCCGTGCATAAGGCCGTGTAACATCCGGTGCTTGCCAACAACGAAAAGATCGGTTGAGACCCGATTCATGCGATTTGTCTGAAGTTAGAAGACCCTGATCCAGCGCTCTCATTTGTCGCCAGTTGTCTTTTGTGCCCGGTGCCTCCAGACACGCTTCACTTGTTGAAGCAACTGAGCTTTTCGCAAAATCATTTTAGCGACCTTATCGATCAGAAGAATGGGAGTCCGAATGGAATTAAGCATCAAACCGCGGGCATGCGGTGCGAAGAGGTAAATGGAAGCATCTTCCCACTCCTCGTTGCCGAGGGTGGCTTTGTACTCCGCATCACCCATGCCAAAGTCGACTGCTCTAATCTCCTTCTCTGTATCGGAGATGCGGAACCCTTCAATGGAACGCATAACGAGATACATTCCGGGTGAATACGCACGATATTCCGGATCGTATCCCATTTGATCGCTGTGCAGTGTACCTTGGTAAATTGTGCCAATCCAGAAAGCACAAGGCCGGTCGTTCGCGTATAGAACGAACGCCCGTAACCACCCATTCCTGGCCTTGAGACAGAACAGTGCGCGCATCTCCAGGTCATCGCTGAACCCAACTCTCAATGCACGCTGATACGTGGTCTTCGCAACCTGTTCAACGTCCTTGACCATTCGATCCAACTCAGACACCTTCCGGAAGCAATGAATCTTCACATCGTCTGCGTGTTCCTTGAGGAGTTTTTTCCATCGCAGGTTTTTCCTGAGCTTCAATGAGAGAGTGTGCCAGAACTCACTCTCAGTTCCCGGCAGTTGCATGATTCTGTGGTTCTGCACAGACGGGAAATGGTCGCGAATAATAAATCCAGGCACGGACCTGAGAGCCGGGTACAGGTTGGAATCTGCCCGCAAATGGTTGAAGAAAGCTATATCAGCCACATAATTGCGCAACGACTTCACTGCCTCGCGCGCGAGCAATTCGCAATTCTCAGCCGAAGCGTTACCCAGTAAGCCCCCATAGATAAAAACAAGCGCTCGCACACGGGGTTTCAGGAGCTCCGCATAGCCAATCTTGAGAGAAAGCCTTGTGCTCTCGACTCTCCCGATTAGCATTGCCTCAGGGATGCCTCCGCGGTACACAATGAGAATATGGGGTTTCCACGCCTTTCCCGATCCGGATTCCAACAGTGTGATATAGCAGTCAATGTCAGCGTTTGGATGCCTTTGCATCGATATCCACACGCTGCGAATTTCTTCAATCTCCGATCGGCTCCTGATAACGCGCACCCGAACCTCTACAGGCTTGTTGATCTGGGATATGTCTGCAGCAGACTCGTTCGCTTTTTCCAACGCTATCGTAGCCATTCGAAGGACCCTCAGCACAACATGTCATGCACTGCAAGAATGATTGGTCAGGCTCCTGCGCCAACTTCAGCTATTAAACCGAGGTCGATGACAGGCACCGCCTGGGAACTGCCCGGAGATTTACTAGGACGACAAAGCATCAACCAGCACTGGCGCGATTTGTGAGGAACCCCCTGCCATAACCGGACTACAAACAATCGCCGGATAGGTCATGGCAAGTGCGATAAGAACCCACAACATGTATGACTGCTGCCCCCACCCAAACAATTGAACGTTTGTCATGAGAAAACAGAAAGCGACAATATTCACAAGAAATATGCTGCAGAGCGCATTGGCCGGCGGCGGCAGCTTGCGACGATTGCGAAATGTTGCCACCGCGGTTCTGAGCAAAACGAGAACGATTAGAGAGAAGCCCACATAGCCTGTATCCATCATCAGTTCCACAACCGCGCTGTCGCAGCTCTCGACCTTTACGGTATGCATCTCTCCATCCGAAAGAGCCTCCGTTGTCAGGCCCAGGTAATAGAACGATTCCGGTCCATAACCCCAGAGACTTCGGCTAAAGCTTTTTGAGAGTTCCTGTTTTGAGATATTAAATAACACATAACGCCACTGATACGACTCTCCCTGAGCAGTGTCTGTGCTCATCGTTTCCCCGTAAAGATCCGCGATTGTGTGCCATACACCTGGTCTTAACACGAGGACGGCCATAGTAAGCAAAGCAATGACAGAGAGGGTCTTGCGCATTTGCTTCTCTCCGAGGAACAGAAGCAATGCCAGTGACATACCCAGCGCCAACCACGGCCCACGGCTCTCAGTCTGATAGATGCAGAGCACCATCGACAAAATAGCGATCCACACAAACACGCGCTGGCCTTTCGATTGGACGACAGTCAGCAGGTATAAGGCAATAGGAATGGCAAGTGCAAGCGCCGCTCCGAATAGAATTGGATGCCCGAATGTGGACTGCGCGCGAACCCCTCGATCCGTAACAGCCCCTGGAAGATCCGAAAAGTGGTGCGACATTGAAGGGAATAGCGAAAGCACAGTCCAGTTCCGATAGACTTCGAGCATTCCGAAGATCGAACACACAAACATCGAGGCCACAAATCCGTACAGGATCTTGTTCACAGTCTGAACCTTTGTGACCGACTTTGCAAAAATGTAGTACGGCACAAAATAGTCGAGGCACTGCGAAAGGGTCGATTTGAAGCTGACATCCGGTACAACTGAGTTGGCGGAGGCAACCAGCATCCATACGATGACAAGGGTAATCAGGTTCTTGAAGGGTAGAGGGCTGCCACCGCTTCCCCGATTCCCTTCTCGGCCTTTCGAAAAGTAAAGCACAACCAGGGTGGCCACCACGATTCGCTGCGTGGTCAGGTCTAACAACCCGGGTAGTTTGATCTGGGACTCCACCGGAAAGAGCATCAATAGAAAGGCCGCGACTGGCAACGTAGCCTCAAAACCTCTCCGGGCCGCAGTTGCGCACAACCAAGCTACCGCCAAACAGTCGATGATAAGGATCAAAACCATGGAAGAATCTCTAGCTTCTTGCTTGATGTCGAGCGAAGTTTGCTTTTCCAGATTTGTTAGCGAGAAGGCAGCCGGCAATCACCAGGAGGGCGAACAATACCCCAAGAACGGGAAGATAGCGTTCGAGCGTCAGTTCCATATCGTCCAGATGCCGATGGTAATAGATACTAGTCACAGCTCGACCAAGTTGGCTCCTCGACATCGTTATGTCTCTGAAGTCGGATACCCGGCGCAGCAACATAATTTTGAGTCCCTTCTTCGAGATATCGACCGTGCCAGGGGCGGCACCGCCACGATATCGAATACCGACCTCGGTGGACTCTCCGGGGTCAAGCTGAACAGTCAACCGAAGCGTATCGCCTGACAGTTCGTAGGGCCGTGGCCGTCCATTCACCTCTACAGACTGGACACTAGACATTGCGTGCGCTGGCTTTTCAACATAGTAGACGAGGTGTCGGTTTGTCTTATTTTCCAGAATGAAATTGCTCGAATAAGCCAAGATGTCATAATTGCCATCGCCTCTTACTCTCTCTTTGTAAAAGTGTTTCACGATCGAACCCAGGTTGGTCCAGTGAACGTCGGGCTGGGTCCGATTCACGGTCGCAGCGATGGAGTTGAATCCCTGGATGCCGTTGCTGAATATGCCATGATGCGCGTAGAACAGGAGGGGATTCTCAAGGAACGCGTCTATTGCAATCTGAGCCTTCGAAACTTCAACCTCCGCGGAATGCCTTCGAATGAGCGGAAAGCTCGTGAAGTCCGCATTCGCAGCTTTTAGATTGAATAGCGGGTCTGGCGGTCGCAGAGAACCAAGAGGAACCAGGTCAGCGTTGGCTGCAGCTTCGAATCCAGACCCTTCAAGCGCGCGGAGGGTTGGTATTGGAGGGGCAATCTCGTCTGGGAATATCATGACGCGATCAACGGCAAGCTCAGTGAGCCGGTTAAATTCGTCCATCCTCGCCAGCGCCTGATGTATATTGTCTTCCTGCGCATTGAGTGGGGTTCGATCGTATCCGCCAAACTCTAAATGGTCATGGTTATTTCCATGAATGCAAATCGAAAACCGGTCTGGACGCGAACGAAACAGTCGAACCAGTTCCGGATCGCTGCGATCATAGTTCCACGGGATGAACGCGATGGTGGTGTGGAAGTTAAAGGCATCCATTTGCCGGAGGAGTGCGTGATAGTCAAGATATCCATACGGCTCGTGAAGCCACGCATCATCTATGGTTAGATTGGCGTAATGGCCCACGCTATGCCAAGCCCGCTTGCCCGCGGCATAACGAACAAATAGCATTATTGGAGCTACACGCGAAAACTGTTGAACTGTGCTTGGATAGTTACCCGCTTTAGTGAGGCCTCCACTGTTTGTAGCGGAAAGAAGAAATATCTCTTGAGTGCCGAAATGATAACGCACATAAAAAGCCTTCTTGGCTTGACCGATGCGTACCGCCAACAAGCTCTCCATATCGGACCCCGCGTCGGTGGCCAAGGTGCAAACAGGAAGGTCAACACCTGGAATCTCTTGATTGGCAAGTTCCTTCGTGATCCGACTAGCTCCGCCCACGATGTATGCGCCTGTTGTTGCCTCATTTAAAACTGTTTCACAACTAGCCGGAACAACCCTTGAAAAACTTGCAATGCGCCGCAAATCGGTTTGCGCAGTGATGCCTGTGATCAGCAGCGGCACGGCTCCGGTTTGCTGCCGACGCAAGGATGCAAGTAAAGCTTGCTTAGGCAGCAACTCCAAGGCGTCTGGTGTAACAACGATCCCTAGCGTGTCATTCTCTCGCAATGCACTCATGGACATGCGAGCCTCATCCTGTGAGTGAATCTGGATGGCAACTACATCGATCCCGTAAAACTGCCCTGCAATCGCCAATTGCTCATTTGGACCTTTGCCTGACGCCTCGATGAACACGATGCGCGCACCGCGGCAAAGCGGCGCTGCACAAACGATCGATAGCCACGCTGCTACCGCTAGAAATATTTGAATACGCGGATTTCGACCTGATAAATCCATGGCATCCATTCGCCGCTTGGCGTTGATGCGGGCTTCGCATCTGGAAAAGCGGCGGTATTGCGGTGCAGTCCTCTTTGCTGGAGCCGCTCCAGGCTGGCTCAACGTGACGCTCCTACAGCGATGTCGCTGCACTCATGTTTGTTACTTCTAAAGAGAGCGGTAAGCCTCCCAATTTGCTGGCCCCGTCGGGCCCTGGTGAATGCAGCGTCGCTCATTCGGCTTTCCCGGCGCAGACAGCTTGTCAAAAAGCCAGTCAGATAGCAGAGCGGTTTGATTAGAGACCGCTCTGCGAGGCAGGTCTTCACAGCCTTGGCAAGGACAAACAAAGGGTGGCTCCAGGTAAGATATTCACCCCTGCCCCGTTCCCGGTATACTCGCCACGCCGCGATACCTTCCCCCGTGGGCCGGCGATGAATGACCCTCAACTCATTAAAGCTTCTCGTCGTCCACCCGTTGGTCCAAGCCCTGACTTCATCGATCGTATCCCAGCCAATCTCCGTCGTAAGCCCGCCCACATCCTCGAAACATCTACGGCGGTACATTTTGAGTGCGCCTCTAACATGATGTTCTGGATTCCTCTCCAGCTCAAAAGTCCCGTTCTTTTCGATATAGAGTCCACCGCCCGCAATGCCAAGTTTCGGATCACGGCTGAACTCCTTCAGCAGGTTGGCAATATAATCCTGCGTAAACAATAAATCTGCGTCAAACCGAGCTAGAAAGTCATATTGACTTATGTCCACGCATCGCAGGGCATTCGGAATTGCGCCTTCGCCTCCAGCCAGGCGTTCATCTCGGGGAGGCAGGCGCACAAGCTGAATATAGCTGAATCTCGGAATATAACTTAAAACGATTTCTGCAGTCCTGTCCCTCGATCCATCATCGACAATGACCCATTTCGCCGGGGGAACGGTCTGTGCACCAATCGACTCGATCATGTCGCCGATAAAACTTTCCTCGTCCCGCACTGGCGTAATGAGAGCATAGGAAGTTTGCCCCGTGCTGGAGCAGCATTCCACTGCTGGCGTCGAATTAGTTACTGCCATCGAAACGCTTGTTGCCAGGTGCTCAGTCACCAGTTTGCTCCCCATTGCATGCGACCACGACTCCAACCCTAACCCCCAGCGAAGAATTGCGGTCCACTTCTTTAGCACGGCAACCCGCTCTCCCTGCCGGCCGAGGCCCGCGACTGGCAGAATGCAAATGGCGATTGCTAGACGAATCAATGCAACCATGGACATCGCGACACGGTAGATCCCGCCGTAAAAAGGCCCTCTTGTCTCGCGAAACAACTGGTAAAGAGACTGTCTCTGAAGCACGTCTGCGAAACAATCAGATCGCCGGGAAGAGCTTTTGCCACCGTGATGAATTACCTGACAGTCCGACATGCAGATAACAGGGTGTCCAGCCTGCCTGATCTTATAGCTGAGATCCAGGTCATCGGAATACATGAAATACTGTTCGCTGAATTGCCCAACATCTTCGAATACGTTGCGCCTGACCAGAAAGCATGCCCCCGAGATCGCGTCCACCGCGGTCGGAGCGTGCTCAGAATCGAAGAGCGCCTGCATCCCCCACAACTTCCGACTGGGAAACCAACGCCGCAGCAGATCCAAATCCAAAACCTGGTTCGAAATCGTTGGAAAGGCCTGCACACAACTTGTTTGCATCGATCCGTCACTGTTAAGCAGAAACGCTCCCACGGCTCCGGCCGGTGGATGCTCTTTCAAATATGCGACCATCCGGCTGAGGGCATCCCCGACAACTTCGGTATCCGGGTTGAGGAAGAGAATATATTCTCCGCATGAATGCGTATACCCCAGGTTGTTTGCACGCGCAAATCCCAGGTTTTCTCCGGCCTGGATGAAGTGCGCATCGGGAAAACTGATGCGCAACATTTCGGCGCAATCATCACCGGAAGCATTGTCGACCACGATGACCTCGTGAGGAAGTCCTTTAGCTCCTCGACGAATAGAATAGAGGCACTTACGGAGATAGTCCGCGGAATTCCAGTTGACAATGACAATAGAAAGGACGGTCATGCTACACATTTCTTTCACTGGCTGTCAGAGCACCAGAGCCGCTCTAAGTGAGGTCAGCTTTTAGATTCTTCCAAAGGGATTGGAAAATGTAGAGCCAATCATAGGCGCCTTCAAGTTTCGCCTTGAAGAGGCTCAAGTCATCGTGAGAATTGATCGGAAGGCGTGGGAGCGCGAATTCGTCACAACCGCGGCCTGCTGTGCCCAACAATGTTGTAACGGCGTTTCGATAGCCATAAGCCTTCAACTGACAGCGAATCCTTGCGGCAAAGGTCCGATCATGTTTCGGAAATCCATACGGGTAGGAAAACGATTGAATCTCGCTGCCCAGTGCGTCTTCGATGGCGCGCTTCGACAACTCCAATTCTTCATCTATCCTCGCCGGGCTCAATTCCGACAACTTCGAATGGGTTGCACTGTGCGACCCGATCTCGATCCCATGTTGGTGAACCCGCCGAATCTCCGTCCAACCCATATAGGGCGCGTGCTCCGAAACCCGAGGTTCTGTTTGGGCAAACTCTGATACAACAAACACCGACGCAGTAAACCCGTAATCGATCAGGATCGGGAATGCGGAAGTGTAAAAGTCCATGTAGCCATCGTCGAATGTTATAGCAACGACCCTTGAGTTCCTTTCCCTGTCGTTCGCTGCCCCGACCGCCTCACTGAGAGTTATTGTTTTGTATCCGTTCTCCGCGAGGTACCGCATGTGGCTTGCGAAAACCTTTGGGGAAGTGTGCGTCGCGAAGTACGGGTGCCGTGATGTATCCCCTGCCCTTATGCCGTGATACATGAGGATGGGAATTCCGACATCACGGACTCCTCTGGTCAATTGCCGGATCGGCTGCGCAACGCCAATTGTTATTTCGCGGTCGAAGCGAACACTAGTCATGCGATTCGCTTTCGACCCCTCTGTGTGAGCGGGATGCAAGAGAGTCGACCAGGCTAAGATAGCCTATCTTCTTACGGGCCCAATTGTTTTCCTGGACATATCTGGATCCGTTCTCCGCCAGCTTCTGGCACAGTTCAGGAGATTGCCAGAGCAGGAACATAGCACTCGCCAAGTCCGCTTCGTTTTCTGACTCCACAAACTTCACCATTGAATCGTCGTGATAGAAGGTGTCAATCCGGGTGCGTGACACAATTACAGGTACGCCGAGTGACATAAACTCCATAATTTTTGTGCTTGCCGCCTCACTTCCAAATGCTGACCCAGTTCGTTTCGGGACCACAGCCAGATCGCATGTCGCCATGATGGCCGCAATTTCGCGAAGCGGAAGACATTCGCGGATGTGCACACGGTCCAATAAACCGAGAGACTTGGATAGCGCCTGAAGCGAAGGCTTTTCCGGGCCCTCCCCATAGATCCAGAACTCAGCGTTTGGCATGTCCGCCACAACTCTTGAGAACGCGCGAATGGCGATGTCGAGGCCCTGATGCCGGTTGAGCGACCCTGGATACATGAGCAGAAACCGTTCCTTGCCGGCAGGTTTCGGCCGAGGGAAAAAAATGTTTGTGTCTGGATAGTTGCGAATCGATGTGCATTTATCCTTTGATACGGATCGGGCGATGAGTTTGGCTCGCCAGAGTTCGTTCGCAACGATCACGTGATCGGCAAATGCGGCAGATGCTCTCTCCATAAGGAGTAGGAGTCTAAAGAGAACCGTGTCACTCCTGAGTCCAAATTTGCTTGCATAAAACTCCGGAAAAATATCATGAATGTCCAAAATGACAGACGCGCCCAGGAGCCTTGGTATCAGTGCGGCGAATACGAGGAAATCCGGGACGGAGTGCACATGAACTACGCTGTAACGCTTGAAGAGATGCATCTTCGTCAGAATTACTGTGGCTACAACGAAGAAGCGCGCAATCCTCAGAAGATAGCTGATGCGGCCCTTCTCATTAACGACACGGGTCTGAATGCGGTATACATTTACACCGTTCAGAACCTCATATTCTGCCGTCCCCTTCATCCTCAAGGCGATCACATCAACCGTGTCTCCGCGTTCGACCAAAGCGCCGGCATACTGCAAAATGCGACTATCGTTCTCACAGAATGAGTACGAAAGCATGCATATTCTCATTGTTAGCCTCGTGTAATCTCGATGCTAAGTTATCCGCGTCTCGGGCATCTAACGCTCTGAGATTTTGTCGGTTTCAGTCGAAGCAAAAGAGCACAACTCGACTTCAGCGGCGGGTTGGATCAATCTCAATAGTCTGGCGGGATTTCCCGCAACGATGGCGCAAGAGGGCACGTCTTTTGTAACCACACTTCCGGCTCCAACAATCGCCCGCTCTCCAATCACCACATTCGCCAGAATGGTGGCCCCGGAACCGATCGAGGCGCCCTTTTTCACTACAGTGCGCTCAACTTTCCAATCAACTTCAGTTGAAAGAGCGCCACCCGGTGTTGTGGCTCGCGGATAGGTGTCGTTGATGAACGTTACGTTATGGCCGACGAACACTTCATCCTCGATCGTGACCCCTTCACAAATGAATGTATGACTCGATATCTTGCATTTTCTGCCTATACGCGCGTTCTTCTGAATCTCCACAAACGTTCCGACCTTGCTTTCTTCCCCGATCTCGCAGCCGTACAGATTAACGAAGTTCGCAAGCTTCACTCCCAGTCCAAGTTTGACGTCGGGAGCAACGCATATATTCTCATTCATAGATTCACAATCCTCCCCTTGTCTTTCATCGACTGGCTCGCAGCCTCCAGGATGTGCACCACGCGATAACCTGCGATACCATCGTTGATTGGCGTGTTCCCGTTCGTAATGCACTCGATGAAGTGCTTCGTCTCTGCTTGCAGGGCCTCGGTCTGATCGATTCTGGGAGCACACATATCGCCTGATCTGTAGCTGACAAGCAGGTTATACACGCCTGTTTGATTGGTGATTTCCACGCCTTTGTCATAGACTTTGATTTTCTCGTCCGGCTCCAGGTCATTCCAAACGAGCATCTTTTTCTCCCCACCGAGCAGAGTTGTCCGGATCTTGACGGGAGACAGCCAATTGACATTAACGTGCGCAATGATATTGCGCTGATAAAAGATCGTAATGTAGGCGACATCCTCATGACCATTCAGATGACTCTGCCCCGTCGCTACGACCGCCTGCGGCGCATCCTTGATGAGGTAATTCATAATGGACAAGTCATGAGGCGCTAGATCCCAGACAACATTTACGTCATGCTGGAAAAGACCGAGATTGACCCGCGTCGAATCGTAGTAGTAGAGCTCGCCCAGAGTGCCGTTGTCCATCAACTCTCGAATTTTTCTGACAGCACCCGTAAACAGAAATGTGTGGTCCACCATGATCGTGAGATTCTTTCGCTCTGCTATCTCGATCAGTTCTTTAGCCTGGTCTCCTGTTGACGTAAAAGGCTTCTCAACAAACACGTGCTTCCCGTTTTCAAGCGCTGACTTTGCAAGGCCAAAATGAGTCCATACGGGAGTGACGATGGTGACGGCATCAATTGAGGGCGAGGTCAGAATTTCGGCCGGGTCCCTGGTCAGGATCACATCAGGAAAGTCAGCCCGTGCACGGCACAACGATTCCGGTCTCTGGTCGCAGATCGCAACCAATTCGGAAGCTTCGTGAACATTAAGGTTCTTAGCGACCTTAGGTCCCCAATACCCATAACCGATCAGTGCAACTCGAATCATACTTTCTCCCTGCTCATTTCGTTTACCGCGTCAGCACGCGCCTTCACCGGCAACAACGGTCCATACCGTCTTCGCGAGGATTGTAAGGTCGAGCCAAACCGATTGCCTGCCGGCGTACTGCAGATCGAGACGCACCATGTCATCGAATCCGGTCTTGCTGCGTCCCTTTACCTGCCAGAGTCCTGTTATACCCGGCTTGGCTTCCAGTAGGCGGCGGCGATGCCAAGGGTTGTAGGCCTCCATCTCATATTCAATTGGCGGGCGGGGACCAACCAACGACATTTTCCCCTGGAGTGCGTTGTAGAATTGGGGCAACTCGTCGAGGCTTGTCCGGCGCAAAAACCTGCCAAGTGGTGTTATGCGGGGATCGTTGGTCAGCTTGAAAAGCCCCGCGGGGCCCTCCGCTTGAACCTCCCCTGAGATGAATCGCTTCACATACACTTCGTGGATCGCAGACGCCGCACTCACATGCATTGATCTGAACTTATAGAACGTGAACGGCACCCCATACTGGCCAACCCTCGTTTGACGAAATAACACTGGCCCCTTTGACGTAATCTTGATGGCCGCTGCAATCAAAACGAACAGTGGCGACAGCAGAATCATCGCCATCAGGCTGCCAATGATGTCGATGAAACGCTTGACGCTGCGCGAGAGGAACCCCTTTTCGTTGCAACACGGCAAGTCAGGGTAGAGTTTAAAATCAGCTTTCCAGTTTCCGCCCTTGGGCTCCCACTCTTCCGGAAATACGTGGAAGGATACACGTATTTCGTTCACCTGCCGAATGGACAGTTTTCCACGTAAGGCCGAACTGAGCCTCGAATGGACGCTATTCAGGGCCGATTTGATGTCGTTGTCACCCAGTTCGGTCAGAACTCCTCCAAGGATCGTGACGCCCTCGTACCAGCCAAGAATGTCAGCCTCCCGAGTAGAAGAGGAAACAGCAGCGACAATCTGCTCAAGAATGCCGCCATTCGTCCTGTCAAGAAAGGCATGCTTCCCATCCAGCAGCATCAGGACAAAAGGTCTGTTTGAGCGCTCCGCGCGCCGCCTTTCGAGCCGGAGCATGGCCGCAAACTCGTCTTCATTTAATAGGTGACGTGATACTTCTGCTTGTGGGCCGAGAAACCGCTTATCTTCCCATCTTTCCGGGCTTTCTTGCAGTTTTGAGGCATTCATTGGTAACCTCCGATCATGCCCGTTGTTTGAAACTCGGAAACTCTTTTGCTAACTGTGTGATAACCAGACGACATGTGCCGCGTCCTGACAACCAGGCTCTTGGCAGAGTTAGAGAAACACTATGAGATCAATCATTGGCGTCCCAGAGCCAGACCGTTCATCTGATAACTGATTCCGGCGATAATCTGGTATCGATTAAAATCGGGCGCATTTGGCAGAGTGCCTGATGAAGTCTGACGTGCATAGTTGTAGCCACAGCGAAAGATCAGATTCTTCCTGAGCGGATGCGCGAGCCCTGCAACGACGCTCTTACTGCTAAGGGTGCCAGTTCCGAATCCGAACCCAAGCCCCTTGTTCTGCGCAAACACTAGATCCAATGTCATATCGCATTGTTTGAATAGCCGGCGGCGCAAGCCACCATCCACAGAGGAGTTAAGCACGTAATTTGCATACCCCCCTCCGTCGGAAACCATGCGCTGGCCCGAAATAATTACCGCTCCCGCGTGGCCCTGATCTGTGAACGTGCCACCTCCAGCCCATCCCATCTGACCGGAGTACGCCCCTGCCGGGATCGCTGGAGAGGCTATCACCCCTCCCGGTTTTATATATTGCAGCCCACCGAAAGCATTCACACTCACAGTAGGCGCGAGACGCCAGCCGACGGAACCGAGGGCGCTCACAACAGGTAATGTTGATGCACTTCCCGGTGTAAGTGCACCAGCAACATTCATCTGCTGAAACAGCGCCAGAGCACCAAGCGTCCCGTGCTCCGTAAGCCGGTAGGGATATTCGGCGCCGGCTGTAATCACCTGCGTACTTAACAACTGCGTCGAAGCGGCTTGCGTCCCGGTGAAGTTGCGCTGCTCATAGGCCCCGAATACCGCGAACCCAGTTCTAGCGCTACCCTGATAGACAGCGTCAGCGCGCGTGCCAGTGTCTCGTTCCGGTGCGAGGGGTGCGTATATCGTGTCATTCAGCTTGGTAGGCGATCCCGTGTCGCCTACGTCATTTGTGTCTAGCTGCGGTTGATACGTGTTCACTTGATCGGTGAATGATTCCCGAACTCGAAGGTCCCAGCGGGCGCTTGCTTTGATGTTCACATCCGCCAATAGTTCCTGGTTGAACCTGTTGTACTGCGTCGCAGTGCGATAGAGTTGCAAGTAGGGAAGATATTGAGCCGCCACTGTGATTCGTTCTCCATTGTGGAAGAGAAGTATATTGCTTTGCAGACTGGTAACTATATCCGCCTGCCGGGTGGGCCCAGAAGCATCGAAAATGTTATCGTCGTAGATTGTCTGATCTCCGAAACTTAGAAGAAGCATGTTGGACGGGGTAAGTTCCCCTGTATAAGCCAGGCTTGGCCTCTGCCCACTGCCGTAAGGGGCGGCTAACACATTCATTCCCCCAATCGGGCTAACTACCTGAGCCGCCAGGCCTGCTGTAAGGATGCATCCGATCAACAAAACCAGGATGTAGCGAGGCACGAACATCGCGATCGTGAACTCCTTGAGGTGTTTTGTGCGGGAAATAGCGTCGCTGCATTGGCGCGTTGAGGATGGAGTGTGGATGGAACTCTTTAGGGCCGGATCTTTGCATCGCGGTGCGTCACGGCTAGCGTCGATTCGTGTGTCACGCTATGCGTGGAGGAGTTATCACTAAGGGACTACAACAGTGTCTCCGGGCCGTAACAGCAGATTTTGCTGCAAGTCATTCCCTTTGATCACTCGCTTGTAGTTGAAGGGGAGGGTCTCCAGTGATCCGTCCGTCCGATGGCGAAGAACGCAAATCCTAGAAAGCTTCGCAAAGTCTTGGAAGCCGCCGGCAAGCGCAATGGCATCAAGCACAGTCAAGGGCTTTGTAATATCAAACGATCCTGGCTTTGCAACCTTGCCAATCACGTTGAAACTGCGACTTTTGATTTCCAGCACGACAACGGTGACTTCTGGGGTCGCGATATAGTCCTTCAGCTTTTCGGCTATAAGGAGCTTAAGTTCGTCCGCAGTGCGGCCACTTGCCTGTATTTCGCCAATCAGAGGAAGCGATATCATTCCGTCCGGACGAACGGGCATTGATCTGGAAAGCTCGGCATCCTTCCAAACTGTGATTGCCAAAACATCGCTCGGCCCAATCAGATAAGTACCCTGCACCGTGAGCCCGGTCGAGTGGACAATGTCCCGATCCGGCGCCGATGCTCCATCATAGATCCCTTTCGCTTTGCTTGAATTCAGTGCCGGGGAGATCTGTGCCCCAACAACGACCGTGAGTGAAAACATCGCGGCCAAGCTCGCCGCCCATCGAGTAATAGAGCGTTTACGTATCATTTGAGTCTCCCGGATGCCCGCCTAGCGATTGTTGATTCAGCGCACTTGATGTGTAGCCTTGGGTGGTTCATTCCCCTCAGTTTTCTATGCCCGACAAACGATGATCGCTCATTCACCATATCCGCCTGCTATCGAGTCGGGAGACCGTAGTTACCAACCTGCACTCGCGTATCCCTCGGCGGTCGTTCGGAAAACAGGAGACTCCATCTGTGCCGCGGATACCGGTTCAACATCTTCAGCGTCAATTTCGACTGACACAGACAGTGCAAGCATGTCTACGGATAGAATCAGACGGATCGTGTTCTTCTTGCGAACCAGAATACCTTCCACGCCCTCAAGTGTGCCCCGCCTGATCCGTACCCGCTCTCCGCAACGCAGGAATGGGTGTGGCTCGACATGTAAGGGATCTTCAACAGCGCTTCGAATTGCCTCGATCTCTGCTTCCGGGATGATTGCTTCATGGTTGCCCTTCGACAGAATCATGAAGACTCCAGGAGTTGTGATGATCGGCAACCGGTAATTCACTCCCCCTCGAACGAACACATAACAGGGAAACAGGGGCAACGAAATTATCTTGCGTCTGTCCTTCCAGCGTCGCATTGAGTGATAGAGAGGCAGAAACACTTCCAGCCCCTTTGCTGTCAGCACCTCCGCCACCGTTTTCTCATGTTGATGGCGAGTATAAAGCGCCCACCATACTGGCTCTTCACTCATTGCCCCATCGCCACTCTTTGATATCAACACTACGCTCTCCCGTTTGATGACCCGCTGACTGGTAGCTCCAAATTCAGCACCTGGATAAAGCTTCGCCCTGTGAGCTACAGCCCACTGTTTTTCTTTACGCTTCCCTCTCCAAGTGGCCGCCTTTACACAGCCCACAATGGAGTCGGAAAGCCTTGGGGAAACCTGACCACGTCCATCATCTTGGTAAACTGTTGGCGCAAACCAAGCCGTTCAAGTGTTCTCAAATGATTGCGGCTCGTGCCGCCTGAAGCTGGGAAAGCTACCACACTGGTTGCTCAGGTATCATCCTTCGCTTCCCATGCACATCGGCAACGTTTTCGCTTGCAGTTATCGTTCTCAACCAGTAACGGCCTACCCGGGCCAGGATGCGACAAATCGCAAAGTGCCAAATGCCCAAATTCGACGAGCAGGATATTGAATCGCTTCCTGCTTTTCGACATCTTTTGATTTACGAACCTGGAACTCCCGGAACCGTCACGATTGTCCTCAGTTAGGGGTTTGTCCGTGCGGTGACCCCTTGTGATTCCTGCGACGCGGGCGGCCATCTGCCTCCCGCAACTTATAGAGCAGCCAACGATAGCTCATGTTGAGTTCCTCAGCCGCCTTTCGTATGTTCCCGTTATTCGCCTGCAAAGCTCGGCGGATCATGATCCGCGCCTCAGCAGAAGCAGCCTCACGGGATACTTCTTTCAAGCTCCCGGTCCGCGGCCGCGCGCAGGGGACCTTCGAGACCAATGCCATCTGGAAAACGAGTTCCTGGCTAGGAACTTCCTCACTCCCGAGGATGACGACTCGCGCTAACCAATTCTCCAGTTCGCGCATGTTGCCAGGCCAGGCCCACTGCGTCAGCAAATCAAGCGCGGCCGGAGTCAGCCGCGGTGCACTCTTGCCGAATTTGGCCGCGACCTTCTGCAAAAGATATTCAGAGATCTGAGGTATGTCCTCTTTCCGTTCACGCAGCGGCAACAGATACAAACTGATGACATCAATTCGATAGAACAGATCCTTGCGAAACGTACCTGCTCCGACAGCCGCTTCCATGTTGACGTTAGTAGCAGAGATTACGCGCGCATGCGACTGAAGTTCTTCAAATCCGCCGATTCGATAGTAACGTCCATCCTGAAGCACTTGCAGTAACTTTCGCTGTACCCCAGATTCCATATCGCTTATCCCGTCAAGAAAAAGCGTCCCTGACTCAGCGAGTTCAAACAGACCGGGCTTCATTTCATAAGCTCCGGTAAAGGCGCCCTTCTCGTAGCCCATCAGCTCGCTTTCAAGCAGACTAGCCGGCAACGCGGCGCAATTGAACTTTACGAAGGGCGCAGATCGCCGAGAGGAGTGGCTATGAAGAAACCGCGCTATGAGTTCTTTGCCCGCCCCGCTCTCCCCTTGGATGAGCACAGGGAGATCGTTGTCCAGCACACAATGGATTCTGGATTGCACCTCGCGCATTGCAGCTGTGCTGCCAAAGAGTATGGCATCAGGCGGTAGGTCCTCGGAATTGATAAGGAAGCTGTTAGCCGTGCTTGAAAGCATTTGTCTCCAGTGAGAACTGAATACGTAGACTCAATTGCACCCTGGTGGCCAAAAAATGGACATGACGGAAAACGCCCTGTATCTGTCTGATCCTATTGGTAGTTAACAGAACATTTACCTTGCTTAAACAATAGATATCTGCACGCTTTTGCACATTAAGTGACAGTTTCATGCATACTGTTGGAAACTTTTGTCTTAAGGTAATTGTCTCTGGTTTTCTAAAGCATCACGTGTCATGCTGCACCTGGCTTCCCGAGCCGTTCTGGCCATCGGGAGGGGTGGGGTTCCTAAGGCAACTGATAGCGCGGATGGTAGGAAGCCGGATCGTTTGCTCGGATACGTGCTTTGACCAAGGTTGGCGCTTCCGATTGTTATATGCCAAGTTATTTATTGAGGTGAATCATGCTATTCGTGGGAGAAACTCGATCCGGATCAAATATGAAGCATTTTATTTCTACATTAGCGATCTGCTTCCCGGGGAACATGGAACTTTGAACAAGTTGTAATGATCAGAAGCGCTCCCCGCACGTTGAAATTACGGAAGTAGCAGATCACGAGATCGCAGGTCGCGTGGCGCCGGCTCCCCTTCCGGGCCGTTTTTCTTTGCAAGATAACTCCTCTGCGCGACGTCACTGTGATAGCTCGGCTTGGGTGTAAGGCGATGCTGATTGATTTTGTAAAGCAGCCCCCGGTAGCTGATATTGAGATCCTTCGCCGCACGGCGGCGGTTCCATCCGGAAGTCTCCAGCGCATCCTGGATCATAGTTGCCTCAGTGCGATTCTTTACATCGCGGATAAGCGTCCGCATGGCTGGACGATGAATTGGCGCGGAGTGCAAACCATTTTGCTCGGGATCTACATTCATTGCGGCAATTTTCATCTCCAGTTCTCGAATAGCGCTATCTTGATCCTTCATGACAAGGGTCCTGGTGACAAAATTGCACAGTTCCCTCAGGTTCCCTCGCCACTCGTAACCAACTGCGGCATCCATGAGCCGGGAAGAAAAGCGGGCCCCGCTGTGATTCTCTGCCTTGTTTGGTGTGCGGCGAATGGTCTCCTCAATCAAATAGGGAATCTCCTCGCGCCTCTCACGGAGTGGGGGAACTTTAATCGTAAACGTGTTCAGGCGGTAATAGAGATCTTCGCGAAACGTCTTTTCAAGGAGTGCGGTCTCCATGTCAATATTCGTGGCTGCAAGAATGCGCACGTCAACCCTTGTAGATTCTTGCCCACCGAGACGGGTAAACTGGCCGTCCTGAAGGACGTGCAACAGTTTCGCCTGCAGATGCACGCCAATCTCACCGATCTCGTCAAGAAGAATCGTTCCCCGGTTCGCCTGCTCGAGTTTTCCTGGCCGGTCGCGGAGTGCACCGGTGAATGCTCCCTGGCGGTGCCCGAAGAGCTCGCTTTCCAATAAATCGACCGGCATTGCCGCACAATTCACACTGAGAAATCGCTCCTTGGAACGAGATGAGAGCTTGTGGACCAGGCGCGCAACAACTTCTTTGCCCGTACCGCTTTCGCCCAGTATCAGCACTGGCACATTGACATCGGCAAGAAGGCTAACCTGACGATAAATCTCCAGCATGTTGGGCGAGGCTGCCAGAAAAAAACGGTTGTCCCCAAGTTCTTCCAAGAGGATTTGTGGCGGCCAAGCGGCCGGTTTTGTCTCTGAGAGAGATGCGGTTTCAGGGAAATGGAGCTCAGGGATATGAGAAATGGAGTTGCCTTCGGTTCCGTGTGCAGAAAGATGGCTCAGCTTATCGATCATCGATTCGATGTCGCCACGTGTCGTCGGCTTCATAAGGAGGTGCACGATTCCAGCATCGGAAAGTTCCTTCCGCAGCTGGTGATCACCCATCCCTAAGATGATGCACAATTTGTGCTTGGGAGCGCATTCCAGAAGCCGGAGGCGTTCTGCTGCCTCTGTTGCGTCAGAAGGAACAAATTCCACCAACACGAGATCAGGGTCCAGACCATTGCTCAGAAGCAATCGAGCCTGTCGATAATCTGACGATTCAATCACCTTATGCCCTTCCCCTGCCAGAGCCGTTCTGACAAGGGAGCGAGTTCCGGAATCCCGGATGGCGATGAGAACCAGAAGTACACGAGCCATGAATACCCACCAGGCAAATTCTGACAGTCTGCTCAAAATCAATTGAAGAGCCTGCTCATCTCCATCTCACAGTGGAATCGGAATGGGTTGAGCAATTTTCGATCTTGTTCGAAAGCAAAAAACCCTCGCCCTGCATAGACGGCTCAGATCAAGGAACCGATCTAGTCTCCTCTGCTTGCGAGAATTCGTCTGCTGCGCGTCCCGGGCCCAAAAGCCTTAAGGTTTCTTCTTATGCGGGTCATCGATGCATCATGCAATCGGGGTAGACTTGGCCCGAGTGCAAATCATCCCATTACACATAACAAGGGAAGGTCTCATCACGAAAGTTTCTTGAGAATGGGGTCACTGATACAAGGGTGACTCTAGCATAATTGTTGAATCAGTCAATCGGAATTTGGTAATGGGATTAATGCGGTAATCGGTAACCTTTCACTGTTACTTTTGGCCATCTCACTCTCTATTTTCGTTCTCTGCGGCATGCAGAGAGCGCGCAATGCCGCCCGAACCGCTCCGGTTTACACTCTTAGATCCGGGAACATCTCTGACACTGCCTGCCCGAGGAAGAGAATTGGAGAAGCGTCGCTGCCAGCCGTAAAAAGGAGGGGCTGAGCTGTACCACGTGCAGTGAAGCAACGCGGACTGTCCGCGATGCGCTGCGCTCCAGAGCGGCGGAGGTACCGACGCTTTATCGAGTCGAGATGTGCGAACCCTGGCGGAAGCTCACTAACTCGCACTTGCGCAGCAAATTGTTAGCAGACACGTCAGGGTCGCAGGTTTTTCTGATACGCACTTTGATCCAGGCACTCTTATTGCTTGTAGATTTGCTCGATCTGAGTCGCCGTCAAAGCCACGTTGTACACACGTAGATCGCCCATTTCCCCGGCCGCGTATCTTGTCGTGCCGGCGCGGGAGAAGATATAGAGGCGGTTATCTCCGAATGCGTTGGTGTTGGTCGCGGTATAGGGTTGTTCGCTGGGTTTCTGCAGGACGCCGTCGATGTAAAGCGAGACGACGCTTGCGCCGGGCTTGGTCTTGTCGTAGACCACCGCTATATGATGCCACACTCCAGACGTAGGCTGAGCATAGCAGTTCGCCGTGTATCCTACGTTTCCATGAACGCCGATCTCCATGCTGTTGGCAATGCCGCAATCGCCGCTGTCATCGGGGAAGAAGGCGAAACCAGTGGTGGAATTGTTGTAGTTGGCACTATTTTCGAACAGATTGGTCGCGGCGCTGCCATAGGTGCGATTGACCCACATGGCGATGGTGATCGTGCTGGTAGAACTCAGGTTGACGTCCGGAGTGCTTACGTACTGGTTGACGCCGTTGGCCGAGATAGCATTCCCAGTTGGGCCCGTCACCCAGGTGACGCTATTGTATAGAGTGGCGTTGTAGCCGTAGCCCGACGAATCGACCGCGGTGGTGCCTGAGCCGTCGTCAAACTTCCACCAGGCCACCGGGCCGGGGGTGGACGTCATGGTGACAGTCGTAGAGTTGCTGACTAACCCCAGGCTTGCCTTGATGGTGGCGCTACCCGCAGCAACTCCTGTAGCCACCCCGGCGCTGCTGATGGTTGCCACCGCCGTGCTGGAGGAACTCCAGGTAACTGAACTGGTCAGGTTCTGGGTAGTGCCGTTGCTATTGGTACCGGTGGCGGTGAGTTGGAGCGAGGCGCCGACGGCCACATGAGCATTGGCTGGGGTAATCTCTATCGATACAAGGGTTACTGTGCTGGCGCTAACCGTCAGGCTCGTGGAACCAGTGATGGTCCCGGACGTTGCCTTGATGGTTGCGCCGCCCGGAACAACTCCCGTAGCTATGCCGGTGCTGCTGATGGTTGCCACCGCGGTGCTGGAAGAACTCCAGGTAACTGAACTGGTCAGGTTCTGCGTAGTGCCGTTGCTGTAGGTCCCGGTAGCCGTGTACTGCCGGGTACCGCTGACAGTAACCGACGCGCTGGCTGGGGTGACCGCTATGGACACCAGGGTCACGGGGGCAGTCACGGTCAATCCTGTGGAACCGGAGATGGTCCCGGACGTTGCCTTGATGGTTGCGCTGCCCGCGGCGACTCCCGTAGCCAACCCGGCGCTGCTGATGGTTGCCACCGCGGTGCTGGAGGAACTCCAGGTAACTGAACTGGTCAGGTTCTGCGTGGTGCCGTTGCTGTAGGTCCCGGTGGCCGTAAACTGATCAGTGACTCCCACGGCTATCGAAGAGTTGACTGCGGTCACGGCTATCGACAGAAGCTGAATGCTCCCTTCCGAGGCTAGTTGTTCCGCGCCTCGGTCCCAGGTGCCATCCGAGCCTCGCACTGTGCCCAGTCCATCAATGTTGTAACAATTCAGCCCCGCCGTGCAACCGGTAGGCAGCGAACTCGATTCACTGATTCCCGCCGAGGTGTCCGCGGTGAGAGCAACGTTGAAATTGGAGACTCCGTCGAAATTGACAAACGGATTGCCGCTGGTTGAAAACACGTCATGCGATCCCGACGTGGTGAATTGACCGCTGTAAGCGCACCCCGTGGTCGGGCAAATAGCCTCGTTATAATCATTGGCGGCGGTCCAGCTGCTCGACGAGTCGTATGCTACTGCCTGACCCCACGATGGGTTCCACCACAGGTTGTTGTAGACCTGCGCCGTCACCGTACCGCCGGAGCCGCACGAGGCGCCGCACACGAACAAGGCGTAGGCATTGCATACCCCTGAAGGGCAATCCGCGTTATTGATGTTGGCCAGCGTGTTGTTATAGATATTCAGATACCCGGTGAAAGTTTCGCCAAACAGACCCACCATGCCGTCTCCCACACCGGCCGTTTCACTGTTGTCCCATTCAAACGTGTTCCCATAAATAGCCCAGTTGGCCAGAGATACTACACCGGGAAATGGATCCGTGATGCCGCCGCTGGAAGTAATGTCGTGCATGATGCTGTAGCGCACAGTCAAGTTCTGCGCGCCGGTCGCGATCGCCTGCGCGTGCGCCGCAGAATCGCCACGATGGTTGTGAGCTAAATAGTCATGCTCAAACGTCCACCCCACCCCGGTGTAGTTTTGACCGCTGCAGGTATATTGCGCCTCAATCAGGTCCACTCCAACATCGTGAACATACGAGTTGCCAAGATAGAAGTTATTGTTGGCGCATTGAATCTCTATTCCCCCATCGTCGGATGTCCCATTGCTGAATCCTTGCACCTCGATGTAATTGAGGGTGATGCCGGTTTGCGGCGATGTTGAGGCTTTCCCGGGCAAAAAAAGTGCGGCTCCCGACGTGCTTGAGTCCGACGTATTGTCAAAGTACAGGTTATATCCGGTAACGCCGCAGGCTATCGTACCCGTGCATCCGCTCGGCCAGCCCTGCCCGTTGAACGTCCAGTAATCTGTGTTGATTGCGGTGTCGCCGCCAAACACAGCTTGGCCGGCGAAGCTGCTGCTCCAGTCCGATGCCGGGCCGTGTGCGGAGGCCGTTGCCGCCTCAATCGTAATCACCGAGGTGCCACTGTCCGGCGTGTTGAACGCAACCGTTCCGTAATTGCCGGCGCCCACCCAATACGTGACGCCGCGTGTCATCCCAGAAGGGGCGCACGTCCCGGTGAAACCAGTACAGGCATTCGTCCAACTTGAACCAGTACCGTTCCCAGTTGCGCCAGCGTGTATATAGCAGTTTCCCAATCCATCGCAGTTGGAGCCCCATGCCAGGACGGATGTAAGGAATAGGACAGAGAAGGAAAGGACAGATGTGATCTTCATACGCCTCGTCGGTGTCATGTAAAGTGGCCCAATAGCTCGAATCGAGCAACTTACTTTCGGGTTATGAACTCTTGGTTAGGTTAGCAATTAACTAATTTCGACAATGTGACGCTAGTCACGCTGCTAAGTTACTTACGATATCTATGTTAGTGACTAATTAGTCATAAATCTGTATCCGATTGGACAGCATAAGTTTTCTCTTTCGCGGCACCGCAAATGTATGAGAATAATAACCTTGACCTTCGTTAGTCCTGTCTATATGAAGCCATATGGCCCATTGGTGGTACAGGAAATGACACTTCTGTGTTATGAACTATCGCTAGGCAGCAAGTAACCAATTGTAAGTCTGAATCCTTCTTACTGTGTAAGTGTAATTGTTTGTTCGTTCGCGGCACCACAAACAAATGGAAAACCCAAAAAGTCGATCTACGCTGGCAACAGGCCGACGGGCACAAACGAGAAGAAAATAGATGTGATCTTCATTAGCCTCGGCTATATGAAGTCACATGGCCCATTAGTGGTACAGCAATTACACTTCCGAGTTAAACACTATCGCTAGATAGCGCGTAACCAGTTGTAAGTCTGTATCCTTTTGCACAGCATAAGTGTCTTCATTTGCTGCTCTTTCGCGGCATAGCAAACGAATGAAAAGAAGAAATTTGACCTTCACTTGCAACCGGTAAAGGACACAAACGAGGTGTTCCGTTTCAGGGGTAGCTGTCCCAAAAACAGAAAAACAAAACTCTCCTCATAAGGAAAAACCGTCAGGGAGTGCCCGGTCTAAAATGTCAGTTTTCAACTCGGCTGTTTACGGGCGAGGCCGAGTATTGAGGTACCCCATGAAACCCACGTTCTACTGTACCGTGACGGTGATGGTGCTGCTGACCGTTAGGGATGAGTTGGCGGAGTCTGTTGCAGTGATCGTATACACGTAGGTTCCTGCAGTAGTCCCTGGGTTGGTGAATTGTGTCTTATTTATCGGCCCAACGCATCCAATCGTGCCTGCCGCCACCATCAGGCTTAGCAGGGTCATGATGTAGAGCCAGCGCCGGCGCTTTGCCCGAATGCCGAACATTAACAGACCGCAGACGACTGCTCCGCTGCCCGTTGCCCACCAGCCGTTGCCATTGGGTTTGATAAGGAAGGCAGTGGAACTGCCGGTGGTGCTCAGGTTGACGGTTGCAGGCCCGTTGCCTCCAGCGCTGAGCGTGAGGGTAGTCGGATTCACACTGCAGACGGGAAGGTCCTGGGCTCCGATGGGAGCCGTGGCCATTGCGCAGGATAGATTGATAGTTCCCGAGTAGCTGCTGTCCGCTGTTGTGGTCGCGGTTGTAGTTGCAACCGATCCGGCAGGAATAGGGCTCGGGTTGCTGGCGGAAACGATGAACGGGGAAATGGTAATGGTTGCGGTTCCATTCGCGCTTCCGTAGGTTCCGTCTCCAGAGTATGCAGCCAGCAGCGTATCGGTCCCGTTGCTCAGTGCTCCGGCAGGAATTGAGAAGCTCGCATTGCCGCTTGCAATCTGCTGCGCGGCGGTATACGAGCCGCTTGAGAGGGCGACTGTCCCGGTCGGTATTGCTTGGCCGGATACACCCGCTACCGCGACTGCTACCGCGACCGGCTGCTCAAAGCTGATGTTCGAGGCTGAAGGATTCAGAGTCACGGTTGCCGCTAAAACCGTGGCAACTGTGACGTCTACAGCCGTTGTTCCCGTGGCCGTCGTGTAGTTTGCAGCGCTTGCCGTGTCAGGGAGGTAGCTCGCGGTCAGCGTGTCGGGTCCGGTCGCCAGGGCACCGGCTGGGATGGCGATGGTCGCGCTACCACCAGTCAGACTGGTCGAGGTAGATGAGTAGCTTTCGCTGCTCAGAATCACGGATCCGGTAGGCGTTGAGGGGCCGGTGACAGCTATGGTAACCCGGAGGGTTTGTGCTGTGGTGATGCTGGATGCGGATGGGGACACCGTGACCGCCGGGGTCGCTTTGCCGACCGAGAGTGTGACGGAACCAGCGGGCGGGACGCTGTAGTCGATGTTGTCGGAGGGCCTGAAGGTGACACTCTCAGAAGGTGTTCCCGCACCTGGGACTGTGGTTGGCGTTGTCCATGCAAACGTACCGGGCACGGAAGCTGTCCCGCCGGTCAAGGTTGAGGATGCAAGCGTCTGGCCGTATGTAATGGCACTGGCTGTCGGCCATGCGGAGATAGTTGGAACCGCTTGGTTCACCGTCAAGGTCACGGAACCGGAGATGGTCCCGGACGTTGCCTTGATGGTTGCGCCGCCCGGAGCAACTCCCGTAGCTATGCCGGTGCTGCTGATGGTCGCCACCGCGGTGCTCGAAGAGCTCCAGGTGACTGAACTGGTCAGGTTCTGCGTAGTGCCGTCGCTGTAGGTCCCGGTGGCCGTGTACTGCTGGGTACCGCTGACAGTAACCGACGCGCTGGCTGGGGCGACCGCTATGGACACCAGGGTCACGGGGGCAGTCACGGTCAATCCTGTGGAACCGGAGATGGTCCCGGACGTTGCCTTGATGGTTGCGC
>Ga0187871_10000772_pt1 | contig 29459 bp, 32 predicted proteins | sample June2016WEW_16_1_FD_132988 | JGI IMG/M metagenome (GOLD analysis project Ga0187871, IMG submission 132988) | Peatland microbial communities from SPRUCE experiment site at the Marcell Experimental Forest, Minnesota, USA - June2016WEW_16_10 | ecosystem: Environmental > Terrestrial > Soil >...
CTTGACTAAAACTAAATATTTTTGTTTAATAAATTTTAATAAAAAAATTAAAAAAAAAGAAGTTGTGGATAAGTGATCGTTTTGATCCGGATTCAGTGATCGTTTTCATCGGAATATGCAAATAGACCAGTTATAAAACAGTTGCGTTATTTAGCTAAAAAAATATTTGAAAAATAAATTAATTATAAAAATCCCCCCGCTCGCTAACGCGAGCGACCCCCTTTTGTAAAGGGGGTGTTAGTAGTAGTAACCTGCCCTCCTTTATTAAAGGAGGGCAGGCGGCAAAGCCGCCGGGTGGATTTTCATGAATTATTCTCTACGTAAAAAAACTTTTGGTTTTCTATACAGTAAGCAGTTAATCGCTTACCCCAACGGCATCCAGTATCTAAAGCAATAATATTAGGATGATTAACGTTTCCAGCTAAAGCTGCCCAATGGCCAAATGCTATAGTAATATTCTGGGTTTTACGATCGGGAACAGTATACCAAGGCATATAATCTGCAGGGGAGGTGAGTGCTTCGCCTTTACTATGAAAATCTAATTTACCAATAGTAGTACAAAAACGCATTCTAGTTAGATAATTGATTATACAGCGTATTCTATCCCAAGAAACTAAATTATCGTCCCAATTATCTGGTTGATCACCATATAAATGATTATATAAATCAGTAGAATTTGATTTTAAGATTAATTCTAGCTCGTTAGCTAATATTAAAGTTTTTGAGATATCCCAAGTTGGATGTACGCCAGCATGTACTAATAATAAATTAAAATGTTTAGAGAAATTAGCTAATGGTCGATGTTGCAGCCAATTTATTAAATCTTGGCGATCTGTAGCTTCAAGGACAGGATTAATGCCATTTAATTTATCTTTGTTAGTTTCATTGTTAAATATATTGGTTAGTAATTTGTTATTATAAGCGCAAGCTAATAAGGTTAAATCATGGTTACCCAAAATGCAGATTGCTTGTTTGCCTAATGATTTTACAAAACGAATAGTTTCTAGTGAGAGTGGTCCGCCGTTTATTAAATCACCAGTTAGCCATAAATGATCAGACGACTTAAATTTAATTGTTCTTAATAAGCGTTCTAAAATATTTAAGTAACCGTGTATGTCTCCTATAATATAAGTACTCATTTTTGTTTGCCTACTACTTGAATATATAATTTTATTGCAACAGAATTATTGTCATGAATATAGATTATATAGACCATATAAATTTAGTAGCGGATGATTTTAATAAAGTAAAAAAAATTATTTTAAATTATACTAAATCAACGACTAATTCTGTATTAATAGAATCCATTAATAAGTATATTACAGATAATAATGGTAAAATGTTACGACCATTATTATTATTATTATTTTCTAAGTTATTTGGTTTTCAAAACAAAGATAACGTAATATTGGCAGCTGTTATAGAATTAATCCATATGGCTACGTTATTACACGATGATGTATTAGATGGTGCTAATATACGTCGTAATAAAAAAACAGTTAATGCTACCTGGAATAATCAGTGTGCAATTTTAGCTGGAGATTTTTTATATTCCAGGGCTTTTCAACTAATTGGACAGCTTGAAAATAATAATAAATTGCAAATATTTTCTCTTATTGCAGAGACTACTAGTATAATGATAGAAGGAGAAATGCTGCAGTTATCAGAAAAATATAATTTTGCTATTACCCAAGAATGTTATTTAAATATAATTACTTATAAAACTGCCAAATTATTTGCTACTTCCGTGCAGTTGCCAAATATGGCTGCTGTTCAATGTAGTTTAGATTTTGGTTTAAATTTTGGGATTTTTTATCAGTTGTTAAATGATATCGAAGATTATTATAAATTAGGCAACGATCTTATAGATGGACGGATTACTTTGCCAGTTATTTTTGTGTTAAATAATTTAATAGATATGCGAGTAAAACAACAATTAATTAGTTTAATTAAAAATTATGCTGGCAGTACTAAATCTAAACAATTAGAGCAATTAGCATTAATAAAAAATATTATATCTAATCAAGGTGGTTTTGAATATACTATAAATTTAGCGAGAGAATACTTAATTAAAGCTAAAAATGCGGTTTTAGTGTTAGAAGAATCTAATAAATTTAATAAAGCTAAAATTAAATATAAACAAGCTATTTTACAAATAGTAGATCAGTTGTTGTTGCCAAACTCTAGTGTATTTAAATGTGTAAATTGCGAGGTGGGTTCAAATCCTGTTATCTCGAGTAAAAAATTAATAGGGTAATTATATAATGAAAATGAAAACAAAAATACTGATGATTGGGTTAATTTTAGCCATAATTTTTTATGGAAATTTTATTTATCAAAAAAGAAGATTACATGTAAATGTTAGCCTAATTTCAGAGAAATTTATTAGTAGGGCAAATAAAAATGAGAGACATTTATATGCAAAACGTACAAAACTAGATCCTGCATTTATTAGAAGTTATGATATTTTAAGAAGTCAAATAGAAATTGATATTGTAATTCCTGTGGTTGAAAAAGATTTAGAAACAGTGGTTTATACCATTGAAAGTATAAGAAAACTTGTTAATCATAAAATAGGCAAAATTTATTTAGTTGCCCCAAATCAACAAAAAATTAAAGATTTTGCAGAAACTTATAAATGTGAGTTTATTGATGAAGATACCGTATTACCTGCTCCTGCAATTAAAAAACATGGTGGTTGGATCTTGCAGCAGTTTCTTAAACTGAATATGGAAAATATTGTACAAAAAGATCATTATCTTGTTGTTGATGCAGATACATTTTTTTTACGGCCGGTGGTTTTTATAAGAGAAAATGCATATTTAATAAATGTCCAGTGGAATTGTGATTTGCTTCGTAAAAGAATTACTTCAAAATTTTTAAATAATAAACAAGTTTATGCTTATGATTTTGTTGCACACCATATGCTTTTTTCAAAAAAGATTTTACAACAAATGAAGGAACATATAGAAAAAACCCATGGTGACAAATGGTATAATGTTTTCTTAAAATCATTTGAAACTAATAAAACACACAGAGATGGGTTTTCAGAATACGAACTTTATGCAACATATTTAACAGAATTTACTAAAGAAAAGTTTAGATTTGTAAGTAATGCTAACATTACAGTCTATCGAAATTTTCTTGGTGGAATAGATAAAATTATGCCAGCATATGCTGGAGAATATAAAACTATAAGTGCGCATGGTTATATTGATTTTTAATTATTGAAATTTTTTAAAATTATTTTAGTTTATGCCAGAAATTACAGTTAACGATATAATTATTGATGTTGTCCGTAAAAGCATTAAAAATTTATATTTAACGATATATCCACCGGATAAAGTGCGTATTTCTGCCCCAATCTATGCTAACGATAATTCTATTAAGCGTTTTATTTTATCAAAATTATCTTGGATCAAAAAACATAAAATAAAATTCGAGAAACAACAAACTCAATTTAACTATGAATATATTTCTGGTGAAAGCCATCACTTCCAAGGCCATAGTTATTTGTTAAACGTGATTTATAGTAAAAAAAATATAGTGATGCTCCGTGATAAACAATATATAGATTTGTATGTTACCGAAGGTAGTAGTTATAACAAACGTAATCGCGTTATGAACCAATGGCATAGACAACAATTACACGAACAAATTATAATTTATATAAACAAATGGCAACAAATAACAGGTTTAGAAATAAATGGTTATGGCATAAAGAAAATGAAAACCAAATGGGGAAGTTGTAATATTAAAACACGGTATATATGGCTTAACTTAGAATTAATTAAGAAACCACTACATTGTTTAGAATATGTAATAGTGCACGAATTAGTGCATTTATTAGAACGCAAGCATAACGCGCGGTTTAAGAGCTATATGGATAAACTGATGCCGGAATGGCGCAATTATCGTAAAGAATTAAATAATTTTTTACTAGAACACCAAGTTTAAAGAGAATAAATTATATGTTAAAAACCTTATACGATCCACTATCTGAATTGATTGATTTAGAGGTTGATACCAGAGATTTTGGTTTCAATTGGCCAAACATTCAAATGATTATTGATCAAGCAATTAGTGAATGCGACGAGATAAAAGATGCTATTTTAAATAATGAACCAAGTTGTAGAATTCAAGAAGAAATTGGTGATTTATTGCATACGGCTATTTCCATGTGTATTTTTGCTGGATATGATCCAAAACAAACTTTAGTAAAAGTTATAGAAAAATTTGGAGGCAGAATGGAGGTTGTAAAAAAACTTACAAAAGAGCATGATCTTTTAAATTTAAAAGATCAACCAATAGAGTTTTTACTTGAACTATGGCGAGAGGCTAAAAAACAAAAAAATTAGAGAAGTTATAAAAAATGAACAATTATATAGAAATAAATGGATCTACTAATAAACCTATTAAAGCATGGATTAAAGGTGTTGAACTTGAAGAGCAGGCAAAACAGCAACTACTTAATATTGCATCGCTTTCTTTTATCCATAACCATATAGCCATAATGCCAGATGTACATTGGGGGATGGGCGCTACAGTTGGTTCTGTTATTCCTACTATAGGGGCAGTAATTCCTGCTGCAGTAGGGGTTGATATTGGTTGTGGGATGATGGCGGTTAAGACTAGTCTAGTTGCGTCTGATTTACCAGATAATCTTTTAACTTTAAGAACAGCAATAGAAAAAGCAATTCCACATGGCAGAACTAATAATGGTAGAAGCGGCGATAGGGGAGCATGGGCGCGAGTTCCAGATCATTATGTTAAAGAGTTTGATTTTAAAGGGTTAGATTTGATTGTTGAAAAACACCCAAAGATTATGGATGCTGCTAAAAGAGCGCCACATCATATGGGTACTTTAGGTACTGGCAATCATTTTATTGAGATTTGTTTAGATGAAAATAATGCAGTATGGATAATGTTACATTCTGGATCGAGAGGTGTTGGTAATCGTATTGGTACTTATTTTATAGAATTAGCTAAAGAAGATCTAAAAACAGCTGGTATTAATTTGGTTGATGTAGATTTGGCTTATTTAAACGAAGGCACAAAATATTTTGATGATTATATTGAGGCTGTTAGCTGGGCGCAACACTTTGCTAGAATTAATAGAGAAATAATGATGCAAGCTTGTATTAAATCTATGCGTAATATTATCAATAAACATTTTTTATGCGATCTTATGGTGGTAAATTGTCATCATAATTATGTACAAAAAGAATATCATTTTGGTAAAGATGTTTGGTTAACAAGAAAAGGTGCTGTGTGTGCTTCTGAAGGGGTGTTGGGTATTATTCCTGGTAGCATGGGAGCACGTTCTTTTATTGTAAAAGGCAAAGGTAATAAAGATTCTTTTGACTCTTGTTCTCACGGAGCAGGTAGAAGGATCTCTAGGAACGAAGCTAAAAGACGATATACTCTTAAAGATCATATTAAAGCTACCCAAGGGGTAGAATGTCGCAAAGATCAAGATGTTATCGATGAAACACCGATGGCATATAAAGATATCGATAAAGTTATACAAGCTCAATCTGATTTAATTGAGGTTGTACATACTTTAAAACAGGTTTTGTGTGTTAAGGGATAATGGATGGTTTATATGTCGTAACAATACAGTTATAATGTCAACTTCCTGATTATTTTTTTGCAAAAACGTACGATATTGAGTACTATTATTTTATATAAGTTTAATTTAAAATTTTAAACTAAAAGGATATGAAGCATGGCTACTTTACCAGCAAGCAAAGCAAGATCAAATTTATACAATTTAATAGATGAAGTGTCGATATGCCATAAGCCTATATTAATTACAGGAAAAAGGCACAATGCTATGTTAGTTTCCGAAGATGATTGGGCGGCTTTACAAGAAACTTTATATTTACTCTCGATACCAAACATGCGTAAATCAATTAGAAAAGGGCTAGAAACTCCTTTAACAAAATGTGATAAGGAGCTTGATTGGTGAAGAAGTGGGAGTTATTTTTTACGAAAGATAGCAAAAAAGATGCACAAAAAATCCGATCTGCTGGATTACAAAAAAAAACAGAAAATTTATTAGAAATTTTGAAAATAGATCCATTTAAAAATCCGCCACCATACGAAAAATTGATCGGAGATTTAACTGGTGCGTATTCTAGGCGCATTAACATTCAGCATAGGCTGGTTTATCAAGTTTTAAAGAAATCATCCGCTGTTAAAATTATCAGAATGTGGTCGCATTACGATTAAGTTGATAACTTTAGCTTCTGTAAAAATCTATTCTTTAGCGAAGATATTGTTGAGTTTCTTGGAGGAATATTATAATCAGTTCTATTAATATCATTACTGAGTGATTGCTGATGTATATTAGTAAAAATTAATTCAGAATTATTAATCCAACGAGTAGATAATGTTTGTAATGTACTGTTATCCTCAAAAAGCTTGCTAATTTTTTTAAAATTATCTTTTGATATAATCATAGGTTGATCATATTGTTTAGTGGCAATACGTAAATCTTCTTGTTCTTTTAGTTTTAATAGTAAGAAGTGAGCTGTTAAACCCTCGTTGTTTTTAATAGCAATATTTATATCGTATCTCGTTAATAACATTTCGATTGCCTCAATATGTTCAAGTTGTACAGCCCAATGTAAAGCGGTATTACCTTCATTATCTTGAGCATTTACATTCATCTCTTTTTTTCTTAAAAGTTCTGTAATTTTTTGGGTTGGGATTCGATAAAATGAGAGGGGTTTAGCACAACTAAATTTTATAGCTAAATGTAAAGCGGTACTACCCTCGTTGTTTTGAGCATTTATATCTAACTTTGAGTGAGTTAAAAGCTTTGCAAGTATTTCTATAGGGCAACGATTAATAGAAAAATGTAAAGCGGTGTTGCCTTCATTATTTTTAATATTTAGATCTAATTCTTCTCTTTTGAAAAGTTCTTTAATTGTTTCAAGGCCTTGTTCAATTCTGGTATCATTGTATGCTCCATTAACTGTATTATGTAACGCTGTGTTACCTTTGTTGTCTGTAATATTTACATTTGTTAGTTTAGTTTTTAAAAGTGTTTTAATAGTTTGAATATTACCCAAATAACAAGCCGTATGTAAAGCTGTTTCTCCTCCGGAATCTTTAGCATTTAGATCTAATTCTTGTTTGGTTAAAAATTCTTTAAGTATTTGTGCTTGCAGATAACTATATTTAACTGCTCGATGTAAAACAGTATCACCACCATGATTTTTAGCATTAGGATCTATCTCTGTATTACGTAGCAACTCTTTAATTATTGGTATAGCATGGTAGTTGACAGCTACATGTAAAGCTGTATTACCATAATTATCTGTGGCGGTTACATCAACATTTTCTTTTAAAAGTTTTTTAACTTTGCGTAGCTGTTTATTTTTAATAGCCAAGAAAAAATCATCTATTTGGTATTGTCTGGTAGGCATGATGTAATTTCCTTATGTCATCTTAATTTTAGTTTGTGGCAAACCTTATTAAAAAATGATTCTTGGGGTAAAGTAGATTGATAATGGATTGGTTTATATCCATTACATATTAGACAAGATATTACAGAGCCTCTAGGGCCATCATGGTCAGTTAAATTAGGAGCTGGTGGTGCATCTTTAAATAAATAAGGGCTTTTAATAGTTATTTTAAATTCCAATGGTAAATATTCGGTTATGGTACAAGGGTAGTAGCTAGCTCTAGGTACAAACTGTAGAAATATACGTAGGTCTTTAAGATATTTTTCTTGCTTTTCTTCTCCGTCAAAAAATAATTCCAAAGTTTGGTAGTTTTTTTGTATGTAATAAACTTTAAGTTTATTATCTTCATGGGAAATTAGGTGAAATCGATTAATTTCTAGTAAAGAACGTGCTGATTTTGTTGAACTATTATTATACAAAAATGATTGAGAATTTTTTATAGTTATTTTAAATTGTGATGGCAAAATATTAATTATCTCAAAAGGCGCAATACCTAGCTTACCATCGTTGCTTAACTGCGCTACATCTTGTAAAAATTCACTAAATTCTTGAAATTGGGTTTCTTGTTTTTCCCGATTTTCACATCTTTCAACGATTAATTCTAAAGTATCGTTATCTTTGTATATGTAGTAAATGTCCATATAATTTTATGACTTGCTAACTATAAATTATATGATTATATCAGATTTTTAATTATTTTACATTCATAAAATTTGCAGAATCTTCAAAAGAAATTCGTGAAACAGTAAGTATAACGGATGGTGCTGTTAATAAATATTATAAACAAACATTGGGATAATCTGGTGTTTAGTATGGGTCATAGCTCATTTAAATAACCGCCGTTTTTGTCCGATATAAAAAAATCATAGCTCTTTACCTAAATTGATATATTCTTTTTGAATACTCGGATCATCAAACGGCATATTAACGTACCCAAGTTTTCGGTAAAATTGTTCTGCGTTTAATCTAGCATGCATTTTAATAAATTGTCGTCCTTGGTATTTACCCCATTTCTCAATAATTTTCATTATATATTTACCACAACCTTGCTGTTTATATGGACTATCTGTTGCTAGAAAACGCAATGCTATTGTAATACCATCTTTAAGTAGTTCCGTATGGGCAACAGCAACAATATTTATGCCTTTATACAAAATAAAATGATAATTATTTTCAGCAGTAATAGATGAATGGTTGCGATCATAGGCTATATTAATGGTATTAAAAATCTGCTCTTCTCGAATTCTATGGTAAGTAGCCCATTCATCATCGTGCATACAAAAGCTAATATTAAAATTATTAAAACCAGCTTTTTTTAAAACATCTTTAATAAATTGATTTTTTCCTAAGTTGTAGCCTGAAAATGTAGCTTTGTTTCTTTGGTAGGCTCGATGGTCACTTAATAAGTGTTCTTTTAAAGCCGCATACTCTAAACGTGCGTCTTTATGTTTTCTTAAGTAATCACGAAAATATAAATTACAATTAATAAATCCATGATCTTGTTCAACCACATGGAGATTGACTTTAGATTGAGAGGTATTTTTAGAAAAATAATACCTAAGCGGAATATTTAGTTCTCCTTTAAATAAATATCCAAAATCTTTAAGTAATAAATTAGTTGGTAATTCTTTAACTACACATAAAATATCAATATCTTGTTTTGCTTTTAGTCCAGGTATAGATGTTGAGCCTATGTGATGTATTTCTATTACATTATCAGTAAGAACCTGTTTAATAGCAGCAGCTTCAAGTTGAAACATGCTTGGCCAATTAGGGTTATATGGTACAAGCTCGATATGCTTAATTCTGTTTTCCATAAATAATTTCTCATTTTGCTTCTATTATTACAAATATAATAGTACTATAACTTCTATTAATTAAGGAAGAATACAAATGATTAAAAAATTTAGTATTTTATTAATTACTATTTTTTATGCCAATAGTTGTTTGGCTGAAATCATAAAAACTAACGACTTTAAAGTTATCAAAGATCAGGTGCAATCAGCAGAAGGTAATACTATAGTGATATTTGATATTGACAATGTTCTTTTGCAACCTAAAGATTATTCTCTTAGAAATTATCATGATAGCAAAGAGCAAAATAAAGCAGAAAATTTCTTCAAAGAAATTGAAAAGCGATTAAACCATGAACAAATATCAGAAATACTGATGCAAACGAAGGTGGAACCAGTTGATAAAAGAATGATTGAACTTATAAATGCCATCCAAAAAAAAGGCGTTAAAGTTCTTGCGTTAACTGCCAGAGTTACCGGAAAATTTGGAAAAATATCTTCTATGGAAAACTGGAGCATTAAAGAGTTAAAGAATTTAGGATACAATTTTGATAAATCATGGATTAATCTACAAGATAAAATATTTGACCAATTTCCGTCAAAAGATCCAAAACTATTTCCAAAGTTTAAACTTCCAATGTTTCAACAAGGAGTGGTGTCAACTTGTGGTGTTCCTAAAGGAAGAGTCTTAGAAGCTTTTTTAAATTATATCAAACTACACCCCGCAAAAATCTTATTTGTTGATGATAAAAGAAAAAATCTTGAATCAGTAGCTTACTTTGCTCGCGAAGCTAACATAAATTTTTTTGGTGTCGAATATACTTTTGCGCAAGATTCCAATATTAAATCATTTAATGAAGAGCGTGCCAAATTTCAACTTGATACTTTAGAAAAAGAACATAAATGGCTTTCAGATCAGGAAGCAGACAGCTTGCTACACCAAAAGAAACTAGAATGTATAAAAATCTTAACTAAAGAAGTACGAATTGCACAAAAACAATTTCCTAATGGTGATTATAAAGATGTAAATTATGTAAAAAATATTATACATCAAATGTATTTGCTAGATCAAAAAATAAGAACAGCATTAATTAATGATTTTAATAGCATAGAAGGTATAAATCTGATAACTTTTATGGATCGGTTTCATACTAAACAAATGAAAAAAATTTTGCAAGCACATGGTTGGATTATTATTTCTAAGTTCGGCAAAGAATCTGATCAACAAGCATGGTTGCTGGTGCAACATGCTGATCATGATCCGTTTTTCCAAGCTGGCTGTGCTTTTATCTTAAAGTATTTAGTTAAATTGGGAGAAACTAATAAACGAAATTACGCTTATCTTTATGATCGTGCTGTATTAAATTTTCAAAATCTTGGAATGAAACAAAAATATGGTACACAAATCACTATATTTTCAGATCAAATTACATTATTGCCGTATGAAGGTAGTATAAAAGAATTAAATAAAAGACGTAAAGCTATAGGTTTGGATCCGGTAGAAAAATATTTAGATACTCTTAAAAATGCGTATAGAGGCAAGCACAATTAGCTTAATGAAGGTATTAAAAAATGATTTTCTATCAAACCATTAACTAGCTTTGCTGATCTTTTTATTGTTAGTTATTTTAGATCTTCTACCTAACCCTTCAGCTAACAATGCTACAGCGAGAGTATTTAGACTAACTTTTTCCAATTTTGCTTTATTATCCAGTTTAGCATGTAAGCTCTTAGGAACCCTAATACGCCATTGTCCACTGTATTTGTCTATTGATTTTGGTATAGGAATTGAAACGCCATCTTTTTTAGCAGATTTAATCCATGCTTTTACTGCATCTTCACCTTCTTTTAAAGCCTCTTCTATAGTTTCACCGTCAGCGATACAACCTGGTAAATCTAAATATTCTGCTAAATAACCACCACCATCTTTTTCGGATAAAGATTTAATTGTTACTGGATATTTTAATTTAGTCATTTTGGGTTCTCCTCTTCTAATTTATCTATTAATTCGATAAATTTTTTTATATAGATTGGCTTTATTGGTTTATGTGATGGAACAGTTAAACGAATTTCTGTACCAACTTTAGTAAAAGTAACATGGCTTGTTCCAGGTTGCCTTACCGTCATGTTGTAGTCATTTGCAAGCTTTTTTAAATCTTCAATTCGCCAATCTCTAGGATTTATTCTAATTTTTTCTAACAGTTTATTACGCTTGCTCATATTATAACATGGTACCATATATGGAACCGTTGTCAAGATATACGTATTGCTTTGCGCAAGCAATCAGACGATTGAATAGTACTTTGTGTCTTTACGGCATATAAAAAAGTTTTTAGAACAGCTGTCCCATGATTTACGTCAGAATTCTCCAGGAATGCAAGGGTTTTCTATTGCAAACCCTAAAAGAATGCAGCTTTTTGCCCCAAACCTACCCTGATTTTGAAATAAGTCCACAGGCTGTGGGCCAATTGCCATGGGGGCATATTTCACTATTAATTCAGAAAATAAAGGACGCTAAAATACGTCTTTGGTATGTTCAGCAGATTATCAAGCATGGCTGGTAGGGTTTTTTAACTTATATTGCATTTTATGATATTTATGTATACTATAAATATATAGTATACGGAGCATCTAAAATTTCTTGTTTAAATTATGATAATATCTTGGAAACATAAGGGATTAAAGTTGTTCTTTGAAGAGGGAATAACCAAAGGAATACAAGCAAAACATTCAAAAATATTAAAAACACAACTCTTATTATTAAATACTGCGAGTTCTGCAGTCGATATGAATATACCAGCCTTTAAATTACATATGCTTAAGGGTAAAATGAAAGGTTTATATGCAATAACAGTAAACGCAAATTGGAGGTTAACTTTTGGTTTTAAGGACAAAAATGTAATATTAGTAAATTATGAGGATTATCATTAATGAAAAGAAAAATGAAAATACATAAACACTTACATCCTGGAGAAATCTTAAAAAATATTTTTGATATGAGCGGTATAAACATAACTGTTGCAGCTAAAATGCTAGGGGTTACTAGAGTATCTTTGTCTAGGCTTTTTAACGGTCATATTGGTATAAGCCCTGAGATGGCGGCGCGATTATCAATAGCATTCAATACCAGCATAGAAAGGTGGACAGCGTTACAATCATGTTATGATGCTTGGTTTATAGGGAAAAAGTTAAAAACAATAGCTAAACAAGTTACACCTATTAATAAATTAAAGAAATCTGGAGCCAACCTTAAATTTAAAGCTACATAAAGCATTAAATGCAGTGGAAAATATTTTTAAAAAATATCCTTGATCCTCACCTTACGTAAGGTTTTATAGTATCCAAGTAGTTTAGTTTTATGAGGAAAAAATGTTATTCAAAGTAGGGGAAGTCTCTAAAAAAATCGGAATGAGTATTAGGGCGTTACATCATTATGATGAAATAGGGCTGTTATCGCCTTTGCATCGTTCAAATGCTGGCTATCGTCTTTATTCCCTGGAGGATTTAATGCAGTTACAAAAGATTAAGTCTCTCCAGCAGTTAGGGTTTTCTTTGGAGGAAATCCAAAGCGCGATTAAAATTCACAAGCCAGAAACTTCCTTATTGTCAGTTTTACAAAAACATTTAGAAAAGCTCTCTCATGAAATTAAGCAACAACAGGTGCTTATCCAACGTTTGCAGCTTCTTCAGTACACATTAGTACAAAGCGAGCAGCCGTCGGTAGAGTTATTATACGAATCTTTAAAGGAGACAATCATGTACGAAAAGTATTTTACTACAGAACAATTAAATAAATTGGCCGAAAGAAGAAATCAGATTGGTGAAGATGCTATAAAAGCGGTTGAGCAAGAATGGCGAGAAACTTTTGACAAATTTAAAAAATTATATGAAGCAAAAAAGCCTGCTTCTTGTCCTGAAGCTCAAATTTTAGCTAAACGTTCAGAGGAAATGATTGACCAGTTCACAGGCGGAAACTCTGCCATTCGTAAATCTATAGAGCATATGTATGAGGTTGAGGGTGGAGATCGTGTTAGCAAGGGAGGATTGATTGTCGATAAAGCAACATTTGCCTATTTCATGGAAGCTTGCGATTTAGTTAAAAAGAAATAATCTTAAAGGCATATGGGTTAGCACTGCTCAAATGGGCTAGAAAGATGGTAAGTGTTTTTTGGGAGGCTAACCTGTTTTAGTACCAAAATGCCGAAAAGAGGACTCGAACCCCCGACCTGCTGATTACGAATCATATGATATCAATAAACTACGATAAGTGGCAATAGATTAATGCGGGTAAAATCAGGAAAGTATAAATAATTAGTGTGGTTGCCTGTTTTTGTTTATCGTGGTTATTTGTGAATTAGTGTCCCGTCAGTGCCCCATGAATTAAATTTAGAAGAATAAGATTCACAATGCTTTATACTAAACCTTCGGTTTGCCTTGAGCGTTTATTATATATGGTACCAATAGTTCTCATAATTATAATAGCCAAATTAGAATATTTTTTTGTGCCCCAAGTCTTTTCTTATTTTCAAACTTATAGTAGCATTTATCTTTTAGATCACCTGTAAACCAAACAGTAAGTTTACCTTTAAATTTGATAGCATTATAAGCTGGTCAATTGTTAAGATGATACTTGGCATTGTTATAAATTTATGGCGGAATGGATCTTTGAGTTTATATGGCATATTAAGATTTCCTTACTAGCAGTTAAATTAATCATTAATATGCTAAGTTAATAATGTTGTAAGGTGCATGCCATTCTTAATTGTATTCATGCAACAAAGCCTAGTTATATAACAATTATTTAGTCAACTGCTGGGCGCGATCATTTATGAGGAAAAAGGAATATTTAATTTTCGAAGAAGCTAGGTTATTTGTACACACTCTCAAGTTGAAGAATCGTGCAGCTTTTTGGCAATGGTCAAAATTAAATAAAATGCCATTAAGAATTCCGACAGCACCAGACCTTGTATATAAAAATAAGGGATGGAAAGGATGGGGAGATTGGCTTGGTACAGGCTATATAGCCCATCAAAATCGGAAATATAAATCCTTTGACGACGCTACAAAATATATTCAATCATTGGGAATTAAATCTCAAACAGCTTGGAGTAAATGGTCTGCAACCGAAGCTAGACCAAAAGATATTCCAGGAAACCCACAGCATACTTATTCCGATGAATGGAAAGGATGGGGAGATTGGCTTGGTACAGGCTATATAGCCCATCAAAATCGGAAATGGCTAGCTTTTGAAGATGCCAGGGCATTCGCGAGATCATTAAAGTTTGTAGGAAAAAATGACTGGACTGAATGGGCGAAATTAGATATTAGACCAATTGATATTCCTGCATATCCAAATGAGGTATATGCGAAAAAAGGGTGGAGTGGTTGGCAAGATTGGTTGGGATTATTTAATAACTGGAACATTAATAATGTTAAAGCTTTTATAAGATCACTTCTGCCTCACCTTAATACTCTTTCACCTGCTGGGTTACATACTCTGTTTCAACAGACTGGACTAAAAGTGTCAAACCATAATAAGAGCGACTCTTTTTTGTTGGCTTTTAAAAGCGGCAAGTTTCCTAAAGAAGAATTAAAAAAATTTGTAAATGATGAAGATTCTTTAGTAGATAAATATTTATCTAAGGGAAAAAAAGTTTCGAATGAAAATGATTGTTTTGATACTGAAAGCTTTTATCCAACTGTTGAATCAAAAGAAATATTAGCTTCCTTAGATAATCGGATTTTTAGTAATCTGGATAAAGAGGCCATAGATTTTTTTATTAAAGAAGCCGTAGCAAAAATTTGGCAACAAGCATTCTCAGAACCAGAAGTAACATTTAATCAAGTTCAACAATATGACGCTCACGGGGCTTATTCTGATGAGGTAAAACGAATATTTTTAGAGGAGTATCAACAAACAAAAAATCTGGAGATCCCTTCTGGGTATGGTTTCAATCATCATCCAAATTTAATGCAACGATATACCGCATACATGGTTAAATGCAGTAAGAGAGTTGGGAACTGGTCTGGAACCGGAGCAGGAAAAACATTATCAGCTATATTAGCTAGTAGGGTGATAGATTCTCATGTGACAGTTATATGCTGCCCAAACAATGTTGTATCAAATTGGGAAGAAAACATAAAAGAAATATATCCTAATAGTATATGTGTATCTAAAACAACCAATTTAAAGAAAAATGCACGCAAACATCAATACCTAATTCTGCACTATGAATTCTTTCAACACTCGTCAGCACAGAGAAATTTATTAAATCTGTTAGAAGAACATATTGTTGACTTCGTTATTGTTGACGAGATACATTTTTCGAAGCAACGTGTAAACTGCAAAGTGTCAAAGAGAAAAAAAGTAGTTGCAGCATTTTTATCTGAAGCAAATGCTCGAAACGAAAATCTGCATGTGTTAGGTATGTCAGCAACTCCAGTGATAAATACTCTTTTCGAAGGAAAAACGCTTATTGAACTGGTAACCGGCGTACATCATGATGATATACAAACGCTGCCATCGGTTGACAATTGCATCTCTCTTTATAAAAAATTCGTATCGCATGGAATTAGATGGCTTCCAAAATATGAGCATCAATTAAATATACATGATATTCCAGTTGACTGTACCGAGCTTCTTTCTAAAATTAAACAACAAAGTATAATTGGTTCGTTTGTTGATCTAGAAATAATTCTTACAAGGGCGAAAATCCCATTCATTTTATCATGTCTTCAACCAAAGACTATTGTTTATACACATTATATAAAAAATATTTTATTGCCGCTACAGAATGCAATTCAAGAAAAAGGATGGCGAGTAGCAATATTCACAGGTGAAAATAAGTTAGGATTAGACGCATTTATCAAAGGAGATTCGGATATTTTGATTGCGTCTAGTTGCGTTGGAACAGGAGTAGATAAACTGCAATTCGTTTGTAATAGGCTAATTGTGAACTCTTTACCATGGACACATGCTGAATTTGAACAGCTGAAAGGTCGTATATATAGGCAAGGACAGGTTCATAACCATGTTGATATTTTTGTTCCACTAACTTTTGCAATAATAAATGGAGATAGGTGGTCTTGGTGTGAATCTAGATGGAAGCGTATTCAATTCAAAAAATCTATTGCTGATGCTGCAGTTGATGGGGTGATACCTGAAGGTCATCTACGAACGCCAGCTCAAGCATATAAAGATACGATGCTTTGGCTTGAACGACTTGAGTGCGGTGGTGTTCATGAGATAGAACGACGAAAATTATCTGTACCACTTCTGGATGAACTTTAATTGTAATTGTTCAGACGTTGGTAGGTGTTTTTAAAATTTATTACGCACCATTCAGAGCATTACTATATTAATAACATGTGTTATTCGTTATACTTTTCAACTTGTCTCGTTCAATTACTGCTTCCTTTAACCTGCTTTCTGCTGAACTTATTGCATCTCGATTAGCATGTTGCGAATTTTTACCACCACCATAACGATTACCATCATCATCTCCACCACCTCTATTGCCTTTTGTATTCCTTATCTTTTCCTGCAGATAAATTGACGATATTAGTTTGGGTTGCAACCATGGTAACTCTACCTATTTCATCTCCAAGCTGTACATCAGTACTCCAAACAGAATCAAAATCTTTTAATTCTTGTGGTATAAAATCTGATTCTTGTTGTTGTAATAAAATATTATTTTTTGTTTTTTGTTATGGTAATGTTGTAGTAGTAGTTACCGGCAATTATATTGATAAATAATCGTATTTAGCTGTAGTAATACGTTACGCCAGCAATTTAAGTGCTTCTTCGTGATTAACAATAGCCAAGCTGTGTGTATTGTCGATTTTATTGCCATAGATTTTAGGCGCTAATTTGCTAGCAATCCATTTTCTAGTATCTATTCTTAATCGTTAATAGTGTGTAGAAGTTATTAGGCTCAAATTATAAAATAGGTTCTCCAAATTTATTAGGTTCATTTGTACCTGGCCATATGAATAATAAGATTCCTAAAGTAAAACCAAAAATAGGAATGATTTTGATAATCGGAAATAGAATAATCCACCAGCCAGACATATTTAAGTCGTGTAATCTAGCAACACAACAACGTATTAATGCGAAAGTCGCACCAATATAAAAACATACTGTACATACTGATAATAAAATGTTTAGTTCTTTAGAAATCAAGGGAAAATTTGGAAAAAATACTTTTTTGATCATGGTAACTGTTATAGGTATAAATAGTGTTATAAACCAAAATGCATATCTCCATAAATAACTTAGTCTATTTAGTCTGTTCGGTGTTTTTATGATATTTATAATGCTACTTAATAGAATCACTCTAATCTCCTATATTCTATAATAAATTTGTTATTTCGTTAGATAAAATAACAAAAGTAAACAACTCGATAATTAATTATTTGTAACTGATATTATTTTTCCGTCTTTCTCAATATGTGTGATTACATTGTTGCCTGCAAGCTCCTCGATTGTTGGATACCACATATCATCTGGAGGTACTTTAGATGCTTTTTCTATAAAAGAATTAGGCAATCCTTTATATTTGTAAAAATTTCTCTCAGATGCTTCCAGATCATATAACTCTCTTTTACTTAGTCCTGGGAAAGTGGCAGCATGAAATCCAATCTTAGCCCCTTCTCTAAGCATTCTGTTTGTGCCAGACATGAATGGTGTGACACACGCACTATAGCAACCATCTGTACTATATGTGCTTAATTGATATTTATGGATCAAATAAGCTACATCTCTTGCAACCCCTGTTCGTCCACCTGCGCTGTTTAGTACAATTAAATAAATATTCTCATTTTTACTAAGAATTTTTTCTATATCATCCTCTAAACCAAAACCAAAATAACCATTTATGGTTAGAACACTACCGTCAAGTTCAATGCTGTATTCTGATATGCCATCTGTACCTGTTGCTATTTTAGCAAACTCTAGGTAAGAAAAGCCACCGGGAATTACGAACAACAAACTACCAAGTAATAGTGTTTGAATTGCTACTATTGAAAAAGAAGACCATTCTGATTTTTGTTTCAATGTAATCATGGAACGCCAACAACCTATAAGTTGCCATACATATACAATACTCCAGCATGGTAGAGATATTGTAATATACTGGTATACAATTAATTTGTTGTTCCATGATTCAAAATAAGTGTATAGCTGGTTAGATGCATAGAATATAACGCAATTAATTAATACTACGTTAATCCAAAAACTCTGACATAAATTTAAATTGCCTTGCCAGTGGTTTTTTAAATACTTAATTATATGGTTCATATTATGATTAACCTTAAACCACTTCTTATTATGACAAAGCAATAGTGGTATTTTCAGTAGTTATGTTAGGTCTAATATTAGATTTAAGTGGTTCGTCACCAAACCTATTTGGACCTTTAGTTCCAGCGAAAAAGAAAGCGTAAATTAATATTGCTAAGTGAACGCATGGTATGAATAATAATAAAACATACCAACCTGACTTATTAATATCGTGCAACCTGGCAATAAATGCATTTAGATTACCTATTATAATTAGAAGGCCACCTATAACAGATATCCATTCAAACTCAATTCCAAATAAAATCGATCCAACTTTGACTGTTTGTACAGTAATACATGGTACTGCAAAGAACCAAAATAAAAATCGTGCCAAAAAATTTATTCTGCTTATTCTTGGCGGGCATATAAGTAATCCTAGGACTGATTTTAAAAAATTTTTTATCATGTTCGAACATGTCTCCTCTTATTATTATTTCATCGAATTATGGTTTTTAGTTAACGAATTTTTGGCAATAAAATAATTTTTTTAAACTAATTATTCCAAATTTAATTGATGGGGTTTTTTTCATGTTTATTCCCCGTAAATACTGATTGGATTAGAAGAATATGGATCGCCACCGCTGCCTCCTGCACCATAAGGATTATTAATGCTATCTGGAGAATAAGGACTTCCGTATTTGCCATATGGATTAGAAGTAGAATTTGGATCATACGGATTTGAGTTTAAATTTCCTTTGTAATTCTCGTTTTGGTCATATGGTTTTGGCGTATCTATAGCGTATGGATTTTTTACCGAATTTTGTTTATAAAATTTATTGTTATCATCGTTGGTATAGCTTGTTGCGTATGCACTAGAAAAAGTTAGCATTAGGATTATAGGTGCTGCATAGGTAATAAACTTCATATAATTAAGTGATTTAGATCCATTGTATAAAGATTTTATGGTGCAAATTGCTTCATCTAAACTAATCCCCATAAAACTGTCAACAAATGCTTTATATTTTTCAATCATAACTTTACCCTAACTCGCAGTTTTTAATATTTAGCAATCTTACTGTAAAGCTAAAGTTGTTGTCAATTGAAATAACACTGGTGTAAATCACAGGAATATATAATGTGTTATGGTTATATAAAATTTACCTAAAAGATTTAAAATGAATATATGCCATGCATATACTCTTTAGTTAAAGGTGTATAGTTCTATATTAAAAATTTTAAATATCATTTTACTTCTCCCCATCAATATCCATAAATCACATTACTTAAGCAATGTAAGTGCTTCTTCATGGCTAGTATTTATACTGTGTGTATTGTCGATTTTATTGCCATAGATTTTAGGCGCTAATTTGCTAGCAATCCATTTTCTAGTATCTATTCTTAATCGTGCTCTATTAATTGATGCATTATTACAAATAGTCTGACTTTGACCATTAGTTAAATTGTCTTGCGATGGATCGTCAGCAATTTCAATAATTTCGTCTATTAGAACTTCCACCTGAACGATTTTTGCTCGCGCGTATTGCTCGGAAAAATCACTATAGGTTTTTAACCAAGTAAATATAGTATCTTGGTTTGGCCAATTTGGATTGTCTTTACACAATCTTCCGATGCCTTTACTTGATGAAGCAATAGTAGCGCATATTTCATTTGCTATTACTGGAGTGTAGTCTGTTGGTCTGCCTTTTTTTGATTTTGTTATAGTCAATCTTTGCTCCCATTATTTAATTGAATATAGTTATAATAATAACAGTTTTTAATATTTAAAGTCTTTTATTACTCTACTAGTACTGCGTATTTATAGGTAACAACGTAACAACCGTTGTAATGCTTATGTTTATTTGTTACTCAATGTTACCTGTTACCTATTTATCCGTAACAAGTAACGGTTCAGTAACATCAAAATCGTTATAATCATTAGCTTGTGACGTTGTTACCGGTAAAACTGAAATATACCTATTGAATACATCAGCAAATTGATCTGTGGTATAACCCTTCTTTATATCATAATTAAAACGTACGCTTTTACTGCGTATTCCAAATAATTTAAGTTGTTTTGATAATTGGCGAGCATTCATAGGTGAACCTCGCTCATAAGTAAACCAACGCTTTTCTTGATCACTACGTAATGCTGATAATAAATTTTCTGTGGTTATCCGATCTTTATTTTTAATTATTTCATAAATATCGGTTAACAGCTCCATGGATATACTTTCTTCTTGTATATTATTACTCAATTTTAAGGCAGCGCTACGCGCAAATATGCCCCACTCGGTGCCAGCCAAATCAGCAATAGCAAGTAACGGTTCCCAATTATCCTGGGCCCTATCATTTAGTTCTTTTGGCAACATTGGTTTAGAATTACTTATAGGTTCAAAATAATCTTGAGCGAATCGAACAAGTTTAGATTTTAGAGTAATAAATAAGTCTGGTTCCGCATCTCTAATTTTTTCAATATTTTCATGAACAAATTTACGATGTAATTCTAGCCTTATTGCTCTATCCATAATAGTATCTGCTAAATTTCCAATTCCAGCTATGGCTTTTGCTCCCCACACATTAAATCTTTTTGGTGTATGTTCAGGGCCAACCAAACGTATGGTATATGCTGAATCTCTAGTATGACCAGAATTAATTACCCCTCTCAATTCGTCGTTATTAAGCATAAATGTATCGGCTTCATCAATCAGTAAGGTTGGTTGCGTTGCGTCAATCGTCCTAAATAATGCAGCAGATGTAATATTTGATACTGGAATTGGTTTTTTTACAAGCTTACCAAAAATAGCTAGCAATTGACTTTTTCCACATCTCTTTTCTGGAGCTGTAATAACAGCTAATGGAGCAACCCTAACAATATCAATTACCCAAGTCATGGCAACCCACAATGTAGCAGCGTGAGCAGTTTCTATAGAGCAAAAAATAAATCGTTGGATTGCGTTAGTAATTTCAGTTAATAGTATAGATAAATTTATTGGTTCATTCCATGGTTCAGGATCCGGATCAATAAACAGCTGTTCTTCTTGATCTTCTTGCATTTGGTTCCTTTTTTCCTTTACAAGTTGATCTAATGATGACACTTTGATACCTAGCGTTGCAGCTGTATCTTTCCGAATACGACCGTATTCAAGAATGGATAGATTTGCTAGGTTTTTTATAGTTTCATGGTCAGTTAATGGTGTGACAACTTTAGAGTTTTTTTCTCCCTTCAGATCTATTAATAAGGTTGGTATTTTTAGGAAATCATTGATTGAAGCATCTGGGTTTTTTTCGATCCATTCAACACAATCTGCTCCAACTGGCAAATCAAAATTACGTAAATCTAGAATTTCAGATTTACACTTTAAATTGTTTAAGTGTTCAAACACTTCATATGCATATTTTATTCCAGGATCATCGTTATCTGGCCAAATAATACAATTCCTATTAGTAATTGGTGTCCAATCCGCCATCTTGGCACTGCTAGCACTTCCAGATGTTATAGCAACATACTGAGCATTTAAGCCTTGCTTACTAAAGAATTGATTTAATGCATTTGTAGCTTTTTCTCCTTCCACAATAATAACAGCAGCCTCAGGATTTTTTGCTAACAAATCTAACCTATATAATGGTTTTGGCTTATCTTTAAATTCTGGCGGTTCTCCTAAACAAAAATTACCAGTTTGATTTTGGTGCATAGGAAAAATTTTTTTATTACCATCTGGATGTTTCAATCTATTACGATAATAGATAATCTCACCATTTTTATTTCTATACCTATGTATAGCTTCAAACTGAAACCCATTATTTATTGCATGAACACACAAACTTCTAGCTGCTTTTTTTATAGCATTAATATCTTCTATCATAATAATTAAACCTCCCATGCATTAAGTACTTTTGCGGCATCAATAAAAGACATATTTGTTACTTTCATAAAAAATGCCAAAATGTCGCCTCCCTTTGCTCCACACGAATGGCATTTAAAATAACCATCCAATTGGTGAAGGTTTAAGCTAGGATTTTTTTCAGCACCATTTTTATGAAATGGACAACGAATTTTTAAAAATCCAGCATGAGTTGCTTTATCATGAGTAATGCCAAGTTTGTTTAATACTGATATGGGACTAGGTAATTTTGTTTTATTAAATTTACCATTAGCTGGTTTTTTTGGAGTAATTCTAGTATTATTATGTTGTTGAATGTTACTGTAAGCCATTTTGGAGCGGTTACTCCAAGTGGCTTTTATATTTTGGTTCATATTATTAATCTCCTTAAATATATAATTTAATTGCTTTAGCTGGATCATTTATCTCTTCGTAAATTTTATGCATAGCAATAATGTAATCCTCAAGTTCTTTTTTGCTTTTATAACGTAGAAACATTCCAATAGGTAGATCGATATCATAATAAACTTGCCAGAATGATTGATTTATAATTGCTATTTGTTTTTTAATGCGTTGCCGCATTTTTCTATCAAAACCTTTACACATTCTTTGTGCCTCCTTGCTGTTTTCCATCGATGAAAGATTCAAATTTATCGAGATCTATCAGGACTTTTTTGCCGAGACGGCGTACGCAACAAGAAAACCCATTTTGTTTTTCGTTAAAAATTAACCATCTGATAGATGATTCAGTGAATACCCCAGGATATAATTCTGGGATTTTTTTGACTGTAGCTAGACGTTTTATAGTTTGCTTTTCCATAAACATAATCTCCTATAATAGTTAGTGATCTAGTGACATCACGAATTGTGATGCCTTATAGGAGATAAGGTGTGAATTTTTAATGCACAATTGTGACTTAAAAATTCACAAAAAGATTTTACCACTCAATGCCAGATGCTTTATAGCTACATTTACTCCCTGTATCTATATATTTTTCCAAATGTTCTTGTAGCTCTGAGGAATGCTTACCTATTCTTTCTATGCCGTCTACGATTGCTTTTTTAACAGCTATACGACCCAGATTATGAGTGTCATGTGATGTATTGATTTTATTCTTATATGAATTTTTTTTTATATAATTCATTAGGTTATTTCTTTCTTCCTCAAGATCTTCCGTAAGAACGATATCGCATTGCTCTTTTGCATCTTCTATTTCTTCGCCTATATCTTCAAGCCTTTGTTTTGCTGATTTTATAGTTTTTTTATCGGTTTTTTGCAATGGAGTGTCATTAATTTGTTGCGTGTATTGCTGTTGTTTATTTATATTTATAAACGCCTCGGGTGACATAGGATTGCAATGATTATAAATGTCGTTTATTGAAAATTCTTTATCTGGATTTTTTAAGAGAAATTCAATATATTTCAACCCCACAGTAATTTTTATAGGTGGTAATGATATATGATTAAATGTGATCGTATAACAATCTCCATATTTTAAAAAACTATTTTTATTTTTTGTGATATTAGATTGATTTAATATTAATGGCGATCTTATCTTCTTGAACTCTTCTGTCCTTTCGAATTCTTCTATTTCTTCAGTAAAAACAAACAAATCATCTTCCATAATACTTCTTTGGTAAAAATAATATGCCGGTGAAATACATTTTTTTTCTGGTATATCATAACTTGGTTCATTAAACACAAAACCAAAATAATTATTAAATTCACTACCATTAATTCCGCTATTTTCTTTAAAAAATCTAACAGATCCATTTTCACAAAGAGAAAACATTTCGATCTCAGCAGCCACTGCCAGCCTAACATACCCAGATTTATACACTAATAAATTTTTATGGCTGATCAAAAAATTTATATACTTTTCTTTTTTCTTTAAAAAAGAATCATTTTTCATTGAGACATCAATTACTTTGTCTGCTTTTTCTATGCAATTTTCCAGATATTCTATAATAGTTTTATGAGTTTTTCTTTTATTATGCCCATTTATTTTTGAAGGTTTCCAATATAAGCCAAAATTACCGATCTCAGAAAGCTCATAGATATTTTCTATTGAACATTGTGGTGGCTGCCAACCAGGACGATCTAATAATTGAGATAAAGTTAGTGTCTTAATTTTAATTTCTGTATTATTTATAACTTCCATATTTTTACTCTCCAAAAATTTTCTCATTCATCCTTGCTACCACCTTGCTTGTATGAGCTTCAGATAAATGAGCGTAACGTTTAACCATCTGCAATGTTTTGTGTCCTAATATAGATGCTATTTCTGTAGGACTAGCACCGCTCATAGCTAAATAGGAAGCAGCACTGTGCCGAAGATCGTGAAATCTAAAATCTGCAATTCCAGCACGTCTAACAACAGTTTCCCAAGGTGTGCGTATATCTATAGGTTTTTTTAGATTTTTTGATGGAAATACTAAAGACGTACTAACGGCTTTAACCTTAGCATGCTGCTTCATTAGTTTTAAAGCGTGCCCAGTTAAAGGTAGCAGCCTTCGTTCTCCATTTTTAGTTTCATGTAAAGTTATTACAGCTCTATTTAAATCAACGTTTTCCCAACGAAGCCCCAAAATCTCCATTTTACGAGCACCAGTTGATAAGCACAGCACTACTATTAAGTAAAGGTAGTGGCTATCACTTTGTTGGCAAATCTTTAATAAGTGTTCTCTTTCATTGTCTGATAAAAAACGAACCCGTCCACGAGTTTCTTTTAATTTAGATACCTTCAATAAAGGGTTTGATTCTAACCATCCCCATTCTTTAACGGCCATAGTAAATAAATGACTTAAGACAGCTAAATAGCGGTTCACTGTTGCAGTAGATCTTTGCTGTCCTCTTACTGTTATTTCTTTTGCTAATTGATCTCTATGTTTTACTATTAATTGAGGGGTTACATCTGCTAAGGAATGTGAACCAATAGCTTTTTTCCACCATTGTAATTGTGTAAATTGATCATGCTCTGATTTAGGTTTGCGTGGTAATATTATTAATACATACGCATCAATTGCTTCTGATAGAGTATGCTTTTTTGCAGCGCTAGTTTTAAAATGACGTCCTTCTCGAATTGCTGATTCTGTTTGCTGCACCCACCTTTTAGCGTCAGTTAAACGGCGGAAGCTTGCTGTTTGTAAAGGGAATCCTTTTAAACGGACTTTTGCTCTATAGGTGACTTTTTGATCCTTAGATCCCCTTGATTCAATACTTGCCATAAAAATAACCTATTTCAAACTTGAAGCTACATGGATATAACCTAAAAAATTTATCAGTGCAATATCACGATATTTTTAGAATTGTCCCACCAGTGTCCCGCAAGTCAAAATATAGTTTTGTAACTTCTTGGCAATCTATTGATTTCATTACTGCCGAAAAGAGGACTCGAACCTCCGACCCACTGATTACGAATCAGTTGCTCTACCACCTGAGCTATTCCGGCTAGTTAATTAATGTTACTTAGCATTATTATTAAATATATTTATTATTACTTAAATATTATTATTAAAATTATTTAAATTTTTAAATTATTATTTTTATTTAGTAAAATAAAAGCTATTTAATATTTAGCAAGAGAACTTATAACGAAAAATTTAAGAGATTTTTAAAAAATCTTTTGATTTCACGCCTTTGATTGTATATCATATCTTTTAAATAAATATAATATACCAAGAGTTCAGTAGTTGAGTTCAATATTTTTTTATAACAACAGTAACGCAAAACAATTAATTGATTAACTAGTTTGACAGAGCGTATGGTGTGCGATAAACTTTTGGCATTTTAAAAGTTTGATAATTGGTTTTAAGTTTAAATTTTTTAGGGAAGGTTTGGAGTTTTTTTAATGGCAACTATTAATCAATTAGTTAGAAGTGGTAGGCAGAGGGTAAAGAAAAGGTGTAAAACCCCGGCATTGGCTGGCTGTCCTCAAAAACGAGGGGTATGTATAAGGGTTTATACTCAAAGTCCTAAAAAGCCTAACTCAGCTTTACGTAAAGTTTGTAGAGTACGTTTAACTAATGGTCATGAAGTAACAGCTTATATTCGTGGTGAAGGTCATAATTTACAAGAGCATTCTGTAGTTTTAGTGCATGGTGGTCGTGTTAAAGATTTACCTGGTGTTCGTTATAGGGTAGTACGCGGTAGTTACGATACTGCTGGAGTTAAGGGACGTAAGCAAACTCGTTCCATATATGGTACCAAAAGTGATGATAAAAAGGGTAAAAAGTAGGTAGAGTTTTATGTCAAGAAGAAGAATGGCCGAAAAAAGAAAGATTCACTCAGATCCACGTTATCATGATCAAGTAATTGCAAAATTTATTAACTGTGTCATGAAAAAAGGTAAAAAGTCTATAGCAGAAAAAATTGTATATAGTGCGTTAGATCTTATTAAAGAAAAACTTAAAGTTGCGGAATCATTATCAATCTTTAAAAAAGCATTAGGGCATGCATCCCCAGTGGTGGAAATTAAAGCACGGCGAGTTGGTGGTGCTACTTTTCAGGTGCCTATAGAAGTTAATCCTTCTAGAGCAATGGCTTTAGCAATGCGTTGGATTATTCAGTTTGCCAAAAAGCGTGGCGAAAAAGGTATGGATAAGCGTTTAGCAGGAGAACTTTTAGATGCTGCAGACGATAACAGTTCTACTGGTGGTAGTACTGGTAAAGGTGGAGCTATAGGTAAAAGAGAAGAAACTCACCGTATGGCTGCTGCTAATAAAGCATTTTCGCATTTTGGTAAGTGGTAGTAGATTAGATAGAGGGTTAATATAGTGTCTGTTTCTCAGCGTAAAACAAAAATAGAAAGATACCGTAATATCGGTATTGTAGCACATATAGATGCCGGAAAAACCACAACTTCAGAAAGAATTTTATATTATACCGGTGTATCTCATAAAATGGGAGAAGTACACGAAGGTGCTGCTGTTATGGATTGGATGGTGCAAGAACAAGAAAGAGGTATAACAATTACTTCGGCAGCTACGACTTGTCGATGGCGAGGTATGGATGGCTCTTATCCTGAGCATCGTATTAATATTATAGATACTCCTGGTCACGTAGATTTTACTATAGAAGTAGAACGTTCTTTACGGGTATTAGACGGAGCTTGCACAGTTTTTTGTGCAGTTGGTGGGGTTGAACCTCAGTCCGAAACTGTATGGCGGCAAGCCAATAAATATAAGGTACCTAGATTAGCTTTTGTAAACAAAATGGATCGTGCAGGTGCAAATTTTTTACGAGTGGTTGGTCAAATTAAATCCCATTTAGGTGCAAAACCTTTAGCTATTCAATTACCAATCGGTGCTGAAGAAAATTTCCTTGGGATAATTGATTTAGTTAAAATGAAAGCGATTTTTTGGGACGATGCAACTCAGGGCATGCGTTTTGAAATAAAAGATATACCAACAGAATTACAGCAACAAAGCGAAGAGATGAGAGAAAAGCTGTTAGAAGTAGTTGCTGAGACTTCTGAAGAATTAATGGAAAAATATTTAAACGAAGGTGAATTGTCTATAGAAGAAATTAAAACAGCTATACGTTATCTTACATTGAAGAACGAAATAGTCCCAGTTTTATGTGGATCAGCCTTTAAAAACAAAGGTGTTCAGGCAATGCTGGATGCAGTAATAGATTATTTACCTTCCCCTATCGATGTTCCAGCAGTTCAAGGATTATTAATGGATGGGGAGACTCGTGCAGAACGAACAGCATCAGATGACCAACCATTTTCTGCATTGGCATTTAAGATTGCTACCGATCCTTATGTAGGTACTTTAACATATTTAAGAATTTATTCCGGGGTATTAAAATCTGGAGATTCTTTAATCAATACTGTAAAAGATAAAAAAGAGCGTTTTGGTCGACTATTACAGATGCATGCTAACAATCGTGAAGAAATTAAAGAAGCTTATGCGGGCGATGTGGTTGCGGCAATTGGGTTAAAATATACAACAACAGGGGATACTTTATGTGATCCCAATAAGCCTATTATATTAGAGCGTATGGAATTTCCAGAGCCAGTAATACACATTGCGGTAGAGCCTAAAACTAAACAAGATCAAGAAAAAATGGGAATTGCTTTAAGTAGATTAGCACAAGAAGATCCTTCTTTTAGAGTTCGTACGGATGAAGAATCTGGCCAGACTATTATTGGCGGTATGGGAGAGCTACATTTAGAAATTATTGTAGATAGAATGTTACGAGAATTTGGTGTTGGTGCTAGTGTTGGTAAGCCTCAAGTTGCTTATCGTGAAACTATTACTAAGTCAGTAGAACAAGAAGGGAAATACATTAGGCAAACAGGTGGCCGTGGTCAGTATGGTCATGTATGGTTAAAGATTGAACCGGGTGAAAGAGGAAGTGGCTTTAAATTTGTAAATAACATTGTTGGTGGAGTAATTCCTAAAGAATATATTCCGGCGGTTGAAAAGGGAGTATTAGAACAAACTCAAAATGGAGTGTTAGCTGGATATCCTGTGTTAGACGTTAAAGTAAGTTTATTTGATGGTTCTTATCATGATGTTGATTCTAGTGAAATAGCATTTAAAATTGCAGGATCACAGTGTTTTAAAACTGGTGCCATAAAAGCGGGAGCAGTTATTTTAGAACCAGTTATGAAAGTGGAAGTAATTACTCCAGAAGATTATATGGGAGATGTAGTTGGAGATTTAAATAGACGCAGAGGTATTATTCAGGGGATGGATGATGGTATAGCTGGTAAACAAATTAAAGCTGAGGTACCATTAGCTGAAATGTTTGGTTATGCGACAGATTTAAGATCTATTACTCAGGGTCGAGCTTGTTATAGTATGGAATTTAAGCGTTATGTAGAAGTACCATCTAGTATAGCTGCTGGTATTATTAAGAGTCGTTCTAGTTAATTTTTGATATTTGTTGGGGGATAATTTTAATGTCATCTGGGGTAAAAACTAAATTTGAAAGAGATTTGCCACATATAAATGTTGGCACAATAGGCCATGTTGATCATGGTAAAACCACATTAACAGCAGCATTAACTAGTGTAATGGC
>Ga0187871_10000773_pt1 | contig 29445 bp, 25 predicted proteins | sample June2016WEW_16_1_FD_132988 | JGI IMG/M metagenome (GOLD analysis project Ga0187871, IMG submission 132988) | Peatland microbial communities from SPRUCE experiment site at the Marcell Experimental Forest, Minnesota, USA - June2016WEW_16_10 | ecosystem: Environmental > Terrestrial > Soil >...
AGTCGCAGTGTACCGGTTCGCTGTCCACCAGGACGCCGTCGAAATCGAAGAGGATGGCTTGAAATTCGGGCATGGGCGCAGAGTTCCAGTGTAGCGGAGTGGCTCGCGGCTGCGCCGCACGATGACGGGCGGAATCTTAGGGTGTCACCAGGAAGCCGTGAGCCACGCCTTCTACGTCCACATAATATCCCGCGATGTCCCCGGAATCATTGATGCTCATGGGGTTTGTGGCGCTGGCGAGGGGAGCCTGGAACGTGGTGAGGGTCCCCGTCCGGGAGCCGCGGAAGAAGCCGGCAGTTCCATCGTTATAGGCGTAGAGACCCGTGATAAACCCGGCCGCGTCGATGCTCGTGGGATAGGTGCTGAGTCCCTGTGGAACATCAATAGGCGTAGCGGTCCCATTTGGAGTGCGGATGAATCCTTGTTCAGCCCCACCCTGCACTCCGTAGACGCCCGTGATCACCCCGGCTGCGTTGATCGAAACGGGCGACGTGAAGCCTGCCATCGGGCCGTCGAACCCGGTGATGACACCGTCGGCGGTGCGCACGAAGCCGTGCGTCACGCTGTCCGGGGTCATGAAGGTTCCGGTAATGACTCCAGCCGAGTTGATGCTACTGGCGAGGGTGCCCATTTTGAAACCGGTGGCCGCGCCTTTGGCGTCGAAGGTCGTGATGATGGCGTCGGCGGCGCGCACAAAGCCGTGGAAGACATTGTGGGCGTCCAGGTAATATCCCGAGATCAGCCCCGCATCGTTGATGCTATTGGCAACCGTACCCTGGCCGTAGTGGCCGTTGGTGCCCGCGCCGGGAACGTTGATTACACCGATGTTGTTATCGGGGAGAAGCAGGAATCCGTGATTCACGCCGCTTGCGTCCACGAACCATCCCGTGGTTACACCCGCCGCATTGATCGCAGCGGGGTAGGTGCCCTGGCCGGGTGCGCTGCCGCCGGGGATGGCTTCGAATGTCTTAAAGGTCCCGTTAGCGGCCCGCACATAACCGATGGCTACCAGGTTCGATTGCTTGCAGTACCCGGCAATCGCGCCGCCTGCGTTGATGCTCGTCGCGTAGGTGCCCTGCCCCGGGGGTGTCGAACCGCCCGCGCACGGAGCATCGAACGAAGTGAATGTGGCCGCGCCTGCAGGTTGAGCCAGCATCGCGATCGCGAATAGAAGGCCGGAAACGGGAATCGGGACGTTCATGGTCACCTCCATCGGCTGCACATACATCATAGATCCACCCCTCCGAGCATGCGCGCAATTCCTTCGTGGAAAGGTTCCAGTACACTCGTTAAGCTTGTTACACCATTGCGTAAACGAAGCTCCCTCGCGGCGGCCGCGGTACGTCCTGTTAAACTGAATATTCGCTATGGAAAACTTTCACGTCACGATGGAAGAAATCAAGGTGCTCGGCAAAGAGCTGGTGGATAAAGTGCAGGAGATTATCCACGAGGGCAATGTCCGCCGCATCATCATCCGGGACGATCACGGCCATACCTTCATGGAGATCCCGCTGACGGTGGCCGCTATCGGCGCGGTAGTCGCGCCGGTGCTTGCGGCAGTCGGCGCTATCGCCGCCCACCTGGCGCACTTCACCCTGGTTGTGGAGCGGTTCCAACCGCAGCCCCCCGCTGAACCGCCCGCTCCGCCTCCTACCGGAACCAACGGCTGAGCCTACGAAGGTCTGAACCGTGGCAGGCTACGACCAGGATCTCAGCCGCATCGTCGAGGAATTGAACCGCGCCGCGCCGGGCTCGCGTCCAGCCGACAAGCCTTCCTCGCCGCGGCCGCCTCAAAATGCCGGCTCGCTCGATCAGTTGCTGGCTTTCGCCGGCCGGCAGAACGCGTCCGACCTGCTGCTGATCGCCGGTACGCCGGTGGCCTTGCGGGTGAATGGCACGCTAGCCCCCGCGGCCGGGCCCCCGCTCTCGCCGGACGATGTGCGCAACTTCGTCCTGCCGCTGCTCGATTCCCGCCAATACGAGGAGTTACAAAAGAAAAAGTCGGTGGACTTCTGCTTCGCGCGCGACCCGGTGGGCCGCTTCCGCGCCAACATCCACCACCAGCGCGGCACGTTGGCGGCGAGTATCCGCCTGCTGCCCGCACGCATTCCCACTATCGAGTCTTTGCATCTGCCGGCGGCGCTGACACGCATCGCCGACCGGCGCCAGGGCCTCGTTCTGGTTACCGGAGCCACGGGTTCCGGCAAGAGTTCCACGCTGGCTGCCTTGATCGACCTGATCAATACGCGCCGCCGCACGCACATCGTCACCATCGAAGACCCGGTCGAATACCAGCACACCAATCGCAGCTCCATCGTGGAGCAGATCGAGGTAGGACCCGATACGCCGGACTTCGTCAACTCGCTGCGCAGTATCCTGCGGCAGACGCCGGACGTGATCCTGGTAGGCGAAATGCGCGACCCGGAGACCATGGCCACCGTGCTCACCGCCGCGGAAACCGGCCACCTGGTGTTTTCGACGCTACATACCAACGACGCGGCACAATCCGTCTCCCGCATCCTGGATTCTTTCCCGGCGGCGCACCAGGGGCAGATGCGGCAGCAAATGTCGCTGGCGCTGCTGGCCGTAGTCGCGCAGCAACTGGTGCCGGCGGTCGATGGCATCAACCGCTATCCCGCGCTCGAGATCATGATGGCCACCGACGCCGTGCGCAACCTGATCCGCAAGGGCGACGACCACCAGCTTCGCAGCCAGCTCACCATCGGCCGGGCCGAAGGCATGATGACCATGGAGCAATCCCTGGCCGAACTGGTGCGCGCCGGACGTATTCTGCGCGAGACGGCGTTCGCGCACTGTTTCCGGCCCGAGGAGCTGCGGCGGGTCCTCGAAGGGTAATGTCGGGTAGACTAGTCTGAATGGCCCTCTCGCGATTCTCTTTTCTACTGGTCCCCATCGCTTTGCTGGCAGCCGCGCCGCCGCTCTCGGACACATATAAAGAAGCGGCCACCGAAATCATCGGTGCGTCACTCGCCGATCAGGACGGTTATGCCCAGCTTTCCTATCTCTGCGACCGGATCGGCAACCGCTTGAGCGGGTCCGATTCGCTGAACGTGGCGATTGCGTGGGCGGCCGCGCAAATGAAGCGCGATGGCCTGGAAAACGTGATGACGCAGCCCGTGAAAGTGCCGCATTGGGTGCGCGGCCGCGAAGACGCTGAAATGTTGAAACCCGTGCCCCATCCGCTCACCATGATTGGGCTGGGGGGCAGTGTCTCGACCCCGCCCGACGGCATCACCGCGGAGGTGGTATCCGTGGCGAGTTTCGACGCCTTGAATGCGCTCGGCCGCGAGAAGGTCGCCGGTAAGATCGTGCTGTTCAACGTGCCCTACGAAGGATACGGCAAGACCGTGAACTATCGGGTGGCCGGCCCCTCGCGCGCCGCGAAACTAGGCGCCGTGGCGACGCTCCTGCGATCGGTCGGTTCGCTGGCCATGCAGACCCCCCACACCGGCATGCTGAGTTATTCGGAAACGGACCCCAAGATTCCCGCGGCCGCCATTACCTTCGAAGACGCCACGTTGATTCAGCGCCTGGTCGACGCCGGCGAAATCGTCACGGTGCACCTCTACATGGAGGCACACATGCTGCCGGACGCCGATTCAGCCAACGTGATGGGCGAGATCCCAGGGCGCGAAAAACCCAACGAGATCGTGGTGATGGGCGGCCATATCGATTCGTGGGACGTGGGCGCGGGCGCACAGGACGATGGCAGCGGCATCATGGCCGCCCTGGAAGCCGCCGCCGTGATCAAGAAGTTGGGCCTCCGTCCACGGCGCACGCTGCGGGTGGTCTTCTGGACCAACGAAGAAAACGGCGGGGCGGGAGGCCGCGCGTATCGCGAAATGGTGGGCGGCAAAATACACGACTATGTGGCCTCCATCGAAATGGATGGCGGCGCCGAAAAGCCGGTTGGTTTCGGCGTGAGCCCGGGCGGCGCGGCGCTGGCGCGCGCGAAAGAGATTGGACGGCTGCTCGAACCGGTCGGAGCGGATACCGTAAAGGAAGGCGGGGGCGGCGCCGACATCGGCCCGCTGATGCGCGACGGCGTTCCCGGCTTGGGACTATTCACCGTAGTCGAGCACTATTTCGACTGGCACCACTCGAGGACCGACACCGTGGACAAGGTTAACCTACAGGAGTTTCGCAAGTGCATCGCGGCGATGGCGGTGATGGGCTACGTGCTGGCCGATATGCCGGAGCGCTTAGGGGAGTAGCGGCGAACTACGCGTCCATATCGTAGGCTGCCTTCATCCACCGCCGCACTTCGTCGTCGATCTCAGCCACAGACGCAATTTCGATCCGCCGCGTGATTCTGTCCTTCTTGGCGAATCCGCCGGTGTCGACCAGGCGCTTGGGCGTTCTGGTATCCTTCAGCGCCAGACCGAGGTCGATCCGCGCGCGCGTAGCCGGCTTGATTTGCGCGAAGACATGGTTGCGATAGAGCGGCACAAACGTCCGGCACGGACACACGCGCACGTCCTTGCCCAGTTTGAGTCCGGCCGCCAGCAGCGCTTCATAGATGGGGCGCAGCGCGGCCTTCGGCCCGGCGAACAGGTTCTCGACATACTGACCCGCCTGTTGCAGGTAGCCTTCCACGGTTACTTCATCGCCTTTGCCCACAGACGTCTGCGCGATAAATCCGGCATAGTTCGTGCCCAGGCCGTGGGCCGCCTTCAGCCATGCCGCGCGCTCTTTTTCCGTGGGCGGTCCGTCCGTCTGTACCAGTTCGACCCATTCTTCGAGGGATCGGCCGGTCTTCTCCGGCATGCCCGCGATTATGGATTGCGCCATGAGCACGCTGGGGTGTATATCGAATCTCGGTTTGGTTTGAGCTTTGGCCGGCATGGCCAGCATTATATAAGCGATTCCGGCCGGGTTTCAAGCGGCAAGCTTTAAAAAGTTACAATCGGATGGTATGAGGTGGAGCGGAGTTGGCGCGGCGCTGTTGGGCCTGGCGGTGGTGGTGGGAGCATTTGGTGCGCACGGGTTGCGCGGCCGTCTGGATGCCTACTCCATGGGCATCTACGAAAAAGCGGTCTTCTATCAGTTCCTGCATGCCCTCGGCATCCTGATCGTGCCGCTGTTTGTGCGCGCGGGCGTGCTGAACGAATCGGGCATGGCCTGGGTATGCGGCCTGTTGCTGGCGGGCATCCTGATCTTCAGCGGCAGCCTGTACGCGCTGGCCTTGACCGGCATCCGGACATTCGGGGCCATCACGCCCCTTGGAGGAATCTCCTTCATCGCCGCGTGGTTCCTGCTGGCCTTCCGGTTGCTCCGCGTGTAGGCCACGGCACGGGCTACTGGATGGCCGTGGTGAAAACCAGGTCCACCCAAAAATTAGCAGCGCTCGCGGAACTCGCCGGAAAAACGTTGCCGGCTGCGTGCGAGCCGTTGGAGCCGTATTGGCCGTCCGGCGGCGCGTACAACATCTGGCTGGTGACGCCCGAGGTAGCGAAGTATCCGCTGTCGTCGGCGTAGTAGCCCTTCGGAGACCAATACGACACGAGGTAAACGGTGTTGGCCAGGATGGCAACGGGAGACGAGAAGTTCGCCTGCTGCCAGCCCGTCGTCGATTCGTTGGTAAAGGTGACGGAGGCGAGCAGAGTGCCGGTCGAGGTCCAAAGCGCGCCGATGTGCGGCCCGGCATTTCTCGCGCTCTTGTAGAAGCGCACGCCGGTGACATAACCGGGAACATCGGACAGGATCCTCAAGCCCAGTTCAGCGGGCTGCGCGGACGGCGCAGCGGGAGTCTTCGGAACGGCGGTCGGTGGCCAAACGGAAACGGGGACGGATGTGCCGATTGTGGCGGACGTATTAAAGATGGCATCGACCCAGTAATTGGTGGCGGATGCTCCGGTAGACGGAAACGCGCTAGCACCGTATATGTATACGCCGTTGGGTCCGTGCTGGCCATCGGCGAGGGCCTCAAGCGGCATGTTAGTGACCGGCGTAATGAACACGCCGTTATCCGCGGCGTTGTGCCCCAACGGAGCATGATAGGAAATGACGTACGTCGTATTTGCGGCGGTCGGTACGGGCGAGGAAAAATAGGCTGTCTGCCAGCCCGATTTCGTCTCGTTAGTGAAGACTACTTCCGCAAGACGTGTGCCGCTGGAGGACCACAGGTTGCCTACGTGCGTTCCCACGTTCGTCGATCCCTTGAAGAATCGTACGCCGGTAATGTAGCCCGGGATCGCCGAGGTGAACTGCATGCCGACCTCGATGGCCTGTTTGTTGGTGGAGGCCGGATCGAGCGGTTGTGCCGTCGACGGCCACAGGGAGCAGGGGCAGAGGATCAAGGTAAGAGGTTCGGACTGGGACGCGCTGTTGAGGGTTGCGGTGATGGAGACGTCCAGGGTTGCCCCGCCTTCCGGAGGAGTGGTGGTGGCTGTCGCTGTGAACGTGCCCGAGGAGGATCCCGCCGGAATGTTCACCGAAGCCGGCACGGTGAGCTCCGGACTGTTGGCTGAAACCGATACGCTCGTGCCGCCGGTGGGAGCTTGGGCCGAAAGGGTGACCGTACAGGTCGATGATGCGCCGGCATCGAGCGTTGCCGGGCCACAGGTCAAAGTGGAAACCAATGTGGGTGCAACCAGGGTGAAATTCGCAGTTTGTGAAGACGAGCCGAGCGTGGCGGTCATGGTGGCGGGTTGTGTGGTGGTGATGGCACCGGCAGTAGCGCTGAAAGTTGCTACGGTACTGTTGGCGGTGACGGTGATTGAGGCCGGAACGGTCAGTGCGGCGTTGTTGCTGGAGAGTCCGACGGCGAAGCCGCCGGCTGGCGCGGGCTGGCTCAGGGTGACCGTGCAGGTTGATGCCGAGCCGGAATTCACGCTGGTAGGATTGCAGGCTAGGACAGAGATCAGTGTCGGGGCGATCAGGCTCAAATTCGCGGTTTGCGACGAACCGGGGAGGGTGGCAGTAATCGCGGCGGACTGAGTTGTTGCGATGGTGCCGAGGCTCACGTTGAACGTTGTGGAAGCGCTGTTGGCGGGTACGGTGATCGATGCAGGAACGGTGAGTGCGGCATTGTTGCTGGAGAGTCCGACCGTGCTGCCGCCGGCTGCTGCGGGCTGGCTCAGGGTGACCGTGCAGGTTGAGGTCGAGCCGGAATTCACGCTGGTTGGATTGCAGGAGACGGCGGAAACCAGCGTCGGAGCGACCAGGCTGAGAACGGCGGTCTGTACGGCTCCATTTAAGGCGGCCGTCAGCGTAGCATTCTGGCTCATCGTAAGCGTACCCGCGCTGGCAGTGACGGTGGCCGAAGTGCCCCCCGCCGGCACAAGGACCGACGCGGGGATCGTCAGCAGCGCATTATTATCCGACAGCGTGACGGTGACATTGGAAGAGACCGCTTCGTTTAGATTCACGACACAAGTAGCGGAGGCGCCGGACGCCAACGCGCTCGGATTGCAACTGAACGACGCCAGGCTGAGCGGCAAGACAGTGATCGTACCACCGGTCGCCGTAGTTTGAATCGGGCTTGCGGATGCCGAAGCGCCTAGCGCGCTGGTGATACCAATCGTGGTCCCTGACGAAGCAGGCGACATCGTCGCCGTCATAACGGCTATCACGCCGTCCGGCATGACGTTCGCGTCCAGCCCGCCTGAACTCAGTCCAGTCAGGAAGCAACTGTACACGCCGGGGCTTCCGGTACATGCCAGAGACTTGCCGGCGGCCGTGGCCGATGCGCTGGCGGCGGCTGCAATCGCGATCACATCAGATGGTGAATAAGCGAAAGTCCACTGAATCGCAGCCGGCGGGCTGCCGGATGAAGAACTGAGCGAAAGATTGAGGGATACCGTGCCGCCAGGTGTCGCCACAGCCGACGACAACGCCAGCGAATCCGATTGACCGAAGGCCGCTGCGCCTAACGCCAAGAACGCAACCAGACAGGCTGCATGTTTAGGTGTTAGGAGCCACATCGTGGCTAAATGGTAACCGTCTGTGTTCTCCATGCTCAACGCTGTGTTTGGTTAGGGTGAGTTAACAGGTTTCGTTGACGCCGGTAATCCGTCGCGACGTAAATGTAGGCTGCAGCGCAAGTTAGCTTCCTGTGAGCGAAAATCATCCAAGCCGGAGGATGCTAACCACCGATAGCGTGCAGCCATAGTTTCGGCGCGCCGGGTTAGGGTCCGCGACCTGCCGCTCTCATGACTTGCTTATCGGCCGTGCGCTTCAAATCATGTAAAGCCGAGGTCCAGCTATTGTGAGAACGATGGATAATTCCACATCGAAATAGAGGCTTGTGGAGGCAGTCAAAACGCGCTATCTTAAAGCGGAACCAGATGCGGCTTTAGTTTCAAGAACCGGCGGCTCACAAGCATTCAATTTCAAGGAGGGACGATAAGTTGTATCGGGTATCGGGCTCCACTCTGGCCATCCGTGAATTGATGGTTGCGCTACCGATGGCGGTCCTGATCGTTAGCTGCCCTTCGGCGCAGGCCCAGATCGCCATGGTGCATGCTACGCCCTGCGGTCCCGCTGCATTTCCTGGCACTATCTGCACGATTCCCGCTACCGGGGGCGGTAACTTGATCGTGGTGGGTTTTTCGTCGGCGCCGGGGACGGTTCCGACTATTACTGCCATCGCGGACAATGCGGGTAATGCTTATATCGAAGCGCCCAACGCCTTGGGCACCGACGCTTCAGCCAATACGGTGGACATCTGGTATGCCAAGAACAGTAATCCCGGGGCGGCCAGCCTGACAATCACGCCGAATCCCAGCGGAAGCGGCGGTACAGCCGTGATCTGGGAATTCTCAGGCGCCGATACGATATCGCCCTTGGATCAAGTGGCTGCTTTGAATAACCAAGTGGCAACCGGCAGCCCAACAGGGGCGCCCGTGACCACAACCGCGCCGGTGGAGGCCGTCGTCTCGGTGACCGCTCCACAATATTGGATGGTGGGCCTGGTGAGCGCGACAAGCTTTATCCAGGATTTCGTTGTGAACAACAACAACTACGCGGGCGGGTGGGCGCACCTGATTACTTCGTCCACCGGCGTTTACTCACCGGTCTGGACCACGGGGCTGGATACTTATACCAGCACATCGGCCTCCTTCAAGAGCGCTTCATACAGCGCTTGCGATCTCAACCAGGATGGAGTGGTCAATGTTCTAGACGTGCAGTTGGCGACCAATATGGCGCTGGTGCCCACAAACTGCACGGCCCCCTACGGCCAGTGCAACCTGCCATTGGTGCAAGCGGTCCTGACTAGCGCCATGGGAGGCCCTTGCAGCCTTGCGGTGCTCGGCGTCGCCCCTTCCAACCTCAGCTTCGGCAACGTGGCAGTGGGCAGCACTAGCACTCAAACCGTGACCCTGACGGGAATCGGGACGGGTGCCACCACCATTTCTCAGGCCGCGGTTTCCGGGGCTGGGTTCAGCCTGAGCGGGCTGTCGCTCCCGCTTACCCTGGCCGCGGGACAAAACGTCAGTTTCAGCGTGGCATTTGCCCCGGCGGCGACCGGCAGTGCCAGCGGCAGTATCGCTTTTACGAGTAGCGCGCTGAATACTCCGTTCAGCCAAACCTTATCCGGGAACGGAATTACTACGATACCCCACAGCGTATCGTTGAGCTGGACTCCTAGTACCTCGTCGAACATCGCCACCTACAATATTTATCGGATTGCCTCGGCCAGTTCGACGGCGCCGGCCACGCCCTATTCCAATATGGGCTCGATCTCAGCGACGACTTGCAACCCTAACGGCTGCGCCTACACGGATACCGCGGTTCAGGCCGGACAGAGCTACTGGTATTATTCCACCGCGGTCGATACCGGAAGCAACGAGAGTACACCCTCGAATATCGTGCAAGCGGTAGTGCCGACTCCGTAGGCGCGGAGCCAGGCTGAAGAGCCGTTGATGAAACATGCCCCGCTCATCCTCTGCATTGCCGTTCTGTGCGTCATTCTGACGTTAGGTCTCTGGCCCTTCCATGCTCCGGGAAATGACGTCGCGTGGCTGAAGAACCGCGACGGAATCCGGTTTGGCTACCCGGGGACGGCTATCGGTACGGGTTCCATTCATCCTGCGGGATCGGCAGACCCGCGGTCTTGTAGCGTCGAAATCTGGCTGCTGGCCGCGCGTGCGGACCAGGAAGGCACCGCTTTGACCCTGTACCTTCCGAACGGGCCGTCTCGATTCGCCCTCCATCAGTCGCTCAGCGATCTCGAACTGCAATCCGGTAAGTCGCGCCGGCATCATTTCTACGTCAATGATGTTTTTCGCAGGGATCGACCGGTGTTCATCACCATCACGTCTGCAGTGTCCGGAACCGCGGTTTACGGAAACGGCAAACTACTTCGCATGGTGCGTGGATTCCAAGTGGCGCCCTGCGCCGGCCGTCTGATTGTTGGGGATTCGCCGTGGCAGCAGGACCCCTGGTCAGGGCAGGTGAGGGGCCTGGCGATCTATGCGAGCGAGCTAGCGCCGCCGGCGGTGCTCCGGCATTACGATAGCTGGACGAACACGGGGCGTCCCGAAGCTGCGAAACCTGAGCAAGCGGTGGCCTTGTACCGGTTCGACGAGCGAGCCGGCGACATCGTGCATAACCGTGCCCAACCCGGCGTTGATTTGGTCATGCCGGCCGGTTATCGGGTTCAGGACAAGCTCTTTCTGGAACCCTTCTGGGAGGAATTCGAACTGTCCTGGAGTTTCGTGAAGGGCGTGCTCAAGAACATAGTGGGATTCGTTCCCCTGGGCTTTTGCTTTTATGCGTACTTCACGGCGAGTTGCAAAATCAGGCGTGCCGCACTTGCCACAATCCTTGTAGGGTTCACGGTCAGCCTCACCATCGAGGTGCTGCAGGGCTACCTTCCGACCCGGGACTCCGGCACAACGGATCTCATCACCAACACACTCGGAACCTGGATCGGGGTCGCCTTGTACCAGGCCGGGACAGCGCGTTTCCAGAGCCACAGCCGCTTGGCCGCTGCGGCTATAAAATGGCGGGGCGACATTCGGACCCGATCGGATTTTCCTCGCTGACCTCCGAGCACTCCGAATCGAAAACCGAGTCGGGTGCGAAGGATTGAAAGCCTCTTTCGCCCCCGGGGCCGACTATTTGTAGTAGATATTAGGACGAGTTCTAAGCGTACTAGTATTTTCGATGTCTGGAGAAGCCAAAAAGAACATCCTTCAGCGCTAGCCAGTGGCCTATCCCCAAATAAATCGGGGTAGTCATGTAACGTTTACCCGTCAGGCGTCACTATTAATTGTGCAGTGTGGGCGTGTATCCCTGCGGGCTGTCGTCTTTGTGGTGCGGCCCACTTCAGTTCGCGCGCCTTTGGCGCTAATGGCCTTAAGGGCGAGGAAACAGAATAGCCCCGGCATGACGGTTTTTGCCGCAGTTTTACGCCTTATATAAATGGGACAAGAGTTTGAGAATCAGGTGATCGCGTGAATACAACATTTACACCGCCCGGCTTCCTGTAATGGCAGTCATGGTACATCGCCGTTCGTGTCCGCACATTCGCGTATTAAACAGAAAAAAGCGGGCCGCGTAAGGGAATTAGTTGGAGCGGGTTACAAGAATCACCAGGGTCTCGGCCTTGGCTTCTGAAGATCTAACTCGGACAGCCCGATCAATGTAGGGCTATTGCAACACCAGATAGATTTGCCAGCTTAATTGGCCTTTCACGAAATCAAACCTAGTAGCACAAGAAAATAGTACGAAAACAAAATGATTAAACGTTGACAACTGTTCGGTTTCGTAATACAAGTGTATAGGATCTCACTGTAAGCGGATTTAGGGCGCCAAGAGACCCCAACAGAGCGGTAGCTTGGCGTTTCGCCCAAATATTAGTAATCCTTGTGTGGAGCGTACTTGGTGCGAACCGAACCGAAGCAAAGGGGCCTTCATGTCGTTCGAAGCAGACGAGGCCGAGCCGATCAAGTGGTTCGCTGTCCAGACTCGGCCGAAGCACGAAAAGTCCGTGGCGGGACTCTTAGAAGCTAAGGGTTACGAACAACTTCTTCCGTTATATCAGAGCTGGCACCGTCATTCCGGCCGACTGCAGAGTGTGCTCCTTCCACTGTTCACAAGTTATCTCTTTTGCCGTTTCGATCCACTGCGCCGTCTTCCCATTCTGATGACACCTGGCGTGTTCACGATCGTGGGGGTCGGAAGAGAGCCGCAGCCGATTCCCAACGAAGAGATCGCCCGAATCCACGCCTCATGCTCATCCGGTTTGCCCGTCAGGCCCTGGCCCTATGTCGAGCGCGGCGATCTGGTGCGCGTGGAGTGCGGCCCACTGCAAGGCGTGGAAGGCATATTGGTCAGCGAAAAGAACTCATTCCGGTTGGTCGTTTCGGTTGAGATCCTCAAGCGCTCGGTCGCCGTGGAAGTGGAGCGGGACTGGGTTGTACCGGTCACACCCCGCCGCAGTTCGGGCGTTTCGAAAACGCAAACCAAGAAATCGCAAGGCGCGAGCCGGCCATCGACAGATTTAGAATCTTCGTCCCGGCGGTAAGAGCCGCGACACATACAGCGCGGCTCTTCTTACACATTCAAATTACTGCCAACTTTCGTTAAGGTTTTGTTAAATCGGACCTTCGAGGTGGCCGGCTTCCCCAGCCGAGATGCAAATGAGTTTCGTCAAGCGCAATCGTATCGTGAGCATTCGGGTTACTCAAGATGAGTACCAGGTCCTCGATCGCATCAGCCGGCGGCGCGGAGCCAACAGCGTGTCTGAGTATCTCAGGCAACTCATAATGAATTCCGAGCCTGTCGTTTCGGCAGCCAGGCGGGGTGCTCGCGAGGTTACCGAGGAACTCGACGCGCTTAAGCGCGAAGTCGACCGATTAGCCCAGCTTGTAAAGCAGGGCATGCCGACATAGCGCACAAAGTACCTCTGTTAGTACGAACAGTACCAGGATTTGGAGTCGCTGGCCGTTGACAAGTGTGTACCCGTGGTAATACAACTAAGAACATCCGCGCGGTGTGCGCGCGAACCCAAGGCAACCGCCAAGACCCTGACAGGGCGGTAGCGTGGGCAGTAACCTATTCTCCCCCCTTCAATCAGATCCAGCCGGAGGCGCTCGTTTCGCGGGCGTAGAACCCATTGAGTTTTGTCAGGCGCAGCCGAATCGTGAGCATGCGGGTTACCCAGGACGAGTATCAGACGCTCGACCGGATCAGCCGGCAGCATGGGGCGAATAGCGTGTCGGAGTTCCTGAGAGAAAGGTTCATCCACGCGAAATCTTTCATGGCGGCAAGCAGCGCGGCGGCCCGGGACGTGACTCAAGAGATTGAGGATCTGAAGCGGGAAGTGGACTTGTTGTCGCGGATCGTGATGCAAATCGTCGCCAGGCAGACCACGCGGAAGCCGGGCGCGGACGGTATAGAATCGGATGCCCGGGTGCTCGCAGCGGGAAACGCAGCGGCTACCCAACATCCCTAAAGTTGAATTCGGAGATGTTGGGCCAAAACCTTTTCGCCAAGCAGCTGGCTTTGGAGTGCAGGCGGGCGGAGCGAACCGGCCGGCCTTTCGTGCTGATGCTACTCGATCCGGCCGGGCTGATTCGAGCCGGGGCAAAAGACCGTGCGATCGAGGGAATTGTGATGTCCCTGGCGAGCGCCATTCGGGAAACCGACATCCAGGGGTGGTATGAGGAATCCGTGATCGGCGTGATCTTTACCGAACTTGGGACGGCAAATCGGGCGGAAGTGTCCAGCGCTCTCTTCCGCAAGGCTTCGGCTGCATTGTGCCAGGCCCTCACCATCGCGAATCCGGATGAAGCGAGTATCGTCCTGCATATGTATCCCGAGGATTGGCAAGACGGGCGCCCGGTAGGCGCAGCCGTGGCGCGCTTACAGTTGGATGCCTCGCCCACGGAGCCGAAGAGGCTTGCCCACTTGCGCAAGACGGCGATGAACATCTCCGGAAACCCTCGCGGCGGCTTGTGGAAGGCTGGGGCGGAGGCCAGGCGGGAATGAACGTCCTTCTCTTCTCAAATGATTCGTCACTGGCCGATGTGTGCCGGAGCACTTTGCTCGAAATGTTCGGCAAGGAATCGAAGCTCCAGATGGGGAGGCCCGGGCAGATGCCATCTCACGAGGACCTCTGTCTATGGGATTTCGTTCCCGGTGAAGCGACCATCCCGCAAGGCCTTGATCCTGCTAAGCTGCGAAGACACCTGTTCCTCTTGCAGCGTCAGGACCTGCCGGTCCTACGGGAAATCGTCGGCACCCCCGATATCCACGTACTGCTGAAGCCCTTGACGGCGGCCACACTGCGCGCTTTTCTGGGAAACATCGAGCAGCCCAAAGCGCTCCACAACGGCGACGCCAGAAGTCACGACGCGCTGCGCGGCGAACGTGACGAGATGCTGCAGTTTCTCATCCAGGCCAACCTCAAGCTGCAGGAATACGACCAGGAAAGTACCAACTTCCTCGCCCGCTCTCTGCATGACGTTCGATCGCCCCTCACCGCGATCAGCGGCTATTGCGGACTGCTCCTCGAAGAAGAACTGGGCTCGCTGACGCCGGAGCAGCGGGAAGTGCTGCAAAGAATGCTGCGCAGCGCCACGCGGCTCTCGCGGATTACCAACTCGATGTTCCAGTTGAGCATCCGGCGAAACGGCGACCAGGAGATCAACCTGGAGAAAGGCGACATGCGCGACTGCATCGACCAGGCCCTGCACGAAGTCGCCCTGTTTCTCGAAGACAAGCGGATTACCGTCAGGGTTGAAATCGAGCAGCCTGCGGAAGGACTGCTCTTCGGGAAATCAAGAATGGAGCAGGCATTGGTCAACTTGTTGGACAATGCATGCAAATTCACACCCCGGAATGGAACTATCGAGATCCGGGGCTACCCGTTCTTCTGGGACCGCAGAACCGGTCTCAACGGTTCCCTGTATTCGGCAAAGGACCGCCGCGCCATCGAGGTCAGGACCCCCAATTCCCTGCGTGTGGATATCCGCGACTCAGGTCCGGGCATTCCGGCCGTGCTGGCAGGCAAGATCTTCGAGGAATATACATCCTACTCCGGCGGCCGCGACCGGTCGGGCGGAGGTCTGGGACTGGCGGTTTGCCGGATGATCCTGCAGCAGCATCGGGGACACGTCTGGGCCGAGAGCCATGACGCCGGGGCCGTTTTTTCGTTTGTTCTTCCTCTTCAACCGATTTCCACTGTCGCCTCAGCGAACGGTACTCCGGAAGCCTGCCTGGCCGGTGTCGAGGAGGGTTGGTCTTAGATGCCTGTTGCCAAGAATGGCCGCACGATCCTGCTGGGAGAAGACGATCTCGAGGTGCGCAGTTACCTCGAGACGGCTCTCCGGTGCCAAGGATATTCGATCGAAGTCGCACAGGATGGCGAAGAGGTTCTGGCATGTCTGCGCGCGAACCAGACCCCCATTTCCGCCGTGGTCCTCGATATCATCATGCCGCGCCGCGATGGGCTTGAAGCGCTGAAGGAGATCCGCAGTTTCAATCGGGACCTGCCGGTGATCATGATCTCCGGGGCGTCTTCCGCCTTGAATGTCGTCGACGCCATGAAGAACGGGGCGAACGATTTCCTGGCAAAACCCATCCGGCCGGACGACCTTCGCAAAGCCCTGAAGATGGCCCTCGAGACGACCGTGCTGCCTGTGGTGTCGAACGGCGTCGAGAAAACGGCCGGGCCGGCTAACAAGCAGATCTTGTTCGGCACTTCCCCGCAGATGCGCGAGCTACAGGACCTGCTCAGTGAGATTGGCTGGTCCGAAGCCCCGGTTCTGATTCAGGGAGAGACTGGCACCGGAAAGGAAGTTCTGGCGCGCGAACTGCATGCCTGTTCCCCCCGCGCGAAGAGATCGATTTTGAAGCTCAATTGCGCCGCGCTCCCGTCGGAATTGGTGGAAAGCGAGTTATTCGGCTACGAGCGGGGCGCGTTTACCGGAGCGTTCGAGAAAAAGCCTGGAATGTTCGGACTCGCCGACGGGGGCACGATCCTACTCGATGAAATCGGTGACATGGATTTCAAGCTGCAGGCCAAGCTCCTGCAGGTCCTGCAGGACCACGAATTCCAGCGCCTCGGCGGACGGGACACCATCAAGGTGGATGTCCGGGTGATCGCGGCCACGCATTGCGACCTGGAAAAAGCCATCGCCGAAAGCAAGTTCCGGGAAGACCTCTATTACCGCCTGAATGTGATCAACCTGCGCGTCCCGCCCCTGCGGGAACGCAGGGAGGACATTCTTCCGCTGGCGGAATTCCTGATCAGGAAACATACGGCGCCCGCCGCGCCGGCTGTCGAGATTCCGGGCGCGCTGCGGGAGTTGTTCCTGAATTACCATTGGCCGGGCAATGTTCGCGAACTGGAGAACATGGTCCGCAAGTTTGTCATCTTCCGGTCGGCCCGGTCGATCGAGCAGGAACTGCGCGTAAAACTGCGGCGGGCGCCGGTGAATGGTTCGACCGCCGGCGGAACCGCCCCAGCCGGCGAGGTCCTGGTCAGCCTGCCGGTCCTGCCTGCTAACGGCGAATTGAACGGGACTCCTCCCGCCGCACCGGTGCTGGAGCAAGTGGCGAGCGCTAAGCGGGAGGCCGAACGCGCGGCCATCGTGGGTGCATTGAAATCCACAAACTGGAACCGCAAGCAAGCCTCCGTGCAGTTGCAGATCGACTACAAAGCGCTCCTGTACAAAATGAAGCGGCTCTCCATCAAGAAGGAAAGAGTGGGCCCGCAGGCCATCCAGACGCGCTCGGAAGCCTCTTCCGCCAATACGGAACCAGCGCCGGCAGGCCAGAGTTCGCCGGTTTTTGCCCGCCGGGCCTTGGGTTGAAACTGTGACGGATCCCCTACAATTCACCGTAACGCCCGACCGGCGCAACGGAAATTCGCACGCTTCCCAGCCTTCTGTCGCGGGAGAGGAGCGCGGGATACTCTCTCAGGATCTCTTCGTGCGCGCGCTGAGTCTCGAACGAAAACGGAGCGAGCGTTCGGGCACGGGTTTCGTGCTGGTATTGCTCGATTCGACCCGTCTCCTGAAGTCACAGGGCGGCCGTCAGGCGATCGAAGGCGCGCTGCTGGCGTTGTCCCGATCCAGCCGCGACACAGATATCCAAGGCTGGTTCAAGGACGGTGCCACCATCGGCGTGATCTTCACCGAACTGGCTCTCGATGCGGACGAGCGGTCCATCGCCACAGCCCTGCTGAGCAAGGTCACCATGGCCCTGACCAGCGCCCTGTCGCTCCGCCAGATGCACGGAATCAGCCTGTCGCTCCACGCATTTCCGGAGAGTTGGGACGAAGACAACCTGGCGAATCCGGACGAATCGATCTTTGATGCGCCGCTCTATCAGCATTGGCCGGACCGGCTGCCCTACCTCGCGAAAAGACTGATGGACGTGGTGGGCAGCAGCGTGGCCCTGGCCTTCTGCCTGCCCTTATTCGCCGGCATTTCCATCGCCATCAAGCTGACTTCCAAAGGGCCCGTCTTCTTCTGCCAGAAGAGACTGGGGCAATCCGGCCGGAAGTTCACTTTTCTTAAGTTCCGGTCCATGTATGTGAACAACGACGCGACCATCCACCGGGATTATGTCAAACGCTTTATCGCCAACGCGAACGGTTGCGGCCAGACACGGGAAGGTCAGTCCACCTATAAGCTGACCGCCGACCCGCGGGTCACCCCGGTAGGTTCATTCCTACGCAAAACCAGTCTCGATGAGCTGCCGCAGTTCCTGAATGTACTGAAAGGGGAAATGTCGCTGGTGGGTCCGCGGCCGCCCCTGCCTTACGAGGTGGAGTGCTACAAAGTGTGGCATCGGGCTCGCCTGCTGTCCGCGAAACCCGGCATCACGGGCTTATGGCAGGTCGGCGGGCGCAGCCGCGTGAAATTCGACGAGATGGTCCGCATGGACCTGAAGTATGCGACTTCGTGGTCGATCTGGCTGGACATCAAGATTCTTTTGCAGACGCCGCGCGCCATCGTCTCCGGAAACGGCGCGCATTAGAGCTTCTTTGGAGAACGCATGATTCGAGTCGGAGTGATCGGCTTTGGATACTGGGGCCCAGTGGTGGCCCGGAACTTCCAGGCCGCCGACGGCTGTCAACTAGCCGCCATCTGTGATGCGAATCCCACGGCCCAGGAACGCGCCCGGAAAGCGTTTCCAGGCGTTCTTGTGACCGGCGATGCCGCCGGGATCGTCCGTTCGCCCGGCATCGATGCGGTGGCCGTGATTACGCCCGTCTGGACGCATTTCGAATTTGCCAAGGCGGCACTCGAAAACGGCAAACACGTTTTCGTAGAGAAGCCGTTCACCGCGTCGTCGGCGGAGGCTTCGCAACTGATCGACCTGGCCGCGAGCCGCAAGCTGCAGATCATGGTCGATCATACATTCCTCTTTACCGGCGCGGTGCGCAAGATCCGCCAACTGATCGACCAGGACGTGCTTGGAAAGCTCTTCTACTACGATTCCTCGCGCATCAATCTGGGCCTTTTCCAGCACGACGTAAATGTGATCTGGGACCTGGCGCCGCACGACCTGGCCATCATGAACTACCTGATCGACGCCCAGCCGGAAAGCGTCAGCGCCACCGGCCAATGCCACCTCAATGGCCTCGAAGACATGGCGTATGTGACCGTTTACTTTTCGCGCATTATGGCCCACATCAACGTGAACTGGCTTTCTCCGGTAAAGGTGCGCACCACCTTGATCGGCGGCGAAAAGAAGATGGTGGTTTGGAACGACCTGGAAGCCGACGAGAAGGTGAAAGTATACGACAAAGGCGTCGAAATCGCTAATGGCGAGGGCGTGTACGATCTGCTGGTCAGTTATCGCTCGGGAGATATGTGGGCTCCCAAAGTAGATCAGACCGAAGCCTTGAAAGTGGAGGCCCGCTACTTCGTCGAGTGCGTCACTCAGAATCAGGCGCCGTTTAACGATGGCATTACCGGGCTGCGCGTGGTGCGGCTTCTCGAAGCGGCCGCGCAGTCGCTGAAGGAGCGGGGAAGGCCGGTCCGGGTATGAGCGATTACCTTTCAATCGCGCCCGACGTGAAGCTGGGCCAAAACGTGAAGCTGGCGAAGTTCATCAACCTGTACGGCTGCGAGATCGGCGATAACACCAAGGTGGGCGCCTTTGTCGAAGTGCAGAAGAACTCGAGGATCGGGCGCAACTGCAAGATCTCCAGCCACACGTTCATCTGTGAAGGGGTCACCATCGAAGACGAAGTGTTCATCGGACACGGGGTCACCTTCATTAACGACAGTTACCCGCGGGCCACGGCGGACGGTCAGTTACAAACCGAAGCCGACTGGCGCGTGGAAACAACCTTGATCAAACGAGGCGCGTCGATCGGATCCGGCGCGACGATTCTTTCGAAAGTCACCGTGGGCGAGCGCGCCATTGTGGGCGCCGGCAGCGTGGTGACGCGGGATGTGGCCGCCAATGCGATCGTCGCCGGAAATCCGGCGCGCCGCTTGCGGACCCTGGCGGCATCTGGAACAGCGAAATGACAACAACGAATCGAATTCCATTTCTGGACCTGGTGGCTCCTCACACGGAGCTGAAAGAGGAGTTGTTTGCCGTCTTTGAATCCGCCTTGAAAACCGGCGCGTTCATCGGCGGACCCATGGTGGAAGGCTTTGAGCGTGACTTCGCCGGCTTTTGCGAATCCCGCCATTGCATCGGCGTGGGCAGCGGCACGGATGCGCTGCGCTTCGCGCTGATCGCGGCGGGGATCGCTCCCGGCGAAATCGTGATCACCGTCCCCAATACGTTCATCGCCACCGCCGAGGCGATCACCCAGACCGGCGCGCGCCCCGCGTTTGTAGACATCGACGAACGCACCTATAACATGGACCCGGAAAGGCTCCGCGAGTATCTGGAAGTACAGTGCCGGATCGACGATCGCGGCCGTCCGGTGGAACGGAAAACGGGAATTCGCGTGGCGGCCATCGTGCCCGTGCACCTCTACGGCCAGATGTGCGACATGGATCCCATCCTGGAACTGGCCGGGCTTTACAACCTGACGGTGATCGAAGACGCCTGCCAGGCGCACGGCGCGGAATACTTCTCCGCGAAAGAGAACCGCTGGCGGATGGCCGGCAGCATGGGACGCGCCGCCGCCTTCAGCTTCTATCCCGGCAAGAACCTGGGCGCCTGCGGGGAAGCCGGAGCCGTGACCACGGACGATGCGGGCCTGGCCCAAAGAGTCCGCATGCTGCGCGATCATGGCCAGGCGCGCAAGTACTATCACCACGTCGAGGGGTATAACGGCAGGCTGGATGCCATCCAGGCCGGAATCCTGCGCGTGAAACTCGGCCACCTGGACGACTGGAATGCCAGCCGGCGCGAGGTGGCGGAGCGTTACCGCGATCTGTTCGCGGAGCAGGAGACGGCGGGCCTTGCGCCCTACGAGCCCGACTGGGCCAAGAGCGTCTACCATCTGTATGTCGCGCGCGTGCCGGACCGCGAGCGCGCGATTCAGCATTTGACGGAAGCGCATATCGGCACGGGGATCCATTATCCGGTGCCGTTGCATCTGCAGAAGGCGTACGAATACCTCGGGTACAAGGCGGGAGACTTCCCGGTGAGCGAGATGGTGTCGCCGGAGATTCTTTCGCTGCCCATGTTCCCGCAGTTGACGGGCGAGCAGCAGGAGCGGGTGGTGGAGGCGATGGTCAGCTTCATGGCGCCGGAGAAGACGGGCGCGCTCGTCGGGCAGATGGCGCACGTGGCGGCGGCACAGTAGAGCGAAAGATGAATGGCTTCCGTGCGGATCGAATTGCCACTATCTGCCTGTTCCATCCGCTGCGGCGGCTCACGCCTGGCGTGGCGCCGCGGATTCCCATCCTTATGTACCACAGCATCTCGGATCTCGATGAAAGCGCCAGGCGGCCCTACTACCGCATCGCCACGAACGCCCGCGTGTTTGAGGCGCAACTGCGCTTCCTCCGCGCCAACGGATACCAGTCGATCGGTTTGCAGGAGGCTGTCAAAGTGATGGAAGGCGCCGTGCCAGGCCCAGCCAAGCCAGTCGTGCTGACCTTCGACGATGGATACCAGGATTTCTGCACGGAAGCGTTTCCGATCCTGAGCCGATTCGGCTATTCCGCCACGGTCTTCCTGCCGACGGCGTACATTGGCGATACGGCCCGCACGTTCAACGGCCTGGAGTGCCTGACCTGGAACCAGGTGCGGGAACTGCAAGGAGCGGGCGTGGAGTTCGGCTCCCACACGGTTTCCCATCCGCAATTGCGCACGCTGCCCGCGGATGGCATCCGGGAGGAGTTGCGCGGTTCCAAACAGACCATTGAGGAGAAACTGGGCTGCCCGGTGAGATCGTTCTCCTACCCCTACGCGTTTCCAGAGACGGACCGCCCGTTCAAACAGACGCTGCGCGCCACCCTGGAAGAGGCCGGATACCAAAACGGGGTCTCCACGATTCTGGGGACGGCCGGACGGCGGAGCGACCGCTTTTTCCTGGAGCGGCTGCCGGTGAACTCGGGGGACGAGGGGCGGTTTTTTGGGGCAAAAGTGGAAGGCGCTTACGACTGGCTGCATGGATTGCAATATGCCTTTAAGACAGTCCATTCGCCAAGGCTGGGACGCGTTGGGGGACTTAACAGACATGCCAGTTCCGCACAGGACCCAGTTTAAGCGATTCGTGGTTCTATCCATCAGCGTTTTGTACTTTGGTTGCTCACGCCTTCGGAGGAACATCCGGCGCTGGCTGCGGCTAGATTTTCCCGGTACCTGCGTAGTCCTTTACTACCACGGCGTTGCATCGGCACACCGGGCTCGATTTGCTCGCCAAATGGATATGTTGCTCCGCGATGCGAAACTTGTCCGGGCCGACCGAGAGGCCTCGCTTGATCGAGGGGTCCATCATGCAGCGGTAACCTTCGACGATGGCTACCGAAACGTGATCGAGAATGCACTACCGGAACTGCAAACACGCGGCATCCCGTCAACAGTGTTTGTGATTACCGCGGCTCTAGGGCGATATCCCAACTGGCTGACCGATCCCCGAGACCCCGCACACAAAGAGCGAGTAATGTCGCCGGACGACTTGACCCAGATGGCTTCCGAACTCGTCGCTGTAGGATCGCATACTACTACTCACCGCGTGCTTCCCAATCTGGCTCGGGATGATGCGCGAAGAGAATTGATGGAGTCCCGCGCTAAACTCGAAAAAATGCTGGACAAACCAGTGACACTGTTCAGCTTCCCCTATGGCGCCTTTAACCACGATCTCGTCGAATTGTGCCGCGAGTCAGGATATCAGCGAGTCTTTACCATTCTGCCCGGCCTCGCTCTGTCGGACCCGCACGAATTCGTATCGCCGAGAGTCTCCGTCGATCCGACGGATTCACCCCTTGAGTTCCGCCTCAAACTGATGGGCGGGTATGGATGGTTGCCACTAGCCTTCGCGCTTAAAAGCAAAGTCCGATCCCTCTTCCGGCCCAGCAAAAAGCGAGTGGCAACGTCGCGATCAAGCGCCGGACGGCAGCCTTCGTCTGCTCCCGGGGTGCAATGAGCCATGTTTCAGATTGACTGGGCACGACAGGAGATCTGGGCCAAAGAGCCGCAATGCTTTCACCCTGCCGCATCGCAACTGGACCGGGCCGCGGTACGGAAAACCGCTCTGCTTCACTGGGAGGAGCACTGCCACGAATGCGCCATTCCCCAATGCTATTCGACCTGCCCGCTTTATGTCCAGCGAGCGGACAAAAAGTGCTCCAGATTCGCATACGGCATTTTCCCGAATCCTAGCTTTCGCGGCCTCTTCGACTTCGGAGCGGACCTCCGGTTTCGCCGCTGGGGTAAGCTGGAAACCCGGCTTTATGGCAAGAGTATGAGCGTGCGCCAGCACCGTTTTCTCGACCGGTCCAACCGTTTGGTACTGCGTCCGGCCTCGGATTCCGCGAAAGCGTTCTTCAGCAAAGTGCGCAACAAGTATTTCGTCAAGATCGCTCCGGCCGGCGAGAAGACCCTATATGACGAATTCGTGCTGGAATGCTTTTCGCCCGAAGACCAGCCCTTCAGGATCGTCCTGGAATACTCCGACCAGGAAGTCAAGGCCCGGCATTCCTTCCTGATCGAGCCGGGATGGAACTTCCATGCATTGCCTGCCGAACGCCTTCGGTTCGAGGCGACCGCGCCCGCTGGCAAACTCACCCTGTCTCCCGAAAACAACGCCGAAACGCGGCTCGTCTTTACCTGGCTGGATCTAGTTCAATACCGCGCGCCGCGACCCGTCCGGACGCCACAAAGCGCGCCTCTGGCGCCGGCGGCGAAGGTCAAGTGCGTAGCCTGGGACCTCGATAACACCCTTTGGCAAGGAATTCTTGCCGAAGATACGGAATCCGGATTGGCGCCCCGCCCGGAAGCCCTCGATCTGATCCGGAAACTCGACGAGAGAGGTATTCTCCAGACTATTGCCAGCAAGAACAACTTTGGCGATGCCTGGCCGGTCGTCGGGCGCTTAGGCCTGCAGGACTATTTTCTTTATCCCGCGATCAATTGGCAGCCCAAGAGTTCCAGCCTGAAGGAAGTTGCGGCGGCGCTCAATCTCAATCTGGACGCCTTTGCTCTGATTGACGACTCGCCCTTTGAAAGGGCCGAGGTACACGCGGCGCTGCCGCAGGTCAGACTTTATGCGGAGGACGAGGTGGGCGGCCTGCTTGCCCACAGTGAATTCGATGTGCCCGTCAGCGAGTCCACCCGGCGGCGCAGGGACTCGTACCTTACCGAGATGCAGCGCGGCAAAGAGCGCCAGGCGTTTGGCTCCGATTATGAGAAATTCCTTCGCAGTTGCGGGATGAAACTGCGGCTATTCGTCCCGCGGGAAGATCGCCACATCTCGCGTTGCCTGGAACTAATCCAAAGGTCCAATCAACTGAACCTCTCGAACACCCGGTACACGCCCGAGGAGTTTCGCGCGCTGCTTTCATCCCCGGGCATCCTGTGCGTGGCAATGGGCTGTCAGGATCGATTCGGCGCTTACGGCATCGTCGGGTTCGCCAGCGTCGACGAAAACGCGCCCAACCCAACGTTGCGGGACCTGGTGCTTTCTTGCCGGGTTGCCCAAAAAAGGGTTGAGCACGCCTTCATCGGGTGGTTGGCAGGCCGGGAGCGGGCCAGGGAAACCCAGGCGTTAATCGCCGAGATCGTCAAGACGGAGCGCAACCATCCCATCGTCCAGGTGTTCGCGGATCTGAACTTCCGGCCCCTGGGGCAAAGGGACCGCGCTACGTTGATGGAACTGCCACTGGATGCTCCGTTGCCGCCAGGCGACATCGTTACGGTGGAACCGGAACCGGAGTTGCAGGACGCCGGCTGGCCGGCACCCGTCTAAACTGGAATCAGCCGGAGCCACCGGCTGACTTCGAACCCGAGCTTTCCCGTTAACCTATTGATAAAATAGTAAGTTACGGTCTCGGATGACCGATGGATTTGCCTGCCCCGCACGATTCTCACTCTGGCACCAGGGTTAGGAGTGTGATATTGACCTTTGCCAACTATCCTTCCAGACACGATGTCTGGTAGAAGTAGTGCTAGGGGGTATTTTTGATCTGCCCCGGCCGGAAGGAGCTTGAGTGCGATCCCGAGTGTGGTTCGTTCCCCTCTTAACAATCCTGATGGGATTGATCTTTGGCCATGGCGTAGCCAAGGCCAACGACGTCTACATCGCGCAGACAATGGCGGGAGGCAATACCGGCGCCGACTGCGCGGACGCCCTAGTGTACTCCTACTTCAACACGTCCGGAAACTGGACGAGCGGCGCACCGACCGGGACAAAGATCGGACCGGGAACTACTGTGCATCTCTGTGGGACATTTACCGCGCCGGCTGGAACGGTAAGTTACCTGCATTTCCAATCAGGGGGATCGTCAACAAGTCCGATAACTCTACATTTCGAGGCAGACGCCGTGATCCAGGCCCCGTACTGGAGCAACGGCTCGGCCTTCGGGGCCGCGATTTACCTCGGATCATACGGCAATCTTATCGTTGACGGCGGAACCAACGGGCTTATTCAGGCTACCGCAAATGGGACGAATTTGGCCAATCAAGTGGATTATGGCTTGGGCGTATATTCCTTTGAGGCAAGCAATGTCACCATCAAGAATCTGACCGTAGCTAACATTTACGTCCATAGCTGCGCGCCAACCAGCGCAGCTCCGCCCGTCGCCGGATGCCCAGACGAGGGCGGCCCGAACACCATGGGAATCTTCGCCCAGGGAGGAAGTGCCGTGACGCTTAGCAACAATGTCGTGCACGATGCCAAGTGGTGTTTGAACTACAATTACCCAGGCGGTACCACTAACTCCGCCATTGTCATCAGCAATAATAATCTGTTTCATTGCGACCACGGCGTCGCAATTGGGGACGGGTACACTGGCGCGGTGATTAACGGGATCTCGGTCTATGGAAACTCTATCCACGATGGGGCGAATTGGGACGACAATGGTAACCAGAATCACCATGACGGCATCCACGCCTGGACGACGTTCACCGGCTCGAGCCTGAACAACGGGATGTTCTATGACAACTACATATTTGGTAACTGGGGGATCGCGGCTAATTCGTGGATGTACTTTGAGGGCGGAAGCAAACAGCCGAACTCGCTAATATTTAACAACGTCATTGTTGACGGGGGCGCGCTAGTACACTACGGAGCCGGATACATCGCTCCGGGCGGAACGGGGGCCAGTGTCTACAATAACACCGTCATTGGTCAGGGACAGAATAGCGGAACCGGAGTGGGCATCAATGCGTTTGGTTCCAGCCCGACTTCTGTCAGGAATAACGTCATTTCGCAAATGATCGAGGCGTTCGCCTACCCGCAAGGCCTGCCCGCGATGCAGGACTACAATGCCTACTATGCCATCGGCAGCAATGGCTGGTATTTGAATAACACCCTTGCGCAGTGGCAATCAGCGTGTCAATGTGACTATCATAGCAGCGTGGCCAATCCGTATCTTAGCGGGACGTACGGGCCGACTAGCACCTCTCTGAGCCTCATTCAAGCCGGTACAAATCTAATGGGCCTGGCAATTCTGCCGCTTGATTTCGACAAGGCGGGCAACCAACGCCCAGGGGCAGCAGGATCTTGGGACATTGGAGCATACCAGTACGTTGCCGGCCCGGCAACCCCGACGAATCTTACCGCGATCTCTCACTAGACAGGCCTCACCATCAGGCGGCTCCCGCCACTCCCCATGCTCCCCCCGGGTGGTCCTCAAGTAAACTAGCAGGCTATAACCTTCGCGGCTTAACGGTGTGAGGTGCGGGGTCCCGGCGGGCACCTGGGTCCAAAACTACACCTTTGCTCGAAACTGAAGGCCACTTGGCCCGCTCCCAGACCAGGTAATGCCATGTACCCTATCGAGGAACCTTGGACCAACGTCTTGACGGACCGGGCGCACAAGGTCAGTGTACTAATGCCGTCGTTCAATTATGCCCGCTATCTGCCGCAGGCAATTGAGAGTGTCCTTTCCCAGTCATATGCTGATCTCGAGCTAATCATCAGCGATGACTGCTCAACGGATGGATCACGGGAAATCGCTGATGAATGGAAACGGCGCGACCATCGCGTGGTAACAGTATTTCACAAGGCCAACCGCGGAGTGTCCGCGGCCCGGAACAGCGCTCTAGCCGTTGCGACGGGTGCGTTCATTGCGCTCTGTGACGCTGATGACGTCTGGCTTTCAGACAAGTTGCGAATTCAACTCGAGATCCTTCGCTCCGAACCTAGGGTCGGCGTAGTGCACTCCGACAGCGTGATTATCGATGGCGAGGGGACCCCCACCGGGCAGCGATTCAGCACGCTCTTTCATGGCAGAAGACAAAAGTGCTCTGGGATGATTTTCGACGACCTCTGCCTGCGGAATTTCGTCTGTAATCCGACGGTGATTCTGAGGCGGGAGTGTATGGAGCTTGCCGGAGGATTCGAGGAGCGAGTCAAGGCTGTTGAAGACTGGTTTTGCTGGGCGCTAATTGCCAAGAAATATCCTTTCTACTATATTGACGCTCCTCTCGTTGGGTACAGGATTCACGGGGCGAATCTGTCTAGTAAAACGAGCGCGATGGCCCGCGCCAGGGTCATGGCAATATCCCTGCTTCTTGCGGAGTCCAGCGAAATTCCCTCGAGCATCAAGGCGAAGATGCTGTATTCAATGGGAATGAGCCATCTCGAGATTGGCGATTGCGCGGGAGCTCGCAGTTCCTTTCTCAGCGCCTTGCGGGAGGATGTTTTCAGCTTTCGAGCCTGGGCTCGATGGGCGCAGGCCGCTTGTGGGTCTCTGATGCGGGCGGAACGCGACACCGGGGCGCCCCGGCGCTGACGATTCGCGAATGGCGGAGTTTGGTTAGGAGATATGTTGGGTAGCCTGCCAGTTGTCGAGTGTGAAGCAACCCCTGCGGACGAAGGCGTGTTTTGGAATTGGGCATCGGCGATTGCCGCGGTCATGGCCCCCGGCCGAAGAGGCAAGAGCTTCTCGAGGACCTTTCGAACCGCGCTGCATGGAGGCACATGGACCCTGATCGGATACGGTGGGACGCAACTCCTTCGGACTGGCGGGACTATCATCCTGGCGCGCTTGCTGCTCGGTCCGAAAGAGTTCGGCTTGGTGGCGCTGGTAAATGTCTTTTTAGGTGGCCTCGATATGCTCTCAGACCTGGGCATAGGCATGGATGTCGTTCAACATCGGCGTGGCGATGATCCAGACTTCATAAATACGGCATTCTTGATTCAGGCGGGTCGGGGTCTGGTCTTGTGGGCGATAGCGACACTCCTGGCATTCCCCTTTGCGAGGTTTTATAATCAGCCGGCGTTAGTGTGGCTCGCGATGGTGGGTGCTATCTCAATCGGGCTGCGGGGCCTCACAAACGGATCGGTATGGACCATGACCCGGCATGTCCAACTCAGGAAGCTCTCTATCTTGACACTTGTTGGAGAAGGCGTCGGATTCCTGGTTACGTTGGCTTGGGCATTGGCCTATCCTGGCGCCTGGGCGTTGGTGTTGGGCAGGGTGGCGGGCACGCTGTTCTTTGTGGCTGCTTCACACTTCGTCATGGCTCACCCGGTGTCTACGCGCTGGGATCGGCAGTCCGCCAGGGAAATACTGTACTTCGGAGGAGGGATACTCATCTCGACCTCAACGTATTTCCTGGCCGGCGAGGCAGAACGATTGGTTGTGGGCAAATTCGTCAGCCTTGTTGAGTTGGGTTGCTTTTCGTTGGCGCTGACAATTTCAAGTGCGTCCACGGCTGGGTTGCGTCAGGTCATCGGCCAAGTCTTTTTCCCTTTGATGGCAGAGAGGGTTCGCTCGGACCCTGCGATGGCCGCCAGGCAGTTTAGGAGCGTCAGGCTGGGCGTGCTCGCCGTAAGTGTCGGCCTCGGGCTTACCTTCATCCTTGGGAGTCGCTGGGTCGTGGCCTTGCTGCTTGGACCGAAGTACGCGATGACAGGCTGGATACTTCAACTGCTTGGTTCGCGGGCGGTGCTGGAGCTTTTCACTGCGGCAACAGCTTCCATGCTCTTTACGGCCGGTACGTCAAGGTATGCCGCGATAGGGAACGTTTTGCGGATCATTTTTCTGGCCGGTGGTTTAGCGGTTGCACTCAGCCATTTCGGCTTTAGAGGAGCGGTCTGGGTGCTGGCCGTCGCGCCGATACCAGCTTACCTCCCCCTCGTTGTCGGATTGAGGAAACACTTCCCGGCCGCGCTGCGAGTGGAACTTGCCAGTTTTGCGGCGCTTCTGGCCAGCGCCATGCTGGCGGCAGGAATTCCGTTGCTAATTCGATGAATCGAAGTAGGCGCGGCTTGTAGGCACCGCGCCACACTAGAAAAGCCAACCTGGTACTGGTCCTGGGCGATCACTTTCAATTCGGCGGCGGTGCTAACCAGACCACCATGCACCCAGCAGTATTCGCCGCCGTGCTGCTGGCGGCGATGGCGGTCGTGTTCGCACGGAGAAGGCTTGCGCTGACCGCAGTCCTGAGCGTGGCGTTCCTGACGCCTTTTGGCCAACAGGTGCTGGTTGGCGGTGTACACCTTTTTGCTGTCAGGATCGTCATCCTGGCGGGTGCAGTACGGCTGATAAAGCACAAGCTGTCGTCGCACGCGCCGCTCTTCGGTGGGCGATTTAATTCCCTCGACAGGACGTTCTTGTGGTGGGCATTTTTTCGGGGCGCCGCAGCAATCCTTCTTTTCCGGGAGGGCGGGGCAGTAGTAGTGCAAATAGCATTCTGGCTGGACGCGGCCGGCGGCTATTTGCTATTTCGACACTTGATCCGGAGCAAGGAGGATGTCGCCGAGGCAATTCGGGCGTTGGCCGTGGTGTCGGTGGTCCTGGCTATTTCCATGCTCGCCGAATATTTGACGCGCTCCAATCCTTTCCGGTATATCGGGGCCCAGGCTGAATCGTGGCTTCGGGATGGAAAGGTACGCGCACAGGGCGTTTTCGCGAACTCGATTACTGCGGG
>Ga0187871_10000775_pt1 | contig 29429 bp, 26 predicted proteins | sample June2016WEW_16_1_FD_132988 | JGI IMG/M metagenome (GOLD analysis project Ga0187871, IMG submission 132988) | Peatland microbial communities from SPRUCE experiment site at the Marcell Experimental Forest, Minnesota, USA - June2016WEW_16_10 | ecosystem: Environmental > Terrestrial > Soil >...
GCTTCCGGCCGGGCTGAACTTAGTGACGAATGCGTCCTCACTGCCGTTCAAGGTGGGATATAGCGCATTCTTGACCGGAAAGCTCGCGGAGGATGTCGACCCCACCACATAAGCGCTGCCACTGCTGTCGACCGCGATCGAATACACCTGATCCGTATAGGTTCCGCTGGTCAGGCCCCCCAGATAAGTCGAGTAAAGCAGGCTCGACCCATCGGCGGACAACTTGGCAACAAAAATCGGATTAATGCCGGTAAAGAAAGACTGCTCCGCGCCGACCAGCGGAAAATCCATCGAGTCGGTCGATCCGGTGATGTAAGCATTGCCTTGAGCGTCGGATACGATGGCCGTGCCGGAATCGTAATTCGATCCGCCGAGATAGGTGGAATAGACCAACGAGGGATCGATCACCAGCGGCTCCTTCGAGTCGTATGTCCCCACCGCGAAGCGCACCTCATCACCGGCTGCCAGAACATAGTGGCTCTCTACCGTGCGCCGCGTCCCGGCTATCTCCTGATAGGCGGCCGGCTTCTGGAAACTCACCGCGCCCGCGGCGGTTTCGAGCACCAAGTCGCCACCATCGTCCACGCGGATATTCCGCGCGCCGTCTACCGCGAGCCGGATGGCGCTCGGATCGGCGCCCGGCGCCAAAATGAAATCGTATTCCAGCCGGCCCTGGTTGCCGTAATATGCCAGGTCGATGCCGGGATAGACCGCCGAATACTCCACGCGTCCGAATGTCGGAATCTCGGTCCGCCAGCGCGCGGGGTCGTTCCCGATGAAGTAGTTCACTTTGCCCGGCAAAGAGTTGCGCGTGCCAACCTTCGGATTGCGGCGCGCGCCGGCCAGCCTGAGATCCACGGCGGCCGGCGCGGCCGATTTACTTTGCCGCACAGTGAGACGCGCACTGCCGCCCGACAGGAAAACGGAGTATCCGCCGCCACGAGCCAGATAGTCGACGGACGGCCCAGCCTGACCTTGATTCTTTTCGAAAGCTAGCGGTAACTTGTGAAATTCTTCACCGATGGCTCCCAATAACTGAGATAGCCCAATGGTACATGCGAGCAAAGCGTAACGGCGGATCATGCAACAACGTTACGTCCGTTCCCGCCGGATGTCAACCAAGATTGGTCATGGTGTTTTTACGGGCACCGCCAGGAATGCCGGCGAGTTACCCGTTGCCGCATTGTAAGCCCCGCCGGCAATCTCCCCCGAGTCGTTGATATCGTTGGCGTAGACTAAGCTCAACGGGCTTTCGACCAGCGTGTTCAGATCGGTCATCACGCCGTTTTGCCAGATGAAGGCCCGGCTGGCGCCACTGGCGTCGATCGACTGACCGGCTACCTGACCCTTTTCATTGATACCCCAGGCCACGCTGAACGAGTCTCCCGGCAGAGTTCCCAGATCAGTCATGCCGCCCGCCTTTGTCCAGATGAACGCATGGTAGTTCGGGCTGGCGGCCGAATCGCCAGGCAAGTCTGAAAATCCTACGACAACGCCGTGGTTGTTGATCGCGGTAGGAGTGTTCCAAGCCACGCCCCCGAGGTTCCCCATGTCGATGGGCGAGCCGTTTTCCCAAAGCACGGCATGCGTGGCTGTCGCTCCGCCCACGGCTGTCCCGCAGATACCCGAAATCCCCACCACCTGGCCTTGGTTGTTAATCGCCGTGGCCGCGCCATCCACATCGCCGGCGAGCGGAGGCAGGGGTTGGATCTCATTGGGCTTCGGCCCGTAAACCACGGCTTCAAACTGCAATACCTGCGGCGCAACGCAGGTAGGGTCGTGCGTGGTATTCTCGGCCCATCCGGCGATCTGGCCGGCGTTGTTATCGCCGGCCGCAAATCCGTTATTGCCGCCCAGAGTGGGAAGGGCGCGCATAATATGGTCCTTCCATACGAAGCCCTGGCAAGTGTGGCCGCTGGACGTAGGGAAAAAGCCTCCTCCCGCGCAACTCCAGACCTCTCCCAACGGATCCACAATGGAAGTATCCGAAATACCCGCGATGGCGCCGCTATTGTTCTTCACCGACGACCACGCCACGGAGCTGCTCGGGCCGCCGAGGGTGCCCAGGTCCACCGTTTTGCCATCGATCCAAAGCGCGGCATGTGAAGTGGTATTTCCCGCCAGGTCGCCCGCGCCCAGCACCCACCCGCGGTCATTGATGCTATTCGCGGCCGCCGATGTTCCCCCGAGTGCGCCCAGGGCAGTTATTAAGTACTTGGGCGCCTGGTTACTGTCAGTCGCTTTTTGCGCGATGCCGCTAATTGGAAGCGCCAGCGCGCTGATGGCGATCATAACCGTCATGTAACTAAGTTTCATACGATCTCCTTTTCTAATCGGAACGAGTGCATTCCCGTTCATTACGATAGGCCGCCATCGAGCGCCACGTTGGACGTTGGCGGACCTCGCTCTCGCGCGGATGGACGTTTCAGGACGCGGCTCTCCATTCGCAGGCGGCCGCGCGAGCCTGGTCCGAAAACGTCCAGTTTCTCCCGCCGGAGCGGCTATCATGAAAGAAAGCATGGATCTGGATTGGCAGGTATGTTCGCGCGCGCGGCTGTCGCGCGACGCCCGATTTGACGGCAAATTCTTCATCGCCGTGCTCACCAGCCGGGTGTACTGCCGGTCGATTTGTCCCGCTCCCACCGCGCAGGAGAAGAACGTCCGGTACTACTCAAGCGCGGCCGCCGCGGCGGAGGCGGGCTTTCGCCCGTGTCTGCGTTGCCGACCGGAATGCTCCCCCGGTACCCCAGCCTGGTTGGGCACACCCAGCACGGTCTCGCGCGCCTTACGCCTGATCGCCGACGGCGGCTTGGCGGATGGCGGGGTGGAACTCCTCGCGGAACGTCTGGGGGTCGGTTCACGGCATCTGCGTCGCCTGTTTCTGCAACACCTGGGTGCCACGCCCAGCGCGGTCGCTCAAACACGCCGCATGCACTTTGCGAAGAAACTGATCGACGAAACCAGCCTGCCGATGAGCGAAGTGGCGCTGGCCTCCGGCTTCGGCTGTGTACGCCGATTCAACGCCGCCATCCGCAAGGTCTATCATCGAACCCCTACGCAAATCCGGCATCTCTCGCGGCAGACCGTGATTCCGGCCCAAAATGAGTATTTCTTTCGCCTCCGTTTCCGGCCTCCCTACAACTGGGATGGCATGTTGCGGTTTCTTGCGCCGCGCGCCATCCCCGGCGTGGAAGAAGTGCATTCGGGCTGCTACCGCCGCACGATTTCCTTAAACAAAATCCCCGGCTGGCTGGAGGTCTCACTCGACGGGGAAAATGACGGTCTCGCGGTGCGCGTTCAGTTTAGCGATCCGCGCGCCCTTTACACCATCATCGAACGTGTGCGCGCGATGTTCGACCTCAACGCGGATTGGGCCGCCATCGCGCAAGGTCTGTCCGCCGATCCGGTGTTGGCGGCGCGCACGGCCGCGAATCCGGGGTTGCGCGTGCCGGGGTGCTGGAATGGTTTCGAACTGGCCGTCCGCGCGATTCTCGGCCAGCAAATCACTGTGAAGGGCGCCACCACCCTGTCGGGCCTCCTCGCGCGCACGCTCGGGCAGCCAATTTCCGGGCCGGGAGGATTGACGTATCTCTTTCCAGCGCCCGAGGTTCTGGCCGATTCCAAACTCACCGGCCTGGGCCTGACGAATGCGCGCTCCGAAACGATTCGCCTGCTGGCGCGCGCGGTTTCCGATGGCCGGATCGCTTTCGATGGCGCCGCCGGCTCCGATGAATTCATGCGCCGCATGTGCGAGATTCCCGGCATTGGGAAATGGACCGCGCAATATGTGGCCATGCGGGCGTTGGGCGAACCCGACGCATTTCCATCCGGCGATCTGGGCCTGTTGCGCGCGCTGTCTCTCACCAGTCCTCGCGACCTGGAGCAGCGCGCCGAAACGTGGCGTCCCTGGCGGGCGTACGCGTCGATGTACCTCTGGAGCGCCGCCACGGTCCCCGTGGCGCGCGCTTTAGCGTGCCGGCGGGACTCTTAAGTCCCGCTGGGGCGAACTTGAAGTTCGCCCCAGCACGCTGAAAGCGTGCGCCACGGCCAAGAGGCCAGTTATCACGATAAGTCCAAACCCGAGGGCGGGACTTTTGAGTCCGCTCAGTACACGCCCTTGACCAGTCCACCGTCGACGGCGATCGACGTGCCGGTAATATAAGCGGCCCGCTCCGACGCCAGGAAAACGACCATGTCCGCGAATTCTTCGGGCCGGCCTACTCGCCCGAGTGCGGTCTGGCGCGCCCAGCGCTGCTCGATCTCCGCTGGGTCCACGCCTTCTCTTACGGCCAGCGTGCGGCTCAGTTCCACCAGGCGCGCGGTAGCGGTGTAGCCGGGGCAAACATTGTTCACCAGCACGCCGTAGGGTCCGTATTCGTTGGCCAGCGTCTTCACCAGCCCGCTGACCGCGGATCGTACCGCATTGGATAGAATCAATCCTTCTACCGGTTGCTTCACTGCCACCGATGTGATCGCGATGAAACGTCCCCACCGCTGCCCTTGCATCTTAGGCAGCGCTTCCTTAGCAAAATAAATCGTGCTCATCAGATTCAGATCGGCCGCAGCGCGCCAATCTTCGATGCTGGTTTCGGCAAAGCTTTTCGACGGCGGACCGCCCGCATTCGCCACGCAGACATCCAAGCGGCCGAATCGTTCCACCACCTCGGAGACGAATCGCCGGACGTCTTCATACGCCGTGACATCCAGCGCGCGTGTCATCACGCGGGCGCCGGTCTCGCGGCGAATATCCTCGGCGGCGGCATCGAGCGCGTCCGCATTGCGCGCGCAAAGCGCAAGTATGGCGCCCTCCTTCGCCAGTCCCCGGGCGACGGCCTGCCCCAATCCCCGGCTGGAGGCGGCTACGATCGCCACCCGATCTTTGATTCCAAGGTCCATCTCTGTTTCGTCACCTAACCGCGGCGGAGATAGTCGTCCTGTCCGGTCAGCCAGTCCGTGCGGATCGGGCTGAAGATATCCAGGTCGAGGGTATCTTCGAGCGCCACCGCGCGATGCGGCACTTGAGATGGGATGCGCAACACCTGTCCCGCGGAAACCACGATGGTGCGGCCTTCGATTTCGAATTCCAGCGCGCCCTCCAGAATATAAGTGATCTGTTCGCTCTCGTGATGGTGTTCCGGAACCACGGCGCCCTTGGCGATGAACACTTGCGCCACCATGGCTTTTTCACCCGCGATCACCTTGCGCCAGATGCGCGGATTCAGCACTTCTTTCTCCATCTTCTCCCACGTGTAATGTTCCATCGGTTTCGGCCCGCCCCAGCCATTGTAGCTGCTGTGCGCCGTGCGAATTGACAAACAATTGATCTGCGGCCGGCACACCCCGTGGCCCGCGGTTCGTCTGATTTGTAGACAGAAAAGCCCGCCCCGTGGCGGTCCATGAAAGGAAAAACTTGTGAACTTTAAAAAACGATGCGCACTCACTCTGGCGTGCATGACTCTCATTGCCCTGACCGCGGTGGGAGCCAGCGCCGAAACGATTCAGAAGGGCACTTTCACACTGCCCGCTCAAACGTACTGGAACGACGTGTTACTGCAGCCTGGCGAGTATACCTTCTCGCTGGACCGGGGAATCTCGGGAGTCGAATTGGTTTCCCTCCGCAGCGAAGGTTTTACCGCGACCCTCGTCGTGCCCGCGGGGGCCGGCGAAACCTCCGGTCACGATTGCCTGAAGTTGGACGACGTGAACGGAACTTATGTGATCCGCGAGTTGGATGCCGGACGGTCCTATCGGTTTGGCGTATCCAAAGCTGTCCGGAATCTCCCGCTTCGCGGCGCCAATCCGCAACCTACGACGGTCCCGATTTCCTCCGTAGCCGGTTTGTAGAGAATTATCGTGGCGCACGGCTTTAGCGTGCCGGCGGGACTTTCAAGTCCCGCCGCTGACCGCCAAATGTGATGAAAACTCAATTTGGAGGGCGGCCAATCCTGGCCGCAGCCGGCTTTCCAGCCGGCTTGGCCGCCTGAAAGGCGGCTGCGGGCATGATTGCCCGCCCCCCAATTAGGTTTTCAACGGTGCGCTACGAGACCTCCACTAACCCAACTCCCCGCAGTAACCGCTGAAAGCGCGGCTCTCCGCGCAAAGCATCGAAGCGAGGTTCCACCCCCAGCCAGGTCATCCAGACATCGCGATCCTGATAAGCCTGGTCCAACAGGTCCAACGCGCGCGTGCGATCTCCCAGACCCACGTATACCAGGCTCAACCAATACGGCGACACATAACGATGTTGCGACAAGGCCTCCAGTTGGCCGAGCATAGCGGCTGCCTCGCTGGATTCTCCGCCGCACGCGTGGATATACGCCAGCGCCGCCAGCACCGCCGGCTGATCCCCGGAACAAGTTCGCGCATTCGACAGTTCCACAATGGCATCCTCGGTCAAACCCATCTGCGCATACGCCAGACCGAGCGCGTACTGCGCCGCGCCGAACTTAGGTTCCATCGCCAACAGTTTCCAGGATTGTTCCGACGCGCCCTGAAAATCGCGGGTGACATAAAGACCCCACGCCACCCCCACATTCACCACGGCGGACAAAGGATCGATTTCCTCCGCGCGTCGAAGTTCCCGTAGCGCCTCCTCGGCTTTGCCCGTGGCTGCCAGGTGCGCTCCATATGCCTGGTGCGTCATCGCGGAATTGGAGCTCAAAACCAAGGCCGTCAGATACTCGGCTTCGGCGCCGGCCCAGTCCCACTCAAAGAGTCTCTTCACGCTGGCCAGCGACGCGTGCGCGTCACCCAGGTCCGGCCGCGCATTCAGCGCGCTCAGCGCCATTTCTTTCGCGCGCGGATAAATGTCGGCGGCCGGTCCCATATTCAGCAATGCCGCCAGGCAATACGCATCCGCCAGGCCCGCGTAAGCGAAGGCGCAGTGCGGATGTTGCGCCAGCGCCGCGTTGAAATGCGCCACGCCCCGATGCAGATCCTCTTCGGTCAGCTTGTGGCAGAAATACCGGCCCTTCAAACAGTCTTGCGGAACGTCGCTCGCCGCGCTGACCGCATTCGAATGCACCAGTTGAATACCGGCATCCACGCGCGCGCCCCCGCTTACCTCTTCCACGGCTTCAACGGATGCCAGGAAGATATATCCCAGTCCCGTTCGCGTTTCAATGAAGCGTGCGTCGCGCGAATTATCTCCCAACGCGCGGCGCAGAGCGTTCACCGCGGTGTTCAGGCTGCGGTCGAAACTGACATGCATACCAGGCCATAGCAATTGCGCCAGATCGTTGCGCATCACCAGTTGCCCGGGTCTCTGCATCAGGAATTCAAGAATCTGAAACGGCTTGCGTTGTAGTTTGATGCGTATGCCGTGCTTCCGCAGTTCGCGGTTTTCGAGGTCGACTTCAAACACCCCAAAGCGCATCCTCGGATGGATAGTCATGGTTTTTGGCGCGGGAAATGACATGAACGATTAAATCCTTTCTAATCCATTGCTTCCGTCGTCACAAACAATTGACTGCCTCCTGATAAACCCCTCCCCCAGTTCCCTCATCTACTGCATAGACGAAGCAAGAGCCCCAAAGGGTTCACTCTAGGGGCTCATTAAAAACTCATTAAGGAGAATCGACATGAACGGACGGAAACACTTAACCATCGGCTTGGCGCTCTTAGGTTTGGCGCTCGGCTTCACCACGGCGCGCGCGAATGCTCAACCAGTCCTCAAGGGCAGTTTCGAGTTACCCGCCGCCGCTTACTTCGGCGACACGTTGTTGCAACCCGGTCAGTACACGATCTGGATGAGCACGGAAGTGCGGGACATCGCGCACGTACCGGCCATTCACCTGATTGGAGAAGGCGTCAACAAAACGTTTCTCGCGATGGCCCGGCCTGCCGCGGAAACGGGACGCAACTTCCTCGACGTCGCCAATATCGATGGCACGTATGTCATACGCGCGTTCGATGCCGGCTCACTCGGCGAATCGTTCGCGTTCGGTGTGACCAAGAACGTCAAGAACAAAGCGCTGCGCGCGAGTCTTGAGCCTGCCATGGCCGTTCCCGTTTCCGCTGAGTAGTGGCGCCATGTAAGGGCGAACGTCAGTTCGCCGCTTTATGTTGTCTTTGAGGGCCCGGCCACGTCGCCGGGAAGTCCTCGCACCGGATTTCCTCCTCGTTACTGGACCCCCACCACCCCGCCGCGAACCTGCGCACGCAGCACGGCAAAGCACCATGTGATACTCTGAATCTTCCGCATGTGCCGGCTCGATTGAGCGAAGCCTTCGTGCTCCGAAGTTATCCTTTCAAGGAAGCTGACCTCGTTGTCAGCTTTCTGACTCGCGACCAGGGGAAGCTGCGTGGCGTGGCCAAGCGAGCGCGCCGGCCGAAGAGCCCGTTCGGCTCCGGTTTGGAACGGCTCTCGCAAGTGCGCATGTCGTATTTTCAACGCGAGACCAGGGAATTAGTGAACCTGGATTCCTGCGAGCTACTGGTTTCCCAGTTCCGGCTGCTGTCGGATTACCGGGCCGCCGTGGCTCTGGATTTTTTCGCGGAAGTTACAGATCAGTTACTGCCGCCGGGCGAGCCGAACGACCGGTTCTTCCGTCTGCTGACGACGGTGCTTGAGCATTTGCGCGCCGCCGATTCCGCCGATCCCGGAAGGGTCTGGCGCGCCGTGACGTATTTCAGCCTCTGGGCGGTGCGGCTTTCGGGTTTCTTGCCGGACCTGCACGTTTGCCTGGGCTGCGGCAGCTTGCTCGCCGATGGCGAGACCCGCGAGCGGGCGTTTTTTATCCGGGGGCGGGATGGATTGATGTGCGCCGAGTGCCGCCGCGCGGCGGGATCGGGCAGTTGGGAATTGAGCGTGGAATCGAGATCCATGGCGGAAGAAATGTTGCGCAAGCCGGTGGCGCAAATCGGGCGGACGGGCTGGGTGCGCGAAACCTGTGCGGACTTGCGCCGCTTGCTGGTCCAACAGATCGAAGCGCATATCGAGCGCAAGCTGATCACGGTGCCGGTGCTCGAAGCCGAATAGACCATGTCGTCATTTCAAGAGATCATTTTCAAGCTGAAACAGTACTGGGCCGAACGCGGCTGCATCATCCAGGAGCCCTACGACGTGGAAGTGGGCGCCGGCACCATGTGCCCGGAAACTTTCCTGCGCGTGCTCGGTCCCAAGCCGTATCGCGTAGCCTACGTCCAGCCCAGCCGCCGCCCGGCCGACGGCCGCTATGGCGAGAATCCCAACCGCCTCTACAAGCACTCCCAGTTACAGGTGATTCTGAAACCCTCGCCCGCCGATGTCATCGACCAGTATCTCGGCAGCCTGGAAGCGGTGGGCATCGACCTGCGACAGCACGACATCAAGTTCGAGGAAGACAATTGGGAAGCACCCACGCTCGGTGCTTGGGGTGTCGGCTGGCAGGTGATGCTCGACGGGCTGGAAATTACCCAGTTCACCTATTTCCAGCAGTGCGGCGGTATCGATCTGGATGTGGTGCCCGCCGAACTGACCTACGGGCTCGAACGCCTCACCGCATTTCTGCAGGTGAAGGATAGCGTTTACGACATCGAATGGGCGCCCGGCTTCACTTATGGCGACGTTCGTTTCCAGGATGAATTGCAGTTCTCCGTTTATAACTTCGAAATGGCCGAAGTCGGCACGCTGTGGAAGCTGTTCGACCTGCACGAAGGCGAGGCCGCCCGGCTGCTCTCGGCGTATCCGAAATATCCGGAAAAGGCCCGCTTCCCGCTGTTGCCCGCGTATGATCAGGTGCTGAAATGCTCGAACTTATTTAATACGCTGGATGCGCGTGGCGCAATCAGCGTGACGGAGCGGGTCGGAGTCATCCAGCGCGTCCGTAAACTGGCGGTGGGAGTGGCGCAGGCCTGGGCCGATCAGCAGGGGGCCGCGCAATGAGCCTGTCTTTTCTGCTGGAGATTGGTACCGAAGAAATACCCGATTGGATGATTGCAGGCGCGCTCGAGAGCCTGCGCGGCCAACTGGAAAGCCTGGGCATTGCCGCGCGCATGGACGCCACGCCGCGCCGTCTGGTGGCTCGCGCCGAGGGGTTGCCCGAGCGTCTGCCGGATACCGAAGAGCGCGTGATGGGCCCGCGCAAATCCGCCGGCGAGAAGGCCCTCGAAGGTTTTGCCCGCAAGCAGGGCGTGGCTCCCTCAGATCTGTCGGTCGAAGGCGAGCACTACACCTACCTTCGCCGGAAGGCGGGCCGCGCCATGATCGCCGTACTGGCCGAATCGCTGCCTGCGATCATCCTCAAAATCACGTTTCCCAAAACGATGTACTGGACGGGCAAGACCGGGCCGCGCTTCATCCGTCCCATCCGCTGGATCGTGGCGCTGCTGGGTTCTTCCATCATTCCATTCGAACTAGCCGGTGTCCGAGCGGGCGCAATGACATTCGGACACCGCGTGGCGCACGCTTCAGCGTGCAGCGGCGGACTTCAGTCCGCCGTCCCCGTAACCATCGAAACTTACGAACAAACGCTCCGGGACAACTTCGTAATCCTCTCCGCCACCGAACGCCGCAAGAAAATCGAAACCGAAATCGTAGCGTTAGGTGCCCGTCTCAAACCGGACGCCGCGCTGCTCGAAACGCTGGTCTACCTGACCGAATATCCCACGCCAATCCTGGGCGAATTCGATCCGCGGTTCCTGGAACTGCCCGAAGAAGTCCTGATCACCGTAATGCGCCACCACCAGAAATATTTCTCCGTGGAGGACGCATCCGGCCATCTCGCGCCTCGGTTCGTTGCCGTAATGAACACCAGCGCCGATCCCGAAGGCCTGGTCCGCCGCGGCAACGAACGCGTGTTGCGCGCCCGCTTCAACGATGCGCGCTTCTTCTGGCAAGCCGACCAGCGCAAGAAACTGGCCGACCGCGTCGCAGACCTCGCCCATGTAACCTTCCAGGCCAAGCTGGGGTCGTATCTGGAGAAGACCGAGCGCGTCGTGGAGATGGTGAGGAGCCTCGGCGGAAACGAAAACGCCCAGCGCGCGGCGCGCCTCGCCAAGTGCGATCTCACCACCGAACTGGTGAAGGAATTCACCGAATTGCAGGGCGTGGTCGGCGGACTCTACGCGCGTGCGCAAGGCGAGCCGGAAGAAGTCTGGCAGGCGATCTACGATCACTACAAGCCGGAGAGCATGGAGGACAGCATCCCGCGCCATGAAACCGCGCGCCTGGTTTCGCTCGCCGACAAGCTGGATACCTTGCGCGGATGCTTCCGCGTCGGCATGGCGCCCACCGGCTCGCGCGATCCCTTCGCGTTACGCCGCGCAGCGCAGGGAGTGGTCAAGATCATTGTGGAAGGCGGCATGTCCATCCCGCTCGAGGGTCTGATCGCCGGCGATCCCCAGCTAACCGAATTCTTCGAAGAGCGCGTCAAATTCTATTTCCGGGACGTGCGCGGCTTCGCCTATGACGAAGTCAACGCCGCCATAGGCGCGGGCTGGAGCGATCTGCCGGAACTCGCCGCGCGCCTGCTGCGCCTGCAAAAAATCCGACTTTCGCCGGACTTCGAGCCGCTGGCCGCCAGTTTCAAACGCATCAAGAACATCCTGCGCCAAGCCGGATTCACCGGCGGCGTATTCGATCCCGCCCTGCTGGAGCCCGGTCCCGAGCGCGAATTATTTGATGAGATCATTCGCGCCGCCGGACAGCCAATTGAAACCATGATCGGAGCGCTGCGCCCCAAAGTCGACCTGTTCTTCGACAAGGTCCTGGTGAATGCGCCCGACCCCGCCGTCAGGGCGAATCGCCTGGCCATGCTGCACGGCCTGCTGGAACAATTTCGCACGTTTGCCGATTTTTCGGAGATTGTCACGAACTCATAAGGAGAAGATTTATGAAAAAACAGGTGTACCAATTCGGCCCAGGCGGGGCCGATGGCGACGGAAAAATGAAAGATGTGCTCGGCGGCAAAGGCGCCGGGTTGGCCGAAATGTGCCGGGCGAATCTGCCGGTGCCGCCCGGCTTCACCATCTCCACCGATGTCTGCAATATCTATTTCGAGAACCACAACCAGGTTCCCGACGAAATCCATAAAGAGATGTTGCAGGCGCTCGAGAAACTCCAGAAGCAGATGGGCCAGACCCTGGGCGATACCGAAAATCCGCTGCTGGTCAGCGTGCGGTCCGGCGCCAAGTTCTCCATGCCGGGCATGATGGACACGGTCCTCAACCTCGGACTGAACGACAAGACCGTCCTCGCCCTGGAGCGCAAGAGCGGCAATCCGCGTTTCGCCTACGATTGCTACCGCCGCTTCATCCAGATGTTCGGTAACGTGGTGCTCGACATCGAAAAGCACGACTTCGATGCCGTGTTCGACGGCCGCAAGAAAAAGGTGAAAGCCAAGTTCGATACCGACCTCACCGCCGAAGACCTGAAGGCCGTCATCGTAGACTACAAGAAGCTCGTCGAAAAGAAAACCGGCAAGCCGTTCCCACAGGAAGCCGTGCAACAGCTCGCCATGTCGCGCGACGCCGTATTCCGTTCCTGGTTCAACGCCCGCGCCATCCACTACCGCAAGATGAACAATATCCCGGATAACCTGGGCACCGCGGTGAACGTCCAAGCCATGGTCTTCGGCAATATGGGCGATACTTCCGCCACCGGCGTGGGCTTCACCCGCAATCCGTCCACCGGCGAGAAGGTTTTCTACGGCGAGTACCTGGTGAATGCGCAGGGCGAAGACGTCGTGTCGGGCGTGCGTACCCCACAGCCCATTGAAACGCTGAACGATTTGATGCCCGAGGCTTATAAACAGCTTCGTGAAATCACCACCAGCCTGGAACAGCACTATCGCGACGTGCAGGATTTCGAGTTCACCATCCAGGATGGCAAACTCTACATGCTGCAGACGCGCAATGGCAAGCGCACCGGTCCGGCCGCCGTACGCATCGCCGTAGATATGGTCAACGAAGGTCTGATCACCAAGGAAGAAGCCGTCCAGCGCGTCGATCCGCAGCAGCTCGATCAGCTTCTGCACCCGGTGCTCGATCCGGCTTCGAAGAAGTCGCTGGCCACCATCGCCAAGGGACTGCCGGCATCGCCGGGCGCCGCGGTCGGGCGCGTGGTTTTCACCGCCGATGAAGCCGTGAAGCAGTGCGCCGCCGGACCCGTCATTCTGGTACGCGCCGAAACCGAGCCTAACGACATCCATGGCATGGAAGTGGCCAAGGGCATTCTCACTTCGCGCGGCGGTATGACCAGCCACGCCGCCGTGGTCTGCCGCGGCATGGGCACGCCGTGCGTCGCCGGCGCGGGCGACATCGACGTCAACGCGCATGCCAAACAAATCAGCGTAGCCGTGGGCGGCAAGAAGATGACCCTGAAGGAAGGCGACTGGATCTCGCTCGACGGTTCCACCGGCGAAGTCTTCGCCGGGCAAGCGAACACGCTCGACGCCGATCCATCTTCCGGCATCATGGCGACATTTATGTCTTGGGCGGATGTGTTCCGCGGCGGCTTCGGCGTACGCGCCAATGCCGATATTCCGCGCGATGCCAAAGCGGCGCGCAAGTTCGGCGCCGAAGGCATCGGCCTCTGCCGCACCGAGCATATGTTCTTCGCCGAGGATCGTATCGCGCACATGCAGGCCATGATCCTGGCGCAGGACGAGAAGAATCGCCGAAAGGCGCTGGCAAAGCTGCTGCCCATGCAGCGCAAGGATTTCGCCGGCCTGTTCACGGCCATGGACGGATTCCCGGTGCTCATCCGCACCCTCGATCCGCCGTTGCACGAATTCCTGCCCAAGCGCGAAGTGCTGATGGTCGATCTGGCGAAGTTGCCCGCCGCGGACCTGAAGGCCAAGAAGGAAATGGTCAGCCGCTACGAGCGCCTCGGCGCCACGGTGAAGGATCTGAAGAAGGTCCTGACCGGGCTGCTGGAGCGCGTCGAACAACTCCACGAGTTCAACCCGATGCTCGGCCTCCGCGGATGCCGCCTGGGCATCATGTATCCGGAAATCACCGAAATGCAATCGCGCGCCATCTTCGAAGCCGCCGTGCAGGTGGCCAAGAAAGGTGTGAAAGTCACTCCGGAAATCGAGATCCCGCTCATCGGCTCGATCGAGGAATTCGCCAATCAGAAGAAGATCGTGGTTGAGGTCGCCACCGAAGTGCTGGCCAAGGCCGGCATGCCGGACTTTAAATACAAGGTGGGCTGCATGATCGAGATTCCCCGCGCCGCGCTGACTGCCGACTTAATCGCGAAGGAAGCCGATTTCTTCAGCTTCGGCACCAACGATCTGACGCAGACGACCATGGGTCTCTCGCGCGACGATTACACGAAGTTCCAGAAGACTTACGAAGACGCCAAGATCTTCAAGCACGATCCCTTTGCCGTGCTGGATCAACAAGGCGTGGGCAAGCTGGTCGAGATGTGCGTGAAACTCGGCCGGCAGACCAAGCCGACGCTGGATATCGGCATCTGCGGCGAGCATGGCGGCGAGCCCAGCTCGGTGCAGTTCTGCTACCGCGTGGGCCTCAACTACGTGTCTTGCTCGCCCTATCGCGTACCGATTGCGCGCCTGGCCGCGGCGCAAGCCGCGATTTCCGGCGATAAGTCGGAATCCATGCGCACCGCATAAGCCTGTGGGACAGGCCGCCCTGGCCTGTCCCTTCTTTTTCCCGGCCGTTGGGGCGATAAATCGATCCGTGCGCCTGGCAACGGTCATCTTCGGTTGTTTTTCCACTGCCCTCACCCAGCCCCAACTTCGGACCACGCGGTCTACGACTGAGGACGAACGCAAGCTGGCCGCCGTTCGGCATATCGTCCACGACTCCTGCTCGGCTATTATGAGATGAAATTGACGCCAAAACTCGCCGCTACGTTCCAGCCCTCGTCCAAACCGGCCAGTGAAGCCCACCGGAGTGGTGAATCCGCCGCCGACTTCAAAAGCGAAATGTGAGGCCGCTTGCGCGCTGGATATGCTCACCGACGCCAGACTTATGCACGTTGTTAGAATTAGTTGTTTTCATTGTCTGACTTATCTCCGCCAGAATAGAACTGAAGCTTACTGCTAAGCGAGTGTAAGGAAGGAAGCGTTGTCGGTGGACTTACATTGAAAAGGCCGGCGCCCGCCGTCAATTGCCTCGGTGCGCCGGCCTGTCTGGAGAAAGACTGTCCTATTCGTGGAACAAACTACCCGCCTCCGGCTTTGCGGCTCCGCTCCCCGCCAGCCGGTCTGTGCATGCCCTGCGCCAATTCAGCGATTACTTTGCGATTGAACGCTGGAATGTCGTCCGGTTTGCGGCTGGTGACCATACCCCGGTCGACTACTACTTCGCTGTCTTGCCAAGTCCCGCCGGCGTTGCGGATATCGGTTCGCAGCGAGGGCCAGGAAGTCAGTTTGCGATCTTTCACCAAGCCCGCTTCCACCAACATCCACGGCCCGTGGCAAATTGCCGCGATCGGCTTCCCGGCATCGGCGAAGCCCTTCACGAACTCTACGGCTTCCGGGATGGTGCGCAGTTTGTCGGGATTGGCCACGCCGCCCGGAAGAAGCAGCGCATCGTATTGCGACGGAGAAACGGATTCGAGTTGCTTATCGACGGGGAACTTGCTCCCCTTTTCGTCGTGATTCATGCCTTGAACTTCTCGCTTCGCCGGCGCGATCAGATCCGCCGTGGCGCCCGCCTCCCGCAGGGCCTTACGGGGTTCCGTCATTTCCACCTGCTCGAAGCCGTCAGTAACCAGGATGGCTACGCGGCATCCTTCAAGTTGCTTTTCCATGGTTGTTTGCCCCCCTCTTCAGGCGTGTCTGGTCGCCTGAACATTCACCCGTTTCGTGGCGATTTGACTCAGTTTCCGATCCGCCGCCACCTCCTCGTCGAATGTCTCTTTGAGCAGCGCGGCGGCGCGCTCGTGGCCGAGTTGCTCGGCATAAGTGCGCACCGTTCCATACGCGGCCATCTCATAGTGTTCCACGCGCTGGCAGGCGGAAATGATGGCGGCATCGCGAACCGCGGGTGTGGCATCTTTCCCCACCATTTCAGAGCCCTCGTCGAGCACGCCCTCCATGCCCTTGCACTTCTGTTTCTTGGGCTCCTCCCCATGCATCTGGAAAACCTGCTCAAGCCGCGCTACGTGGCCTCGGGTCTCTTCCAGGTGGTCTTGGAGCGCCGTACGGAGCTCCGGGGATTCCGCCTTCTCGATCATCTTGGGCAGCGCTTTGACGATTTGGTCTTCGGCGCTGTATAGGTCTTTCAGTTCGGATAAATACAGATCATGTAATGATTCTAGTTTCATGGTCACAAACCTCCGCTTTTATGGTGACGCGAAGTATGCCGGGTGCGCAAGGCTTAGGGCGGTGTGTTGGTGGCGCACTTCACGCTTACCAGCGGCCGGAATGTGAATGGCAATCGGCGTGCGTTAGACAATAGACGTATGACGATTGACGATGCCGCTTTTCTTGAAGATTTGGTTGGTTCGCTGGAGGGTAGCCCCGATACGCCGATCGGCTTAATGCGCGAGCACCTCGATGCAGCCCATTTCTATCTGCTGGGAGGAATGATCGACGAGTATGAACTTACATTACAGCTTGCGGAGAGGCTGTTGCCGGAGATCGAGGACAACGCTCTCAGATCCCGCATAAACGACTTCATCGGAAGGCAGAAATCGGAAAGGCAGGCGACCGCGCCTGCCTCCGGTGGATTCTAAATTGTCTGCTACTTGGGTGGGAATTTCTTAAACATATCGTCGACAGAGTGTTCCATTTTCTTGTCATTCTTATCCGGATTTCCCGACAAGGTGTCGGTGGCCTCGCCCCGGAAGAGCAACTGGCGTGAGTTGCCGTCGAAGACGTCTACTGTCAGGGTTCCCACACGTTCGGGAATCGCTTCAGCGGTTGCCATACCGCCGCCCCACCAGCGCGCGCGCCAGCCCCACCCAGGAAAGCCGTTATAAAAAGTTTCGATGGTTTCGCGCTCCGTGGTCCTTCCGAAAGCGGAAACGGATGCGTCTCCTCCGGACTCCACTTTGTTCCAGCCCCTGGCTGCCAGGGCGGCGTCTACGGCCTGGGTAATGCGGTCCTGCCAGAGCGAGTTCCCGGCACGCACGCCGATCCATGAGTAAGTATGGTACTTACTGAAATCCGCGTGGTGATCGAAATCCGTGTGGACTGCGCCCAACAGAAGACAGGCCGATAGAGCCGGCACGGCTACCAAAGCTGATAATCGAATCTGCATCTTTATATCCTCCCCGGTTTGCGTTGCAGTTGCCGCTCCACTGTGACGGGACGGATGTCAGGTTTGGCACCTGGATGAGCGGATGTGGGGCGCACAGGCGGGCCGTCAGTTTCGGGGAAGCGTCGGCTTGCCTTCATGTGCGACCAGCAAATCATGCATGTCGTTGGCGTGCTCCTCTTCGTTTACCAGGATTCCTTCCATCATCACCCGGGTGGTCGGATCGTTGTCCCCAAAGTACCGGATCAGCTCGCGATAGTGCTCACAGGCAATGCGCTCCGCGATCAGGTTTTCCTTGATCATCTCGATGAGGTTGCCCCCCTCGGCGTACTGCGAAGCCGCCCGCGTAGCCAATCCTTCGGGGTTAAAGTTGGGCGTCCCGCCGAGTTGATTGATGCGCTCGGCCACGGCGCGCATGTGCCCTTGCTCCTCCTTAGCGTGCTCGTCGAATTCCTTTCGCACGCTGTCGCTGGAGATGCCGGCCGCGGCTACCGCGTTCATCGTGTAGCGCAGAACGCAGACGATCTCCGTGGCGAGGACCGTCTGCAGAATGTCAATGGTTTGCTTCACGTCCGCGCGGTAGGCGGGCGTGATTGCCCCGTCCTTGATGCTGGCGCGCGCCCTGGTTCGAAGTTCTTCAACGTCGGTGAGGAATGGTTGCTCAGTCTTCATTTTTGTCGCTCCTATGGGTCGTTCGGATGGACTCTCGTAGCAAGCGGACTGCCAGTGTCTCCGGGCAAAGAGATTCACGCTTAAAACTGGGTGCGGATCGGCACACCCAGGGCGATGCCCACGAGATCATCCTTGTAAGGGCCTGATAAATGGATAGCGAGAGAATCAAGCTCGAGGCTCTGTATGAAGGATTACGCGGCGATCTGAATTCATCGAGGCCGCGCCGTCGGCGGCCCGAAGCACCGGGACAAAACCTGCATCGGGGACCTGATTTCGTGCTCGAATGGTCATCCACGCAGGCGGTAGGTTCTGAGTGCCATCATTTCGGCATAGAGATTTTGGAAATTCGGATCGGCGGCCAGTTCCACATGCCGCGTCATGGCCGCGATCTTCCGCAATCGTTCCGTCCGCGTGCCTGGCGACAACAGCAGGGTGCGCGCGCCGCGCAGCGCGCTATTGCCCACCGGTTCTACCGGCAGGTCCGCCGGTAGCAGGCCGATAGCGCGCGCGCTAGCCTGCCGGATGTAGTTGCCGAACGCGCCCGCCAGATAGAGCTTTTCCACACCCTTGCCGGCGAGCATGCGTAGACCCGCGGCCAGGGCTCCTTTGGCCAGTTGTAACTCGCGGATATCCCGCTGCGTCAGGACGACTCCATCGGCGAGCGGAAGGAGCTTATCTGCACGGGCCAGCCGGCCGTTGGCGCCGATCAAGCTCAGTTCGACGCCACACGCCGCGGCGTCCACCAGGCCACTACCGCAGATACCGCGGGCCGCGACGCCGCCGATAACGTGACAATCGAACCCACCGTCGCGCAGATGCACACTGTCGACAGCGCCGGCGCCCGCGCGCATCCCCGCGCCGATGCGGCCGCCTTCAAAGGCAGGCCCGGCCGCCGTGGACGCGCAGACGATGCCGCTCTCAGACCGCACCACAACCTCTCCATTCGTGCCGATATCGAAGAGTGCGTCGGGGCGCGTCTGTTCGTCCAGGCGCGTGGCCACGATTCCGCAAAGCAGGTCGCTGCCCACGAATCCGCCCAGACAGGGCAGGAATTCGGCCGGCCCCGGCCATCCTAAATCCGCGCTCGCGAAGCGATAACCGCGCAGGTTGGCAGAGGCGAACGGCGCATGGGTCAGCGGCTCCGCATTCAGGCCGCAGAAGAGATGGTGCATGGCGGTATTACCTGCCACTAAAACCTCGCACAGCGGTTCAGGGCCCAGCATCCGGCCCAATGTTTCGCGGATCAGGTGGCCCAAACTGCCCGGTTGGCCCAGATCGTATTGCAGGCGGCTCATCACGTCGGCCCCGTAGCGCGCCTGGGGGTTCAGCGCCGTCTCCACCCGTAAGACTTCGCCATTTGAAAGATCCACCACCTGGACGACCAGGGTAGTGGTGCCCAGATCGATCGCAGCGCCCCGCCCGGCGCGCGGTTCGATAGGTACGGAGGCTTCGTCCGACAGCACGGGCAGCGACCACTGCTCCAATTCAACCACTACGCGGCCCGCCGCGATCGAGCAGCATGCCAGGCGCCAGCCTTCGCGGATCTCTTTTTCGCTCAGCGCTTCACGCATCGGCGGGGTCACCGGTACGTCGCCTTCCAGCACGCGCAATTTGCAACCGCCGCAGGCGCTTTCGCCGCCACAGGGAAACTCGACGCCCGCGGCAAACAGGCGATCGGCCAGCGTCTGCCCCGCGAGGGGATGGAGTTCCAACTTCACGAGCGGCTGCGCGCGAACCGCGCCATGGCTTCCACGTTGGCGTGCGGCGTGCCGCGCGGCACTTCGCAGCCGGCGCCGCATATGTAAGCCGCCCCCGCCTGCCGGTGGCACTCCGCCAGCGCGGCTTCCACGGATTCCGGCGTGCCGTCCCGCAAGGCCCGTACCGGATCGATATTGCCGAGCAGCATCTGTGTTTCCCGCATGGCGCGGCGCGCATGGTCGAGCGGCGTCGGAAAATCCAGGTCGATGATATCGGCTCCCGTTTGCCCCATGCCTTCCACAATCCGCTTCGTGTTGCCGCAGATATGCAGGCGCACCGGCACGCCCGACGCACGAATGGACGCGATCAGCCTTTGCTCGCAGGGCAGCACGAACGCCATATAAAGCTTGGGCCCGATCAGTGAAGCCGCGGCGTCGCCGATTCCGATCAGGCTGGCGCCGGCCTCCACCTGGGCCCGCGCGAACTCAATTTCCATGCGCACCGTGAAGTCGAGCAGGGCTTCCACAAAGGCCGGATCGTCGAAGAAATCCAGCATGAGCGTGTTCAGCCCGCGCAGATCGGCGCTCATGGCGCATGGCCCTTCCACCCACCCTTCCACGATCCGCGTGGCGCCGGCGCGTTGCGCGAGCGACCGGACCGCCTCCACGCGATCGCGCATGCGGCCGGGCGCGGCCGGATCGGGCAGGCGCAGGTCCGCCAGCTTGCGCTTTTCATCCAGGAGCGCGCGGCTTTCCACAATGGCGGGTGGCTGGTCGTCGAACCATTCTACGGTGGCGCCTAAGTCCGACGCTTCCCGCGCGGGATCGGAGATCGCCGAGACATGATCGAAGCCGAAGCGTTCGGCCACGGCCACCTGCGCATCGGCCAGCACGCGATGGTTGCGCGCGTAATCGCCGTAGCGCACTCCGGCCAGGTCTGCGGCGAACATCATGGTGATGGGCATCAACGGCAGCGAATCGGCCGGCTCGCCGCGCAGCTTCCGAAGAATGCGTTCCTTCCCCGTCATGGCTGCACCTTCAGCACGCCGCTGTCGTAGCTGGCCGCGATGCGTTGGCCGGGTTCGGCGATGGCAAACTCGGCGTCCGGCCACTCCCCGTCCACCAACCGCCGCAGCCATGCCAGATCGCCCGCCAATCGTTCGAAGCCCCAGCCCTTTTGCCCGGCTTCCGCGGCGGCCTCCACGGCGAACTTTCCGCCCGCCTCCAATCCCGTTTCTATGAACGTCAGTTTGCTGTATTGCGCGCGATAGCGAGTCAGCTCTTCGTACAGATAGCGCCCGTTGTCTTCGCCGTATTTCCGGATCATGGCCTCCAGCGGTTCGTCGAACCCCATGGTGTCGTGGGTCAATTGCTGCAAGCCCTGGCCGCGCTCAAGCCAGCCGGTGGACCGGTAAAAAGTGCCGGGATTGCGCTCGAAATACGCCTGGTAGCGTTCGCGGCTGCCCATCAGCAGCGCGATACAATCGTGCGCGCGCGGCAACACCAGGCGCGTATGCCGCGCGGTGAGTCCGTCGAGGCCATTGCCGCAAAGCCCATAGCCGAGCAGAATCGCCTGATAGACGCCCGCGGCAGTGCCGTCCACAACTTCCTGAATTCGGGCGGCCATCGCTTGGCGGCCCAGGTCGTGCAATCCCTTGGGCAGAAACTCCACGTCCACCTGGTGCGGCGAGTGCGCACAAGCATCGCACATCTCGCGGAACAACACTTCGCAACTGATCAGCTTCAGACGCATCGGGAGTTGGCTCTGGCGGCGACGAGGGCGCGCACAAAATCCGGCGTCGAACCGCAGCAGCCGCCCACAAACGAAGCGCCGGCATCGCACAGCGCCGCATAGTGCGAAGCGAAGAACTCCGGTGACGTGCCATACCGGATGGCGACGCCTTCCGGCGTTTCTTCCATGATGGGCAAGCCTGCATTCGGCTTGATCCAGACCGGCAGATCGCATGCGGCCCGTAAGCGCAGGCAGATCGCAGCGGCCTGCCCTACGCCTACGCCGCAGTTGGCGCCGACCGCGTCCGCACCGGCTTCCCGCATCGCCGCAGCCACGGCCTCCGGCGTCGCACCGGTCATGGTGCGGTCCTTGTGCCTGCCGGAGTCGAACGCGAAAGAGGCGATGACAGGCAGCCCCGTGCCGCGGGCCGCAGCCACCGCCAGGCGGGCCTCCGCGATGTCGCTCATGGTTTCGATCAGCAGAGCATCCGCGCCCCCTGCCGCCAGTGCCATGGCCTGCGCGGCGAAGGCCGCATGCGCTTGCTCCTCCCCGATTTCTCCCGCGATCAACATTTTGCCAGTCGGACCGATCGATGCGAATACCAGCGCGCGCCCCGCCGCTGCCCGCTTCGAAATCGCCACACCCGCGCGATTGATCGCCTCCAAGTCACCGTCGATCGCCACTGCGTTGGCGCGGAATGTGTTGGTCAGAATCACCTGGCTGCCCGCTTCCACATAGGCGCGCGCCACGTCTTCCACGATCTCAGGATGGGTAAGATTCCAAAGGTCCGGCGCCGCGCCGGGGGCCAGGCCGCGCGCTTGCAACTCCGTACCCCACGCCCCGTCCGTGATGAATACACCGGCCGCCAGCCAATCGCGCAGCCGGTTCACGCGGCCACCAGTTTGCGCGCCAGCGCCACCGCGGCCCCCGCGCCTTCACCATAGCCGTCGGCCCCTATCGAATCGGCGTACTGTTGCGTGACGGGCGCGCCGCCCACCATGATCTTCACCTGCCCGCGCAGCCCCGCCGCATGGAAGGCGTCGATGGTGGTTTTCATCGAAGTCATGGTCACCGTCAGCAGCGCCGAGAGCGCTACCAGGTTTGCGTGGCGCGCGCCGGCTGCCTCGACGAAACGCTCCGGCGACACATCCGCGCCCAGGTCGATCACCTCGAAGCCCCCGCCTTCCAGCATGGACGCCACCAGGTTCTTTCCAATATCGTGCAGATCGCCCTTCACCGTCCCGATCACCACGCGCCCCACCGGTTCGGTGCCACCCGCCGCCAGCAACGGACGGACAATCGCCATGGAAGCCTTCATGGCCCGCGCCGACAGTAGCATTTCGGGAACGAAATACTCTTCGCATTCGAAGCGGCGGCCCACTTCGTCCATGGCGGGCACCAGGCATCCGGTCACGATCGCGAGCGGAGTCACGCCGGCGGCCAGCGCGCCCTCGGTCGCCGCAGCCGCGGCCTTCCAATCTCCCTCGATTACGGCTTCATGTAGTTTTTCCAGATCAGGCATGCGCAACTCCGTTGAATTCGTGGACGGCATCGAGCATGGCGACGAGATTCTCCACGGGAGTGCCGGCCTGCAAATTGTGGATCGCGTTGAAAACGAAACCACCGCCGGGCGCGAAGATCTCGCAGCGCCGCAGCACTTCCTCGCGCACCTGTTGCGGCGTACCGAAGGGCAGGGTCTTCTGGGTGTCCACGCCGCCGCCCCAGAACACCAGGCGCGCTCCGTACTTGCGCTTCAATTCGGCCGGCTCCATTCCGGCCGCCGAGCACTGCACCGGATTGATAATGTCGAACCCGGCTTCGATGAAGCTCTCGAAGAATCGCTCCACGCTGCCGCAGGAATGTTTGAAACACTTCCACGAAGTGTGGGCGTGCACCCAATCGTTGACGCGCTTGTAATAGGGGAACCACAGTTCGCGGAAGGTGCCGACCGAGCAGAACGCGGATGTCTGCGTGCCAAAATCGGTGCCGCAGAGAAACACGCAGTCGACCGCATCGCCGATGCGCGCATGAATCCGCGCCAGATTCGCGATGCCGATTTCGCACTGCCGCTCGAAGATGCTGTGGATGTAGCCGCGCCGGGTGCGCGTGGAGATGTACCATTCGGTGACGTCCCGAATGCCTTTCGGGTTCTTCAGAAACGGCGCCGGCACCAGCGCGATATCGCCGAATGCCGTACCGCCGAACGACGCGGCCACACCGTAGCCGCTCAACCGGGCCCCGCGCGCGGAGCGCTGGAGGTGCCCCAGGTCTTCTTCGGAAACGGGCGAAAACTCTTCCAGGTTGTCCGCCGGATCGAGTTTTTCTTCGTCGATTTCCGGCTGCCGGACGATGGTGTCGAAGAACGCGCTGCCCATCGGCATGCGGGCGCTGGGCGCCGCCGTCCGGTCCCCTTCCGGATAAATCAGGATGTCGCCGTCCGGCTCGGTGGTGATGCGGAAATCCGTCGGCACCAGCACGTCCAGGCCGCGAAAGTTCCATTCTTTCCAGTCCGCGGCGGACGAGCCGAACATGGTCTTGCGCGGGAACACGCCGGTGACGTCGATGCCCATCGCCGCGCGCAGATCGTCTTCCACCAGGCCCAACATCTGGTAGGGTTCGTGCACCTTTACCGGCCCCGGAGATAGCCCGTAGTAGCGGCGCAGAGCCGCTATGCAACTCACGTGCACACCCGTTACGGCGGTGCTGCCGAAATCCAGCGGAATCCGATCCGGTTCGCGGTGTTCCAGGGCAGTGCGCAACCTGTTCCGCGAAGAAACGCCGGTTTCGCTCAAGACGTATTTTATAGCATCGCTGCAACGCCATGCCAATTTATCTTCGGGCTGCCGCCTTCCGAGCCGTGCCGTGTACTAGTCTAAGGGAGAACATGTTTTACGATCTGAAAGTCGTCAGAATCGCGTTCCCTCTGCTCTTGGCCGTGGTCACGGCCACGGCGCAAACGGAACCGGTGGCGCTCAAGTCGCCGGACGGGGCGCTGGAGATTTCGATCGCCACGGTAAAAGGCCAGTCCGTCCAGGCGGCGGGCGGTCAACTCGCGTATCGCGTCGATTTTCGCGGTCAGCCAGTCCTACGGTGGTCGAACCTCGGCCTCGAAATCGAGGGATCCCCCGCGCTGGGTCCAGCTATCCGGATAGAGTCGTCGCAGTTATCCAGCCACGACGAAACCTGGACGCCGATCTCAGGCAAAGCCAGTTCCATCCGCGATCATTTCAAGGCCGTTACCGTACAGACCGTCGAGACGGGGGCTGCCGGCCGCCGCCTCACCGTCGAAGCTCGCGCATACGACGACGGCATCGCCTTCCGCTACATCGTTCCAGAGCAGCCCTCCGTCACGGAACTGCGCATCCTGAACGAGGCCACGCAGTTCCGCTTTTCTAAGGACGCCAACACTTTCGCTCTCATTTCGCGCGGATTTCAGACCAGCAACGAGGACGACTATCACGAGTTGACGATCGGCGGATTGCATCCCGAGTACCTCGTCAACCTCCCGCTTCTTTTGGAAGTGCCTGGAGTCGCCTGGGTCGGTTTGACCGAAGCGGATTTGGAAAACTATCCCAACCTGTTCGTGACTGCGTTCGACGGCCAGACGTTGGCGGCGCGCCTGGCGACCCGCGTGGAGGACGTGAACACGTCCGCGGCGACCGCCCCGTCTTTCGACCCCCGTTCGGACGCCCAGAAGGTATCGGTGATCGCGCAACCTCCCGTGAAATCGGGCTGGCGCGTACTGATGATCGCGGATCAACCCGGACGTCTGGTGGAATCGAACATGGTGCTCAACTTGAATCCGCCGAGTGCCATCGGAGACACGTCCTGGATTAAGCCGGGCAAGACCGCCTGGGACTGGTGGAACGGCAGCCGTGCCAAGGGCGTTGCCAAAGCCGGCATGAACAACGAAACCATGAAGTTCTACATCGACTTTGCCGCGCGCAACAAGTTCGAGTACATGCTGATCGACGCCGGCTGGTCGGCTAGCCTGCCGGCGACGCCCGGTTCGTCGGGCTACTCGCGGCGCGGCCGGTCCGACCTGACCAAGACCATTGCGGCCATCGATATGCCGATGCTGGTCGAGTACGCCAAATCCAAGGGGGTCCGCATCTGGCTATGGGCTCATTTTCGGGACATGTACGATCAGATGGCCGACGCCTTCGGGCAGTACGAGAAGTGGGGCATCGCCGGCGTGAAGATCGACTTCATGGACCGCACGGATCAGTCCATGGTGAACTGGTACCGGACCGCCGCGCAGAAAGCGGCGGAACACCACCTGATGGTTGACTTCCACGGCGCGTTCAAGCCGGATGGGATGACACGCACGTATCCCAACGTGCTCACGCGTGAGGGCGTCATGGGCGCCGAGTACAACAAGTGGAGCGCGCGAGAGACTCCCACGCACAATGTAACTCTGGCCTTCACCCGGATGTTGGCGGGACCCATGGACTATACGCCCGGCGGCTTCGACAACGTGACGCGCGAGGACTTCGTCGCGCGCAATGTGGCGCCTATGGTGATGGGCACGCGCATTCATCAAACCGCGCTATACGTCGTTTTCGAGAGCGGCTTGCAGATGGTCTCGGATTCCCCGGATGCCTACGATGGCCAGAAAGAGACGGAATTCCTGAAGGCGGTTCCGGCCAGTTGGGACGAGACCCGCGTTCTGAACGGCGTGCCGCCGCAGTACATCACTATCGCACGGCGGCATGGGTCTGAATGGTTTGTCGGCAGCATCACAAATTGGGATGCAAGAGAGCTCGACGTGCCGCTGACGTTTCTGGGGAATGGCGCGTACAATGCCGAGATCTACGCCGACGGACCGGCAGCCGCGACGCAGCCCAAAGATTCGATTTTCGAGAAACGCCAGGTCAATTCCCGCACGGTTTTGAAGTTGAAACTGGCGCCGGGCGGGGGCAGCGCCATACGGCTCGTCCCGGTTCGCTGAAGCATCGTGATGTCCACTTTCGCGCGGCGATGAGTGACATGGCAAGAGCCGGCTAAAAGCCGGCTGAAGTGGGACTTAAAGTCCCGCTGGCACGCTGAAGCGCGCGCCACGGGTGGCCCCACCAGAGTCCAAAGTCCAGGAGCCGGCTAAAAGCCGGCTGCGGGCAGGATTGCCCGCCCTCCAAATTTCGATGAACTTAGTACGTGGCCAGCGAGACGTGCAACACCACTGGTTCCGCGCCGAAATTGAGTCCCCAGTCTGTCTCGTCGCCATTCCAGATGCGCAGGAACTTGAACACGCCGTTCTCATAGGTCTCTTCATCGACACGCAGGAACTGCCGGTGTTGGCCGGCGGCAGCCGGACTGAAGTCGACGCGGCAATGATATCCGGCCACCAGAAACTGGTTGTCCTTGAGCTGTGCGACCAGGACGCGTCCCGCGGGTTGCTTGTTCCCGACGGCGCGATTGTTGCGCGACGCCCCGTACGACACTACCGCGTTCCAAGGGCCAAACGACAACGTCTCGGTGATCTTGTCTCTTTGCTCCGCCACGGCCTGTAACTTGCCTTCGAAATTGAGGCGGGCGACTTCCCGCTGCATGGGGCCGACTAACTTATAGTTCATGGCCCAGGGAGTTAGGAACTCCTCCCGCGGTTTGGATTCTTCTTCGGCGCTGCGGTTCCGCGTGTAATCCATGCCGAAGGGCGAATATCCGATGGCCTGCAGTCCCAGCGCCGCAAAGAAGAAGCGAGCCTTGCCCTCGCCGGCGGTCTCGGGCACGAATAGCGGGTTGTCGTCGCGGTGATAGAGTTCCAGAACCTTGAGATATGCGGCGTCGTTGCTCTCATAAATATCGGGCGCCAGAATATCGAGGGCAGGCGCCGCGACCTTCCAGATGGGCAGCACGTTATCGGTAGGGCCGCCGCTCTCGTAACTGCCGGGCGCGCCCGGCTTGAGCGGATCGCGCAGAGCCGCATTCGCATAGAGCGGCAGCGGATAAACGGCTTTTCCGGCGGCAGCCACTTGTCCCACATATTTCGCGACCGACCACGCGTGGAAACAAACCTCGCCCTCCGGCCCAAAGGCTTCCTGCCAGTTCGCGGAGGGCGGCGCGGCCTTCACCTGCATCGCCTTCAAAATCTCGGGCGGCACGGGCGATTCGAAGAGTTTCTGTGCGGCCGGCGAATAATCGCGCACGCTGCCCCAGGTGCCTGGCTCGTTCTCCACCTGGACCATGATGACGGTGCGCTGCGGGTCGGCGGCTTTCAGATGGCGCATGAACGCGGTGAACGCAGCCTTATCCGCTTCGAGCGAGGCGGCGGCGTAGGGCGAAGGGGAGTCCACCGGATGCGCGTCCTTATCGACCATGTGCGGATAGCGGTCGGGGGCTAGTTTCATCCACTCGGGCATATAGTGCTGGCTGCCGTTCTTCCAGGTTCCAAACCAGAGCAGCACCAGGCGGACGCGATGCTGGCGCGCTTCGGTCAGGAGTCTGTCGATCGCGGTGTAGTCGTACTGCCCGGGCCTGGGCTCGAACTGTTCCCAGTAAACCGGAATTTCAACGGTGTTAACGTTGAGATACTCCATGGCGGGCCAGACTTTCGCGGACATAGCGGGCCAGTCGCTGGAGTTATGCACCTGGGCGCCCAAAATCAGGTAAGGGGCGTCGTCCACAAAGAGGGCGAAGCGTGCGTCTTTTTTCACGATGCGGGGGATTGGGCTCTGCTTGACCTGCGCGGGCACTTGCACGGGAAAGGCCGCGGCCATAGTTACGACGGCCAGAGCGGTGAGAACGGTGGAAGTCGAGGGCATGTGGGTGCTCCTAGGGGTTACGCCTGAAAACATACGATATGCATATCGTAATGCAGAGCGCGCTCCAGTGCGCAGCATTGCGTCCCGTTCCGCACCAGGCCGGCCTGAGCGCGCGAGGCTCCGCCTGTTTGGCGGGAAGGCGCAGGTATCGACTTCGCTACAGCCTGTTGTCGATCTATGTAGAGAGTGTCCACATTCGATTGCCGGCAAAGGTAACGAGTCCTATAACTATGAGTTACATGTTACTAATGGAAGTTACCGAGGCGTAATTCGGTTAAGAAAGATATAGAGGTATGTAAACCCGTTGACAGCGAATCGGTTAGTCACTACAATCTGGTCATGCAACAGCTGGACGGTTTTCGTGCTTCCGCGAAAGCCGTGATACGCGTAGCCAGGCTCTGGCGGAGGGCGTGTGAGCGCCTCGTGAGCTTCGAGCGCTGGGCAGCGGACATCCTATAATTGATCCAAGGCGGTTCAAATATGCGACGTAGAGCGGACATCATACAGCCTGTCCGGGAAGTTATTCCCGCGCGGACCCGCTGGGCTGGCCCACGCGCCACCCGGCTCTGGCTGGCGTGCGTTGTGGCGGCAATGGCGGTAGCGCAAGCCAAAGCGGATACCGAGACGGTGGTCCACACTTTCGGCGATTTCCCGAACGGTGCCAACCCCTACGCTACTCTGATCCGGGATTCCGCTGGGAACCTCTACGGAACCACATATCAGGGCGGCGCCGGTAACGTGGGCGTAGTGTTTCGGCTTAATGCATCCGGATACAAGGCGCTGTACAGCTTCCTGGGCGGAAGCGACGGGGCCAAGCCGTACGCCGGCGTGACACTTGATCCGGCCGGCAACCTTTATGGAACTACTTACTTCGGCTGGAGTGAGAACGCCGGCGTGGTGTTCAAGCTGGACGCCTCCGGTCAGGAGACCGTCCTGTATGCGTTCAGCGGGGGGACCGATGGCGGCAACCCCTATGCGGGCGTTACGCTCGATTCGGCTGGTAACTTATACGGGACGACCTACGATTGGGGGGGCCCGGGTTAGGAGTCGTTTACAGGTTGAGTCCCTTGGGCCGGGAGACGGTGCTGCATAGTTTCACGGGCGGAGCCGACGGCGCCAGCCCTTACAGCGGGTTGAGCGCAGACGCGTCGGGTAACTTGTACGGAACCATCAAATTCGGGGGCTTTCTGGGAGGCGCTCCTGCCAACACCGGGGTAGTGTACAAGGTAGACCCGTCGGGCGTCGAGACGGTGTTGCACACGTTTCCTGGGCGCGCGAGTAACCCGGAATCCGGCGTGGTCCTCGATTCGTCGGGCAACCTGTACGGTACCGCTAACCTGACTTTCGCAATTGGGCCAAGAGGAAAGGGATAAGCGCCATTGAATCAGCGGAGGCACCTCAAAGGTCTTCACC
>Ga0187871_10000776_pt1 | contig 29429 bp, 29 predicted proteins | sample June2016WEW_16_1_FD_132988 | JGI IMG/M metagenome (GOLD analysis project Ga0187871, IMG submission 132988) | Peatland microbial communities from SPRUCE experiment site at the Marcell Experimental Forest, Minnesota, USA - June2016WEW_16_10 | ecosystem: Environmental > Terrestrial > Soil >...
GGCCGGCGGATTGGAGGGCGATGCCGCGCCGCTCGCCGGCTGGTTCGTAACCGGTCCCAAACCCGTGCAGTAGATCTGGATGTAAGTGCTGCCTGGCGTGGCCGGATGCGCTGCGTCCGCCAATTGGTAAGAAGTGTTCAGGATGGCGCCTTGACCCGTGCCTTGCTGGTTCGTGCTGAAGATGCCGGGCGCGAACGGCGACAAGCCTACCGTTTGCGGGCTGCCGGTTTGCCCGCTCAAGGTGGCTGTGAGGGATGTCTGCGACTGGCCGCCGGTCTCCCAGGGCACCTGCAGGTTCACTTGACCGCTCGACGCGTAGAAGAGCGGTGCCGGTATGCCGCCCCCGAATTGCAGCGACAACCCGGAGAGGCTGGCGGGTAAGGGAGCGCCCGAGGCTCCGGAAGGCGACGCCAGCAGAAAGTTGCCGTAGACCGACGCGATGCTGCCCGGGGCCACCGGCGCGCCCGGCGCGGAGCTGGCCGCGTTGACTACGCCGCCGGGGTTGATCGACGGCGCGGACTGGGCCCACGCCGTTATCGACAGCGCTACTATGGCGGCGATCGCTTTGTGCGCGGGCATGCCCTCGCTGTCAAGATTAGCACTGCGGCCGGGCGGCCTACGAGGCCGCCGCAGGCTACGAGCCCGCCCCACATCAGTCGAACAGCCGGATTTGCTCCTTCGGAACCGGCTTGGGTTTGCGCCGCCGCAGCGGACTTCCCACAACTCCCAGTACTTGCAGTTCGGCCAGCGCGGCGCGGGGAAGGAACAATCGCTGGTTGTTGGAGTATGGGTCCGGAGGCACGATCGTAAAACCCTGCGCCTCCAGCAGAAGCAAGTTGTTGGCCAGAATGCCGTCCATCACCTCGCCATCCCGGAACTTCACCCGCACCCAGAGCCCGTCCATCTTGGGCCGCGTGCTGAACACTTTGCGCTCGGTGGCGGGGTCCGGCGGCTCGAAATCCTTCACGAACTGAACGCTTTTGACCTCGCCGTAAGGCACCACGGAGTAATTGCCGTCCGGGGTCAGAAGTTCCACCCCGGCGGGCCGCAGATAAGTCTGAGGGTTCACGAACCCGAGTAGCGGTTCCCGCTCAAAGCGGCTGATACGGACTTTTTTGGAGGTCGAACCGGCCAAATCAACCCCTTATTGGAGAGTTTGTTTCAAACATGGGTCGGGGTTATTGTATCATTGGCACGGATGGGCAACCATGGATGATGAGTCCGGAACGGGTCTGGGGACGCTCCACCGGCAGCTCTCCGCGTTCCTTAATTTTTGCAGAATCGAAAAGGGGTTAGCCGCTAATTCGCTGGCGGCCTACGAGGCCGATTTGCAGAAGTTTGTGCGCTTTGCGGATGGCCGCTGCGGCGGCGCGATCCCGGATCTCGAAGCCGTCCGCCGCTATGTCGATTTCTTGTACCAGGAAGGCGTCGGTGGCCGGTCGGTCGCCCGGCATCTGTCCACCCTCCGCGGTTTGTACGCCTTCCTGGTGCGGGAAGGCCGCCTGGCTGCCGATCCAACCGAACATCTGGGCGCTCCCAAGCAATGGCAGACCATCCCTAAGTTTTTGAATCTGGAGGAGATCGAGCGAATCTCCCAGTCCCCGGACGCCGGTCGCGCCACCGGTCTGCGGGACCGCGCCATGATCGAACTGCTGTACGCCACAGGTTTGCGGGTTTCCGAACTGTGCAGTCTGGCGATTTCCGACCTGAACCTGGAGATGGGGGTCCTGCGGGCCACCGGTAAAGGCAGGAAACAGCGCATGATCCCGGTGGGCAAGGCTGCCCTCGCGGCGACACGGAACTACTTGGAAAACGGCCGTCCCGAGATCTTGAAAGCCCGGCCCAGCCGGTATCTCTTCGTTACGGCGCGGGGCGGTCCCATGACCCGGCAGGCATTCTGGAAACTGCTGCGCGGCCATGGACGCAAGGCCGGCGTTTTCCATGATCTGACGCCTCATGTGATCCGGCACAGCTTCGCCACTCACCTCCTCGAGGGGGGCGCGGACTTGCGCAGCGTGCAGACCATGCTGGGGCACGCCGACATCTCCACTACCCAGATCTACACGCACGTGTTGCGCTCGCGCCTGCGGAAAACCGTGGACGAGCACCACCCCAGGGCCTGATAGGAAACGCCATGAGCGATTACATGTTCATGCTGGAGAGCCGCTTAAGCGCGGACCAGAACCGCGTCCTGGAACAGGTGCAGACGGCCGCCGCCGCTGCCGGCGTCAACCTGTTCCTGACCGGGGGTGGGATGCGGGACATGCTCGGAGGCTTCCGGATTCGCGATCTGGATTTTAGCGTCGAAGGCCACGCGCTGAAAGTAGCCGCGGCGCTTGTGGAGCAAGGCGCCCGCACCGCTTCGCTCGACGAGAATCGCCGCGTGGCGGAGTTGGTATTTCCGAACGGCGTGACCGCGCAAGTGGCCATGTCCCGCAAGGAACGCTACGCCAAGACCGGGGCCAGGCCCCACGTGACTCCCGCCAGCATTCAAGAAGACCTGCGCGGCCGCGATTTCACCATTAACGCCATGGCGCTCTCCTTGAACCGGGCTTCCCGCGGTCTGCTGCTCGATCCAACCAACGGTTTGGCGGACCTGGGGCGCCGGGAGATGCGCAGCGCGCATCCCTACGTGTTCTATGACGATCCCGCTCGTTTGTTCAGGCTGGCCCGCTTGCGCGTAAGGCTGGCGTTTACGGTTGAGGAGCGCACCCGGATGCAGTACGACAACGCCCGCGCCGCTCAACTGGAGACGTTGATTCCGCGGGCGGTGTTGTTGGAGGAATTAAGGCGAATCGCGGCCGAGCCCAGCCCCGCCGAAGTTCTGCAGGCCCTTGAGCAGGATGGTGGCATGCTCATGCTGTTTTCGCCGGCGATTGCCGGCCATGGGCTGAACCTGCAGGGCTTGGCCCGGCTCGAAAAGGCCGCCAAACTGGCGGAAGCCGCCAACATCGCGGCGCCGCCGTCCTGGGAGGCTTTCCTCCTGGCTCTGACAGCCAAGCTGACGCCCAAAGAAAAGAGCTCTCTATTTCAATCTGTCGAATTGCCTAAGCCGGAGATCGACCGGATGCGCGCCCTGGAGCCGCGCGCCGTGAAACTGGAGCAGGCGTTGAAAGCTTCCCGGGTGAAGAAACCCTCGCACGTCTATCAGATCCTGGCGGACGCGCCAGCCGATGAAATCGTGTTCCTGCTCGCCAATTCCGCGCAACGCATCGTGCCGGAGCGGATTCGCAATTACTTGCAAAAATACTTGCCGGCGATGCAGGAAGTCCCGCCTTCGGAATGGGGGTCCATCGAAGGCCATTTCGGTACTCAAAAATACAATCGGAACCGGCAGGCTTTCCTGGCGCGACACTTGGACGTCCGCCCGCGCAAGCTCCCCATATCCGAGCCCGAACCCATCGCGCCGGTGGAAGCCCTGGCTCGGGGACGAGCGCGATAAGAATATTACAATTCTATTTCTTGTGAGTGCGAAAGTACCGGTGAGCCGCTATTCGTGTCGACTCCTATATGTAGTAGCCGCCGTCGGCCGACAGCACAACTCATTGCGCCATCCGTGTCAGGCTTAGTATTTATCCTTAAGAAGTACTGAATATCTCAGTGTGTTGCAGTACGCGCCATGGATCCTAGTGGCCCTGATTTTGCAAAAATCTCAGTCAAGGATATTGCAATTTTAGGGTGACTACTGTATGCTTCAAAGTGTTCTTGTTTCAGCCTGTTCTCCTTTTTCTTGGCGGCGGGCACGTTGACAATCTAGAAAAAACAAGCGATTCGGAGGAAACGCGATGAAGAAACTTTTGGTGTTGTTGGCTTTCTCGTTGCTCTCGTTGGGTGTTGCAAGCGCTAGCACCTTTAGCTGCTCCATCACAGGCGCAGGAACCGGCGGCGAGGTATTGGCTGGGACGGTTGTAACTTGCGGTAGTTTGACTTTTGACAATTTTGAAGTGCTCAATCCCACTGGCGGGGCGACCGGTATTGTCGACCTGATCGGAGCGGGTGCTTGCACCGAGGCGGGCGCCTTGAATCAGGCGTGCCTCGAGTTCAATCCCAACCTGCAATCCAACCAGGACGAAGAATTGGCGTTCCAGGTTTGGGGTGGCATCGACCAGATCGACATGTCAGTCGGCGGTCAGGGTGCCAGTATTACTGAGCTGGCTTGCTCTAGCCCCATTCCGACTTCCGGAACAGACACCGGCGAGTGCCCCACGGGCTCGCTGCTCGGTGAGATCACGGTTTCGTCCAACGAAAACGCCACCGTCTGCAACGCGCCAGAATGCACGAGCATTGCCCCCACAAATCCGGTGTACATCTTCAAAGATATCAATGTACAGTCCGGCGGGCTGAGCGAGTTTACACAGAGCTTCGACCCGACCGCTCCCGAACCGGTGAGCATGGTTTTGTTGGGATCCGGATTGCTGGGTCTCGGCCTTCTGCGCCGCAGATCCCGTAAGAATTAACTGCAAGTCTGACCGAACACTCTCCTATCCAATCTAGAGGGCTCCCCGCTCATGGGGGAGCCTTTTTTCTTTTGGTACCCCCGCTGCAAGTTAACGCATGGTACCGCCTGCCTGGAAGCCGCTCCGCCATATTGTAGAATCGCTTAAGGGATATGCAGCGCATTGCGATTACAGGTGTGGGCTTGGTCACGCCCCTCGGACTGAATGCCGCTGAAAACGTGGCGCGCAGCAGTCGCGGCGAGTCCGGGATCGGTTCGGCCAAAGCGTTTGCAGTGGATGGGCATGCCGCGCAGGCCCTGGCCACTGTGGCTGAGTTTGAGATCGAGCCCCTCCTGCGTTTTCCCAAAAACTCCAAATTCATGGGCCGCGCCGTCCAGTTCGCTATGCGCGCCGCGCATGAAGCCATCGGCCAAAGTGGAATCGATCCGCGCAAGATGGATCGATCGCGCGTGGGAATTCAAGTAGGCTCCGGCCAGACCGGCGTGGAATACGACCACTTTTTCCCCTCCCTGATCATGGCCTGGGACGCCGGCCGCGAAATGGATTACAAGTACCTGGGCGGCCTGCCTTCGCACCTCATCGATCGCTATATCTGCTTGCGGACGCTGGCCAATGGCGGCCTGGCGCTCTTGTCTACCGAGTTCGGCATCCGCGGCCCCAACGGCAACTTCACGCAGAAGGATACCGCGTCGGCGCAGGCGTTACAGGCGGCCTACCTGGATCTGCTTGAAGAGCGCTGCGATGTCGCCGTGGCCGGTGGCTACGATTCCCTGGCCACTACCGGAAACTTTCTGGCGTATGAGCAGGCTGGCCTGCTTTCGCATGCGGATCCGGCCCGGGCCTACCGCCCCTTCGACACTCGTGCGGACGGCTTGGTATTGGGCGAAGGCGCCGGCTTCCTGGTGCTCGAGCGATGGGAGCACGCCCTGGATCGGGGCGCCACGATTTTGGGCGAATTCATCGGCGCCGGATCGGCCATGGGTGCCGACGAATCATGGCGTCCGGCCTGGAGTGCGGAGAGCATCTGCCGGGCGGCTTGCCATGCCCTCGATGGCGCCCATCCGGACTTTGTGGTCGCCGCCGGCTTGGGCACTACCGACGAAGACTGTTGCGAAGTTGAGGCGCTGGCCGCGTTGACCGCCGAAGGCGCGCACCGGCCACCGGTGACGGCTTTGAAAAGCCAGACCGGCTATATGGGCGCCGGCACTGCAGCCGTGGAATTAGGACTGGGGCTGTTGTGCGCCCGTCAAGGCTTCGTTCCACCCATTGCTCGTCACAGCCAATCCGCGGCGGGTGGAACGCTCGATTTTGTGTGTCACGGCCCCCGTCCATTAAAGGAGACCGAACCGCTCGGTCTGTTCCTTTCCTGTTCGTGGGGAGGCGCGGTTGCGGCATTGGCAGTACGGGCCGTACGGGCATGACCAGGTTCCGCTCCGGCGTTTTTTCCCGGCTTGCTTTCTGTTGCAATACCAAATACACTCGTAGACCGCGGATCAATCCCGCGGTCATTTCAAAGAGGGGAAAAATAGAATGCTTCCACGCAGAAGGTTGTTGTCGTTGTGCTCCGCCGTGCTCATATTGGGGATGTGCCCCCTGATGGCGGCTACCATCACTTACACCATTACCGGAACACTGAATCCTGTATTGGCGGGATCGGATCCATTGGGCGCCAGTGGCGAGAGCGGAACGCTGACCGCGGCCGCCAGCAGCACGCTGACGCCGACCAGCAAGACCGCAACCTCGGCTACCTACACCCTGCCCGCCGGCGCCATCACCGTAGACATCGGCGGCACGACCTACGAGACCACCGGGACCTCGACGGTAAAGTATAGCTTCCCGGCCGCGGGCCCCGACACGATGGTCATTACCACCAACATCTCGATCGACGGCATCGACGGGACCGTGGTGGGCACGGCCTCGCTGGCCAAGGGCAGCTTTACCACTGCGGTACTCAAGCACCCCACGCGCTTCGAACCTGCAACGCAGAAACTCACCGCCGCCAAGAAAGCGGGTGGGCAGGGAAGCCAGGTTAAGTATTCCGCGCCTCTGGTCGGTAGCACCACGCTAGGCCTTTCCGGCAAGGCTTCCAATTAGATCCCGGTAAGGGAGCTATGCGCTTCGCTCCGGCCATGCGGTACCTGCTGTTCGCGGCCGCCGGTGCTCTGCTGGCAGTGACCGCATTGGCCGGAGAGCAGGAATTCTGTGTCGCGGGTACGGTGCTGAATGGTGTAACCGGAGAGGTCCTCCGCCGCGCGGCCGTCACCCTCCCCGAATCGGCGGTACTCACCGACGCGGCGGGCGCTTTCCGCTTCTGTCAACTCCCGGCCGGAACCTATTCCGCCAACGCCGAAAAGCCGGGTTTTGCGGAAGCCGGCTCCCGGGTGGTCGTTGGTCCCTCACGCGAAAACTTGGTCTTGCGGCTCCAGCCGCTCAGCGCCATCACCGGTAAAGTTTCGGATGGCGCGGCCGAACCCCTGCAAAGTGTCCTCATCCAGTTGCTCTCCATCCGGATCGCGGAAGGCCGCCGCCATGTGCGCGTCGCATTCACCGCTGTTACCGACGATCGCGGCGAATACCGTCTCGCACGCATCCCCCCCGGCCGCTATTATCTAAGGGCTGCGGGTTGGGCCGCCGCTCCATCCGATCGAGACCCGCGCGAGTCCTTCGCACCAGCCTATTACGGAGGCGCCCCCACGCTGGCGTCCGCCAGCCTCGTGACCATCGAGCCGGGCCACGACATCCAGGCCGATCTCGACGTGAGCCTCCGCCCCGCGTACCCGATTCAAGGCGAGATTGCCGGTTTTTCGCCGCTCCTTCCCGCCCAGGTAGAGTTACTGGGCGCGGATCGGGAACCATCCGCAGCGCCGGTCGCGTTGGATGCCGCCACTGGCAAGTTCCGTATCGACGGCGTGACCGTGGGCAGCTACATCCTCCGCGCCACCCAGGGCGATGGCGCCGCCCGCCGCCGCGGCGAACTGCCACTGCAGGTGGATGCAGCCCTAAACGGCATTGCCCTGCCGCTCTACGGGGGTGTGACCCTGCGCGGCAACGTGCGCATGGCGGCGGATTTCGATCGGGCCGAGTCCTCCTCCCCGGCATGCGCCATCAAGATCTCCGCGATGGACGCCTGGAGTCCCGACGAACCCGCCCTGGAAGCTTCCACCGAACCCAGCGGAGAGTTCGAACTCCAGAATGTGCCGCCCGGGCGCTACCGGCTCCGCATGGAATGTGCGGGGGGTTATCTTTCCGCGCTCCACCTGGGCGACGTCGATCTCCTGGCGGACGGCGAGCTTTCGATTCCACCCGGTTTGGCACCAGCGCCAGTCGATGCGGTCCTGTCCGCGGATGGCGGAACACTGCAAGTGACGGCATCCGCCGAGGGTGAGCCAGGCCCCGGGTGGCTGCTCCTGCTGCCCGCTTCGGGGAGCGAACTCCACACCCGGCTCGCGCGGCTGATCGCGAAATACACTTTCTCTGGGATCGCGCCGGGGGATTATCAAGTCTACGCGTGGAGCGGTTCCCCCGAGGCATTCGAATATGCCGATCCGGATGCCCGGCAAGCCTGGGCGGCCCGCGCTGCGAGCGTGCATATCGGCGGCGGCGACCGCCAGAGCATCGCCGTTAGAGTTGCCGGCGACAAGCCATGACCGGCCTGTGCTTCGCCGCGCTGTTGGCCGCCGCGGCTCAGGCGTCCGGTGGCTACCGCGTGGCCGGCGAGGTGCTGAACTCCGCCAGTGGCAGGCCGGTTTCAGGTGCCCGCGTGACCCTCGTGCCCGCTGATCGCGGCGGTCCGGGCGCATCGGCCGTGACCGGAGACGATGGCCGCTTCTCGTTCACGGGCCTGCCAGAGGGCAAATATAGCTTATCCGGACAGCGGCGCGGCCTCCTGCCCAGCCATCGGATGGGCGCGACCGTCACCGGCCCCGGCCAGGACACCGCGAGTATCGTGCTACGGCTGCCGCCGCCCGCTGTCATATCCGGAAAAGTGGTGGACGACGCCGGCGATCCTGTCGCCGATGCCCAGGTCGAACTGCTCGGTTCCCGCATTGTCGAGGGCCGCCGCCAGACGATCCAGGAATCCATCGAGAGGACGGACGACCTGGGCGCCTACCGCTTCGCTTCGCTCCCCGCGGGTGGCTATTACCTCGTCGTTTCCGGCGTTCCGTGGTTTACCAAATTCAATCCGGCACTGGGAGACACGGCGCCCCGTGCGATGACCCACGCCGGCTATGGAATCCGCTACTATCCGAATGCCGCCGATCCGGCCGCGGCCGAGCCTCTGATTCTCAAAGCGGGCCAGGAAGCTGGCGCGAATTTCACGCTACTGCCGGTTCCGGCGGTGACCGTAGAGGTGCACTGCGAGCAATTTGAGAACCTCACGAAGCATTACGTTCTGACTGCCGCGGGCCTGTCGGGAAACCAGGTACACGTCCGGGACGGAGTCGAGACCGGAGACCTGTTCCACTTCTGGAGCGTGACGCCCGGGCATTACAACTTGCGAACCGAAGCCACGGATGGGCGAAGCACATGGTATGCCACCAACGAACTCGAGGTAGCCGCCTCGGATATCGAAGTCGATGTGGCCCTCCACACCGCGCCATCTCTGAGCGGCACCGTCGTGGCGGAAAGTGGCGGCAGCCTGCCGCGGCAGCTCACGCTTCTACTGCGCGATGCGGCTGGACGCGTCTTATCCACGGCGATGGGTGTGGACGGGCGATTCTCCATGGTGGCGATTCCCCCCGGGCGCTATCACGTGGCGTTCGCCGGCGCGGACGATTACGATCTACGGAATTGGTCGGCGGAAGGAGGTCGCCGCGAGGGCGATATGCTGGATATCCCCGCGGGCGCGGCTGTGCGGCTCACCGCGAATGCGGCCAAAGGCACCGGCCGCATTGCCGGTACGGTCTACCGCGATGGCCAGCCGCTCTCCGGTGCGCTCGTGGTGTTGGCGCCGGCGCATCGCGCAGTCCAGAGCAATAGCGATGGCAGCTACGAATTTCGAGGTCTGCCTGCCGCCGATTACACGCTGCTCGCCGTATCGGACGGTGAAGATCTGGAATACGCCAATCCGGCGGCCCTCCAGCCGTATCTGGATTCCGCGAAGAAAATAAGGATCGCACCCGGGGGCTCGGAAAACGTCCGTCTGGATGCCGCCGGGACGCTACCGGGGAAGCGCTAGCTAGTGCTCGCGGATGGCGATCTCACCTTGCAGTTTGTGGAGTACCTTACCCACCCCGTGCACAAAGTTCCCATGTATCAATTCCGCATGATCCATGCGCAATCCGGAGAGGAGCTTGGCGCCATCAATCTTCGTGTCGCCTCCATTCCCCACGTCCAGCTCTACGCAGGACATATCGGCTACTCGGTCCACCCGGCTCACCGCAGCCACCGCTATGCCGCTCGCAGCGTCCGGTTGCTGCTCCCGCTCGCGCGCCGGCTTCGTTTGGACGATTTGTGGATCACCTGCGATCCCGATAACGCCAGTTCCAGACGCATTGCGCAACTTGCCGGAGCCGCGTTCGTCGAGATCGTCGATGTCCCGCCGGATTGCGTGATTTATAGGAGCGGACACCCGCGGAAATGCCGCTATCGGATCGACCTGCGGCAGCCCGCGCCGGCCTTAGAGTAAGTCGTCGCGCTTGCGCTTCTCGAGCATCTTCACAATATCCCCTACCTGCTGGGCGGCCTCGCGGCTGGCGATCAGCAGCGCATCCGGCGTGTCCACTACGATCAGGTTCGAAACACCCACCAGCGCGACCAGTTTTCCGCCGGCGTCCACGTAGTTGCCGGCCGCCGCCTGGCAGATGGCATCCTGCAACAGTGTGTTGCCGTCCTTGTCGTGCGGTAGCAATTCATAGACGGCATTCCAGCTTCCTACGTCGTTCCAGCCGATTTCGGGACATGCGACCCCCACCACCCCACGCGCTTTCTCCATGACCGCGTAATCCACGGAAACGTTCTCGCACAATGGAAACGCCTCCTGCAGCTTGGCCAGAAAGGCGAAATCGTCGAAAGCCGGCAGCGCTGCCAGGATGCTGGCTGTACGCGGCAAGTGCTTACGGAGTTCGTCGAGCAGCACGCCCGCCCGCCCGAAAAACATTCCCGCATTCCAAAAAAAGCGTCCGGAGGCCACGTATCGCCGCGCCGTGCGCGCGTCCGGCTTCTCCTGAAAGCGTCGTATGGCGATAGCCTGCGGGCCCGGTTCGGTGCCCCGTGGAAACTCGATGTAGCCGTATCCGGTTTCGGCCCAGCGCGGCAGGATGCCGAGCACCACGATTTGCCCCCGCCCGGCCGACCGCAGCGCGCCGCGCACCAATTGCCGGTAGCGGCCCTCTTTAGCGATGATATGGTCCGCCGGAAACACTCCCATGACCGCCTCCGGATCGATCGATTGCAGGATGTGAGCGGCCAAACCGATCGCCGGCGCTGTGTTGCGCTGTGCAGGCTCCGCCAGAATCTGGCGCGCCGGGACTTCGGGAAGCTGCCGCACGATCTCGTCCCGCAGGTAGTCGTTGGTCAGCACCCAAAGCCGCTCCGGCGGAATGACGGGCCGCAAGCGCGCCACAGTATTCTGGATGAGGGAGCGGGACCCCACCACATTCAGCACCTGCTTGGCGGAACGCCGCCGGCTGCGCGGCCAGAAGCGCGTGCCGCGGCCGCCGGCCAGAATCAGACCATAATGATGCGGGTTAGCCATAGAGGATTTCGCGATCAGTTTACAGGATACCCGTGGATCGGCATGCCCAGCCTGCCCCAGCGTGTTGCGGTGAAGAAGCCGCGATAGCGGCCGATGATTTGGTCGATACCGCCCAGGCTGGACAACGATTGGGTAGGTGCCGCGTAAGACCAGTAAACGATCCATGCTGTTCCGATCAGGTTCGCGCGCGGCACAAATCCCCAATAGCGGCTATCGAGCGAGGCGTCCCGGTTGTCCCCGATGGCGAAATAATTGTCCGCCGGCACCACCACTTCGCCATTCATCACGTGATGCTCCAGCATATCCGCCCCGCCGCCTGTAATATTCCCATTGGGTTCGTTCGGAAAATTGTCGCGGTAGGCATCCACGTATGCGGTCTTGTGATAAGCATACGGTTCATCGAGTTTCTTGCCATTGAGGCAAAACTGCTTATTCTCGATTTTAATGCGATCTCCCGGCAAACCCATGCAGCGCTTCACGAACGTCTGGCGCAGATCCACGGGATAGCGGAATATAATCACGTCGCCGCGAGACAGCGCCGGCGTTCCTTGCGCCCTAACCAGCAGGAAATCGCCGATCAACAGGGTGTCCTCCATCGACCCGGTCGGCATCACATAGCCTTTGAAGACCTGGGGGAACAGAAAGGCCGCAGCCGCCACCGCGATCCATCCCCACTTGAGTGCGCTCCACCCATTTCCCGCGAGGGCTTGCCCCGCCCGGAAAAAGAGGTATGCAATTCCAGCGGCCACCAGGCCGACCATTCCCACGGCCGTCCTCTCCGTGTCCGGAGCGCCGAAGCGGACTACAGCCACCGCCGCGGACACCCACATCGCCGAAAGGTAGAGCGCGCCCCCGTAGCCGCCCCAGGCATGCCCTCCCCGCAGCCCGAACATCACTGCCAGGAATACGACGGCTTGGATAACGTTGAAGGGTCCCCACGGAATGGCCGCGATACAAAGACACGCCAGCACGGTAGCGGTCAAAACTCCGGTCCTGACCGCTGCGGGCCGCTCCGCCGCTGTATCGTCGTTATCGGTCAGTTGACGTTTACTCCATGCACCAGCATGAATGTGCGCTTCCAGCGGGTCTTGGTAAAGAAATGCTCCATCAGATCGACCAGGTGGTCGACGCCGATCGTGGGATTCGAAAGCGCCTCGGTCGGCGCGTCGTAAGACCAGTAAATGATTAACGGCTTGCCGATGATGTTTTCCCGCGGCACGAATCCCCAAAACCGGCTGTCCAGGGAAGAATCGCGATTGTCGCCCATGGCGAAATAACTATCCGGCGGCACCACTACCTCGCCGTTCACCACATGGTGTTCCAGCATCTCCAGACCGGAGTCGCTCTCGTGCCCGTCAGGCTCGCTCGGAAAATTGTCCCGGTACGACTCGATGTATTCGGTCTTGTGCACCACGTACGGCTCGACCAGTTTCTTGCCGTTCAGATACACGTCCTTGTTGATCAGCTTGATGCGATCGCCCGGCACGCCCATGCAGCGCTTCACGAAAGTATCCTTAATATTCACGGGGTAGCGGAACACGATAATATCCCCGCGCTTGACGTTTTCGTAGGGCAGAAGATGCTTGGATATGGGCCCCGAGGGGGCGTAGGCCAGCTTATCGACCAGCAGGTGGTCGCCGATCAACAGCGTATCCTCCATGGAACCCGTGGGGATCACGAAAGCCTGCACCAGCGTCGTAGTGCCGAAAAGGAGCAGGATAATGGTCACGGTCCACTCGGCGATGAAGCCGCGCGGCTGCTCGGCCTTCACCGGCGGCGGCGAAGGCGCGCTCTTTACCTCGGCCACGGTAGTTGCTTTCTTTGGTTCCACAGACACCTATTGTAGCGAAAGCCTGATATTCTGTGGAAACGGAGTCCATCCGGAGACCATCCTTGAGCGCTACCGCCGCCGGTTCTACGCAGATTTCGGACCAGCCCGCCCGCCGCCAGCCGGTGGGATTGGTGTTTTGTTGCACCATCCTGGGCGCGGCCGCGCAGGTCCTGATGAAAACCGGCGCCAACCATATGGCTGGCCCCGGCGTTCTGGGCATGGCCACCAACCTCCCGCTGATGAGCGGATACTGCCTCTACGGTATCTCCACGCTGCTGCTGGTGCTGGCCCTGAAAGATGGCGAACTGTCGCTGCTCTATCCGGTGATCGCGCTCACCTACGTGTGGGTAACGGTGCTCTCGTTCCTGATCTTTCACGACGACATCAATCCCTGGAAGCTGGCGGGCATCGTGCTGATCGTTTTGGGTGTGGCCGTACTGGGCAAAGGCGGCAAGCGTTGAAGACGCCGGTCAGCCACATGCTGCTGGTCCTGTTGGGCTCCTTTATCGGCTCATTCGGCGCGGTCTTCCTGAAATCCGGCGCGGGACAATTACGCAAGGGATGGATGCACATGGTCATCTCGCATGAGCCGCCATTCTTCAACTGGCGCCTGGCATCCGGTATTGGATTGTATCTTCTCTCGTCGTACTTCTTCGTGCTGGGCATCCGTCCGCCGGGAGAGCTTTCGGTGCTCTATCCCATGGTGTCGGTCGGCTATATCTTCACCCTGCTCTGGTCCCGCATCTTTTTCAAGGAACCGCTTACGCGCGTCAAGTTCATCGGCCTTTTCGTGATCGTGCTGGGTGTTGTATTCGTGGGGCTGGGCAGCAAGTAAAATCAGCGTCCGCCGAGCAACCACAACCTGATCGGCTCAAAAAGCAGATAGATCACTCCAGCCGCCAACCAGATCATGGAACTGACGGAAAACGGCCGCGCAGTGGTCCGAACTTCCGGCGTTCGGTCCAATTGCAGCAGCGGCCCGCAGGCGTTGGCCGCGGTCCGATCGTATAGAAACAGTGGCGCACCCGCGTAGAGCGCAAAAACGGGAAACCACGTCCCCGTTACCACCACGTTGGCCTGTTCGATCTGCCCGCTGTGCCAAAGGAAGCCGATCGATTTGAGCACCTCCGCAATCGCGAATGCGGCCAAGGCCAGGTGACGAATCGCAAGGGCCCGTCCGGCGGACCGCAAACCGGTCATCAGGGTACGCGAGCGCTGCAGGGCCGGCTTGCCGGATAATTTTTCCACGACGCAAACTACGGGCCACAGGCAATCGCCGGTTACCCAACCCGGCCCGAAGAAGAAAAGAGATTGGACCTGCGTGGTCAACAGAACCGGCAACTTCCGAATGAGTTTCCAGAAGACCCGGAACGACAGAAACCGGCGCAGGCGATCTTGTTCGTCCATCGCCATCAGGGCCGCGGATGCGCGCAGCACATTATCGGAAAATACGAAAAGAAGCGCCGCAGCCAGCGGAACCAGCACCATCCGGACCGCCGCAACCGGGACCAGTTTTCTGCTGAACGCCGCCCACAGGGCTGCGATCGACAAGATGGCCGAGTAGATGGGCAGCAGCAAGAGAGCATAGGCCCCCAGGTGTTGCAGCAGGAACGCCTTCGATCTTCGCAGCGCGAGAAATTCGGCGTCCACGGCGTTATGGAATCGCTGCGTAAAAGCGACGGCCGAGGCCGGCCGATCCGCGGGATCGCGCGCCAGCCCAGCCAATATGGCGTCCGAGACATCGCGCGGGATCTTGCAAATGGTGGCCGGCGCTGGAGGACTGCCCGTCCGGTGAAATTCAAACAACTCGTTCGTCTTTCCAGTAAAGGGCAGCACGCCGCAAACCAGCGAGTAGGCCACCACGGCCAGGCTATAAATGTCGGAACGGAAATCGATCTCCTGTCCCAAAGCCTGCTCCGGCGACATATAAGCGGGGGTTCCGATCAAACTGCCGGGCATGGTCGGCGCGCTGGCGCCGCTGTCGAACGATCCGGCGGATAGCCCCGAAAGGGCGGGCGCGATCGCCATGGTCTCCGTTTCTTCGGCTTCGGCGGCGGCTGTCGGCGGCTCCGGCGCGGGCGTACTTTCAATAATGGCCGTTTCCAGTTCGTCGCCCGGCAAGGCCGGACGCGGCGTGACTGTGCGCGGTTCGCCCGCCTCGGGAATTTCTTTCAAGCGCGGCCCCCACTCGCCCAGCAAATTCACCTTGGCTACCCCGAAGTCCAGCACCTTCACCGTGTATCCGCCGCGCCCGTTCGGTTCCAGCCAGATGTTGTCGGGTTTCAGATCGCGATGCACGATTCCATGCTGGTGCGCCTCCCCCAGCGCCAGCCCGATCTGGTCCAGAAGATCCGCGATCAGCGGCAGCCCGATCTTTGGATTGGCCTTCTGGAAATCGGAAAGCGTCTGGCCGTCGAGAAACTCCATCACCAGATACGGCATGTCGCCGCGCGCCGCTTTCGCGATCCCGAAATCGGTCACATTCACGATGTTCGGATGGCGCAGGCGGCCGCACGCCTGTGCTTCGCGCTGGAAACGTGCGAGAAACTGCGGTTCCGCCGCCCATCGCGGCGCAATCACTTTCACCGCGACGACGCGCGTCGTCCCGAGATGCGTGGCCAGGTAGACATTACCCATGCCGCCCGCGCCGAGTTGCTTGTCGATGCGGTATTTGGCGTCGAGGATTTCGCCGATCATTGGATCGATCCCAAAGGGTCCAGCCGTCATCATAGCAATCGGTGCCGGCCAGGCGGTTTCGAGGGCTGCTAGTCTGGACGAATGCGCTTATTGCTCTTGATCGTCCCGGCTCTATTGATGGCCCAGGCTCCCGCTCCTCAGCCCCCTCCCGCGAAGGCCGCCCCAGCCGCTCCGAAACCGGCCGTCCGGAAGCCGGCCAGACCGGCGCCCGCCGCTCCCGTGGCGCTTACTTCCGGCGAGGAGAAGTCCATCTATGCTTTGGGTCTCTCGGTCTACAAATCTCTGGGGCAGTTCGATCTCTCACCGCACGAGCTCGAGATCGTCAAGCGTGCGCTGGCGGATGCCGCGGCCGGCAAGCCCGCACTCGATCTGAACGAGTGGTCGCCGAAAATCGGCCCCCTGGCCCGCGAACGCTCGGCGCGTGTAGCCGAGCACCAGAAGGCGGCCTCCAAGGCTTACCTGGAAAAGGCTGCCGCGCAACCGGGCGCCGTCCGGACCGCATCCGGCTTGATTTATCGCGAGGTGACGGCGGGTTCCGGAGACTCTCCAAAACCTACGGACACCGTTAAAGTTCAATACCGTGGCACGCTCGTGGACGGAACCGAGTTCGACAGTTCCTATAAGCGGAACGAGCCCGCGCAGTTTGCCCTCAATAAGGTGGTCCCATGTTGGACCGAGGGCTTGCAGATGATGAAGACCGGCGGCAAAGCCGTGCTGGTTTGTCCTTCCGATCTGGCCTACGGAGACCAGGGCCGCCCGTCGATTCCCGGCGGCGCCACCCTGATCTTTGAGATCGAACTACTGGAGATCGTGGCCTCCGCCAACTAGCCGGCGCGTCGGGCCCTGGATTTAACCGTCGCGAGCGCCGGTTCCGCTTCCAGCTATAATCGGACTTGACGGTCCGGTGAGGTGCAAATTCACCCCCGTCCGCGGAGACCCCTTTAATACGCATGGCCAACAAAAAGCGAGGCCTATTCCATCTCTTGCCGCGCGAAGAGAAGTTCTTCGCGCTGTTCGTCAGCCAGGTGAAGCTGATCGTCGAGTCCTCCCGTCTGCTGCTGGAGGCAGTCCGTAACGGTAACTCGTACATGGCGCGCGCCAGCGAGGAAATCCGCACCTTGGAAGCCAAGGGGGACGAGATCATTCACGACACGTTCACCCGCCTGAACCAGACGTTCATCACACCGCTCGATCCGGAGGATATCCACGCGCTGGCGTCCAGCCTGGACGATGTGCTCGATTGCATCGAAGACGCCGCGCATCGCATCTTCGCCTACCGCCTGAATCCAATTCCGTCACCCATGATTCAACTCTGCGACCTCATTTACGACTGCGCCAAGAGTCTGGAAGAATGCTTCCAGGCGCTCAACGACAAGCAGCAGGTCACGGTACATTGCATCGAAATCAATCGCTTGGAGGACGTGGCGGACGGCGTCGTGCGCCGCGCCATTTCCGAGCTCTTCGACAATGAGAAAGACCCCATCGCGCTGATGAAGCTGAAAGAGGTTTACGAATTCCTGGAAGCCACCACCGATCGCTGCGAGGACGTCGCCGATGTGCTGCAAGGCGTCGTGATCAAGAACAATTGAGATGAGTCCCGTCCTCCTGCTCGCGATGGGCATCATCGCCATCGCCCTGATTTTCGACTTCATCAACGGCTTCCACGATGCGGCCAATTCCGTGGCTACCGTGGTGTCCACGCGCGTGCTGTCCCCGGGCCAAGCGGTATTGTGGGCGGCATTTTTCAATTTTGTGGCGGCCTTCGGATTCGGCACCGGCGTCGCCCAGACCGTGGGTAAGGGCCTGGTGGACCTGCGCATCGTGACGCCTTACGTGATCCTGGGCGGGCTCCTGGGCGCCATCGCCTGGGACCTGATGACCTGGTGGTGGGGGCTTCCCACCAGTTCGTCGCACGCTCTGATGGGCGGCTATTCCGGCGCCGCGATAGCCCACGTCGCCCACCTGCGCGGCGTGCGGCATATGTTCGACGCGATCCTATGGGCCGGGTGGACCAAAACCATCGTCTCCATTTTCGTAGCGCCGCTCTTGGGCATGGTGTTCGCTTATGGCTTGATGGTTGCCGTCACCTGGACGTTCCGCCGCTCCAGCCCGCGCACCATGGATGTTTACTTCCGCAAGCTGCAACTCGTTTCGGCCGCGTTTTTCAGCTTCGAGCACGGCCGCAACGATGCGCAGAAAACCATGGGCATCATTACCGGCGTCCTGGTGACTTCCGGTTACCTGACGACGTTTAAGGTGCCTGTCTGGGTGATTCTCTCCGCGCACGCGGCCATCGGATTGGGCACCATGAGCGGCGGGTGGCGGATCGTGCGCACCATGGGCACGCGGCTCACCAAGCTCAAGCCCCGCGGCGGATTCTGTGCCGAGACGGGCGCGGCGCTTTCGATTCTGGTGGCCACCGCCGTGAACCAGCCGGTCTCCACCACCCATGTGATTGCCGGCGCCATCGCCGGAGTGGGCTCGGTGCAGCGCCTCAAAGCGGTTCGCTGGGGACTGGCCGCCAATATCGTATGGGCCTGGGTGTTCACCATCCCGGCCTCGGCGGCCGTAGCCTGGATCTGTTTCGAGATCATCCGCCTGCTGGTCAGGGGAGCCTGAGTCTATCCGGCCAAAGCTGCGTGATGCCGCACATCCACGCCCCGCAAATAGAAAAGCACATCCTCTCCGATGTTGGTCGCGTGATCGGCTATCCGCTCCAGGTGCCGGATTACGAAAAGCTGGTGCATGGCCGATGGCACCGCCGGTCCATCGCTCTGCATCCACAGGATCAGCCTGCGGTACAGCCAGTCGCGCAACTGGTCCACCTCGTCATCCGACTCCAGCACCCGCTGGGCTAACCCGGCATCCTGAGACTTCAGCGCATCCAGGCTGTCGTGAACCATGGCCTCGGCCAATTGCGCGAGGCGCAGGATGTCCGAGACCGGAAGGGGCGGCTCCTGCATCAGCGAGAGCGCCCGCTCGGCGATGTGCGCGGCCAGGTCGCCCATCCGCTCCAGGTCGTTGTTGATCTTGATGGTGGCGGCCAACAAGCGCATGTCTCGCGCCATCGGCTGGTGCAATGCCATGAGTCTTACGGCGAAATCGTCGATCTCGATTTCCATGGCGTCGATAGAGGGCTCGCCGGCCAGGACCGCGCGGGCGCGCGCCTCGTCCCTGTCGGCCAGTGCTCCGACGCTGTTGTGAAGGGCTGCTTCTACGCGGCCGCCCATTTCCAGCAGGCGCGTCTGCAAATCCTCGAGTTGCTGGTCGAACCGGCGCAAAATAGCCTCGCAACGAAACTATAGCAAAGTTGGCCGCCTGGGCGCGACATGCGGGCCGACGCAAATCGTGGTCGGAGATATGATGTAGGAGGAGGTGGAACTTGGCATACGAGTTCAACAGACGGTATTTCTTCTTCGGGTCGCTTCTGGCCGGCGCCATTCCAGCCAGCGGATTCGGAAGCGCGCCTTCGCTGCGGAGGCTGGGCTATAAGTCGCCCAATGAGAAACTGAATATCGCCTCCATTGGCGCGGGCGGCAAGGCCAACAGCGACATCAAGGGTTGTTCCTCCGAAAACATCGTGGCGCTTTGCGATGTGGACGAATTGCGCGCCGCGCGCAAGTTCAAAGAATACCCCAAGGTTCCGAAGTACAAAGATTTTCGCCGGATGCTCGATGAACAGGCCAATAACATCGACGCCGTCATCGTCTCGATTCCGGACTTCATGCACGCCACCGCGGCCATGTGGTCGATGGAACGCGGCAAGCACGTCTACGTGCAGAAGCCCCTCACCCGCACGATCTGGGAAGCGCGCCAAATGCTGGAAGCTGCGAATAAATACAAGGTCGCCACCCAGATGGGCAACCAGGGCTACTCCAACGAGGGGACCCGCCAGGCTGCCGAGATGATTTGGGCGGGCGAGATCGGCCAGGTGACCGAAGTGCATGCTTGGACCGACCGGCCCATCTGGCCCCAAGGCCTGAAGGAGATTCCTCCTTCCGAACCCGTGCCGGACACGCTCGATTGGGACCTCTGGCTGGGCATCGCCGAGAAACGTCCCTATACCACCGGCGGGCCGGATTACCATTCGCCGTTGATGGGCCATTTCTATCAGCCGGGTAACTGGCGCGGATTCTATGACTTCGGCTGCGGCGCGCTGGGCGACATGGCGTGCCACATCCTGGGAGCGCCCAACCTGGCGCTGCAACTCGGCTCCCCCACCAGCGTCGAGTGCATCCAGATAGACGGTCCCAGCGACTTCATGTTCCCCAAGAAATCGGTGATCCGCTACGATTTTCCGGCGCGCGGCTCGATGCCTCCGGTGAAGCTGTTCTGGCACGACGGATTGAAGGAATCCCCGCAGATCCCGGGCGTGCCGGAAGGCGAACTGATAGGCGATTTGCCCGAAATACCGACCCCGCGCCGCTGGGACGTGGAGGAGCCATATAACGGCTATATTGGCGACGTTTTCAATTATGCGAAGTTCCAAGCCACGAAGGCGGCGCCCAACGCGCGCGTCCCCGAACCGGACGGCAGCCTCTTCATCGGCGACAAAGGCATGCTCACCACCGGGACATACGGCGAGGAAACCAGGCTCCTTCCCGTGGAGAAGATGCGGGACTACCAGTTCCCGCTGCCCACGCTGACGCGCTCGCCCGGCCACTACCGCGATTGGATCCGCGCCTGCAAAGGCGGCGATCCCGCATGCTCGAATTTCGACGTGGCCGTGCCTTTCGTCGAGTGGATGCTGTTGGGCGTCATCGCCCTGCGCTTTCCAGGCAAGCTCGAGTGGGACGCGGAGAAGATGCGGTTCACCAACAACGCGGAAGCCAATCAGTATCTAAAGCCAACGTTCCGCAAAGGCTGGTCATTCACTTAAGTATATTTATTTTCAATAAGTTGGGCTTTGTTCGGCGGATCTTAGGGGCTAGGCTACCCGGTCCATCTCCAGGAACTCCCGCACGTGCGGATGCTCCGACTTCGCCAGATCCGCCGGCGGACCGAAGAAGATCACCCGGCCCTCGAACAGGAACACCACCTGGTCCGCGACCTTGTACATCAGGTCCAGATCGTGCGTCACCACGATCGACGTGAGCCCGAGCTGCTTCTTCAGGCGCAGCATCAGGTCGCTGAGGTGGTCGGACATGATGGGGTCCACCATAGTAGTGGGTTCGTCGTAGAGCACGCACTGCGGTTGCGCCGCGAGCGCCCGGGCGATGGCCACCGCGCGCTTGTAACCCGTGGACAGGTCTGCCGGATAGGCGTCCTTGGCTTCCGCGATGTCCACCATCCCCAGCAGCCCGTTCACCACATCCTCTTTGTTGCGCTCGTTGTAGTCCTCGCGTAGTTCCAGCGAAAACAACACGTTTTCGCCCACCGTCAAGGAGTCAAAAAGCGCGCCCGACTGGAACACCATCGTCACCTTCTTGCGAATCCGGCGCAGTTCCGACTCGCGGAAGTCGGTGATATCCTCATGCGCCACGATCACGCGGCCGCTGTCGGGCTTCAGGAAACCCATGATATGCGACAAGGTTACGGACTTGCCGACGCCGCTTCGCCCGATGATGGCCACTGTCTGGCCGGCATCTACGTGAAAATTGGAATCGACTAAAACAGGCTTGTCGAACGTCTTATACACGTGACGGAATTCGATGTAATGCGGGTATTGCTCAGTGGGCGTCATTTCGGCAGGCCCATTCCTCGGGGGTATTGAGATTTTCGAAACAGGCAGCATCGCCGACCGTCCATCGCGCCACTTCCAACCCGGCCAGCGCGTCCGTGATTTTTCGTATGCCCGATGCAATCGCGCGGCGCAGCGTGGGAAGGCAACGGCGGTGGTAGACGGCGCTAAGCGGCTCGAGGCGCCCGGACGGGCCCTCCGGCAGCAGGGCATCCGCGCCGGCGCGTTCGGCGGCGTCCAGCAGATCGCGCAGAAATTCAGCCGAAACCGCGGGCATATCGCAGGCCAGCACCAGGTTCCAGTCCGCGGCCGTATGGGTCAAGGCCGTCTCGATGCCGCCCGCCGGCCCGGTTCCAGGGCTGCGGTCCGCCAGCACCGGGTAGCCCAGGTGTCCATATTTCTTGGGATCTCCGATCAGGGTGGCCGATCCGGCGGCGGCAGCCACGGCGGCCGCCACGTGGCCGGCCAGCGCGCCGCCGCGGAACGGCAGCAGCGCCTTGTCCCTCCCCATGCGGGAGCTTTTGCCGCCCGCCAGCACGAACCCCGCCTTACTCACAAAGAAATGATAACATTGACAGTAATAGCCACTCTGGCGAGCGACGCTCGATTTTTCGAAAGGAACGAAACAATACCGTGCGGAAATGTTTTATAATCGGCTGCATGTACGGCGTCGCGGCAGTCATTCTGCATGGCGCGGGAGGAGCGGCGGTTTCGGTCGTGCGGGCCGATGCGCGCACCGGGCGGCTGGTACGCACGGTTGTGCGCCCCACCGTGCGAACCCCTTCGGCTCCTCTCACCGAGACCGTGGATCGCATTGCCCGCCAGAACCAGATCTCGCCGCAGTTGGTTCATTCCGTGATTCGGGCGGAGAGCAACTACGATCCCAACGCCGTCTCTCCGAAAGGCGCGCTGGGCTTGATGCAATTGATTCCCGCCACGGCCCGCCGGTTTGGCGTCTCCGATGTCTTCGATCCCGCGGACAATATCCAGGGCGGCGCGCGCTACCTGAAGCACCTTCTGGACCTCTATAAAGGCGACGAGGCGCTGGCTTTGGCTGCTTACAACGCCGGCGAAGGCGCGGTATCGCGATACGGCGGCGTGCCGCCGTTCCCCGAAACGCAGAATTATGTGGCCAGGGTCCGGCAGCTCCTGGATGGCCCCGCCACGCCCAAGGTAACCGCACCGGCAACTTCCGCCGTCCAAACAAACGATGCCGCGGAAACTGTCCCGGCCGAGGTTTATAACCCGATTCGCGAAGTGAAGGACGCGAACGGCAGGATCTACTACATTTCGCACTGAAAGGCCTCATGGAACGCGCGCTCATCCCGCTTCTCGCGCTGCTGGCGGCCGGCCCGCCCGGGTGGCTTCGCGGGGATGGGTTGCTGGAAGTCACCGCCGTGCGATATTGGCCGCTCAGCGGCGCCACGCGGGTGGTGATCGAAGTCAACGGCGAATTTGAATTCCGTGCCGAGCGCGCCCACAATCCCGAGCGCATCTTCTTCGATGTTAAGGGTTCACGCCCGCGCATCATGGGCCGCCGCTTCTATTCCGAGAGCCTGGACGACAGGCTGGTGAAAAAGGTGCGAGTGGCCGAGACCCAGACCGGGGTGACCCGTGTGGTGCTCGACCTGCAAACCAACGCCGACTACTCCGCCACCCAACTTTCGAACCCGGACCGGCTAGTGGTGGAACTGCGCCCGAAGGGGACTGTGGCCCCGCCCGTCATCCTCCCGCACCTCCTCGCCCTGCCCGTCGTCACGCAAACTTTGCCGGTGCCCCCAGTCCTGACGTCCTCGGCGGCGCCCGCGACGGGACCGCCTCCCAGCGCCCCTCTCGCCGCGATTCCGGCCGGCCCTCCGCTGCGCCCCCAGCCGGAAGCGCCGCCGGATGTCGAGTCCCTGCCGAGAAGCATCCCGCCTCCGGAACGCATCGAATCCGGCCGCGCGGCCAAACTGGCCAGCGACGGCTCCGGCTCGCTGACGCGCGCGCTGGGCTTGAAGATTCGCCGCGTGGTCCTCGATCCCGGCCACGGCGGGCATGACGACGGTACTTCGGGCCCGCACGGACTCTTGGAGAAGGACTTGGTCCTGGACGTGGCTCTCCGGCTGGGCAAGCTCATCGAGTCCCGCATGGGCAGCGAAGTCATTTACACCCGTTCCGACGACACGTTCATCCCGCTGGAGCGCCGCACGGCATTCGCCAACGAGAGAAAGGCCGACCTGTTTCTCTCGATTCACGCCAATTCGTCGCCTTATCCACGCATCGCGGGAGTGGAAAGCTATTACCTGAACTTCACCGATTCGAAGGACGCCTTAGCGGTCGCCAGCCGTGAAAACGCTTCGTCCGATAAATCCGTTTTCGAGTTGCACGACCTGATCCAGAAGATCACCCTGCAGGACAAGGCCGAGGAATCCAAGGAATTCGCCGGCTGCGTACAGGCCGCGCTGTTCCCTTTTGCGGCCCGCTACGATTTGGGCATCAAGAACCGCGGCATCAAGAAGGCGCCGTTCATTGTCCTGATCGGGGCGTCCATGCCCTCCGTGCTGGCTGAAATCGGCTTCCTCAGCAATGCGCGCGAAGAGACCCTGCTGAAGAGGTCCGATCACCGCCAGAAACTGGCCGAGGCGCTCTATCGCGGTGTCTCTCGCTACGCGCAGAGTCTGAGCCACTTCGAAGTGGCCCAGGCCGTCGACAAAGTGAAGAACTGACCGCCGTTCCTCGGATTTTATGCGCCTGCCAATTCGCGGACCAGGTCGCCCACGAAGGCCTTGGCGTCGCCAAAGAGCATCAGGGTCTTGTTCAGATAATACAGATCGTTGTCGATGCCAGCGAAACCCGGGCTCATCCCGCGCTTGATCACCATCACCGTCTTGGCCTTGTCCACATCCAGAATCGGCATGCCGTAGATGGGACTCGCCGGATCGGTGCGCGCGGCCGGATTCGTCACGTCGTTGGCGCCGATGACCAGGGCCACATCCGTCTGCGGAAAGTCGGGATTGATGGCGTCCATATCCAGCAGCTTGTCGTAGGGAATGTCCGCTTCGGCCAGCAGCACGTTCATGTGTCCGGGCATACGCCCCGCCACCGGATGGATCGCGAATTTGACATCCACGCCCCGCTTGGTGAGCGCATCGAAGAGCTCGCGCACCTTGTGCTGTGCCTGCGCGACGGCCATGCCGTATCCCGGGACAATCACCACGGAGTTGGCTGCCCCCAGAATGCCCGCGGCTTCTTCGGCGGTGGCGCTGCGCACCGTGCGCGCTTCGTGCGTACCGGCCGTGGCCGGCTGCACTTGTCCGAACGCGCCGAACAAAACGTTGGTAAACGAGCGGTTCATGGCCTTTGACATGATCACCGACAGGATGAAGCCCGAAGATCCGTCCAGCGCCCCCGCTACGATCAGCAGCTTGCTGTCGAGCACAAAACCCATAGCCGCGGCCGACAGGCCGGCATACGCGTTGAGGAGCGAAATAACGGTAGGCATGTCCGCGCCGCCAATAGGCACGATCATGAGCACGCCGAAAATAAGCGGGATGGCAATAATCAGCGGAAACAGGCGCGTGTGGCCGGGATCGGCAACCAGCAGCGCCGCCAGCGCCACGGAGATGGCCAGCAGCGACAGATTGACGATGTTCTGTCCTCGGTATGTGATGGGGCGTTGCGGCAGGATCTCCTGCAATTTGCCGGCGGCCATCAGGCTGCCCGTGAAAGTCAGGCTGCCCAGGATCACCTCCATCGACAGCACCGCCATCATGAACGGCGGCACGTGCGGCGCGCGCAGATAGTATTCCGCGGTGCCGACCAGGGCCACGCAGAGCGCGCCGAAGGCGTGGCTGAGAGCGGTTCGTTGCGGCACCGCCGTCATGTGTACGCGGCCCAACGGCACGCCGATGACGACACCCAGCACCAGCGCGATGGCGATCGACCTGTAATCCACTATGCCGCGATAGAACAGCGTGGCGCAAATCGCCAGCAGCATGCCCGCCTCGCCGGCCCATACGCCCCGGCGCGCCGAACGGGGCGAACTCATCCACTTGAGCGACAGGATGAAGAGCACCGCCGACACCAGGTAGGCGAACTGGATGACCCGGTCGGGCGAGAGCATCGCGATATTCATGGCTTCTTGGGCTTGCTGGCCTTAAACATCTTGAGCATCCGGTCGGTGATGATGAACCCGCCCACCAGGTTGCTGGTGGAGGCCACGATCGCGATGGTGCCGAGCACCGTGGCCAGCCCGCTCTTGTGCTCGCCGGCGAGGATGATCGCGCCCACCACGGCAATCGCATCCAGCGCGTTGGTGAGCGACATCAGGGGCGTGTGCAGCAGCGGCGATACGCGGCGGATAATCTCGAATCCGACGAAGGCCGCCAGAATGAATATATAAAGGCTTGCGACGATATCGTTCAAGTCTCTCTCCTCCGCCCAAAGGCAGGTTCACGCCTGTCCCGTCAATTGAAAGAACTCACGCAGGCGCGGATTAACGATTTCGCCGCCCTGCGTCACCAGGGTTTCGCGGGTGATTTCATCGTCCGCGCCGATATGCAGTTTGCCATCCCGCAATAAGTGCAGCAGGAAGGCGGTCACGTTGCGCGCGTAGAGCTGGCTGGCGTGATAGGGAACCGTGCTGGCCAGATTGATGGATCCGAGTACGGCCACGCCTTGCTCCTCGACCAGTTCGCCGGCGCGCGTGATCTCGCAATTGCCGCCGCGTTCCGCGGCCAGATCCACCACTACCGAACCGGGCGCCATGCGGTGCAGCATCTCGCGCGTGACCAGCACGGGCGATTTCTTGCCCGGCACCACGGCCGCCGAGATGACCACATCGCTCTGCGCCACCTGGCCGCCAAGCAGCTCCGCCTGGCGTTTGTAAAACGTTTCGTCCTGCGCTATGGCGTATCCTCGCGCGTCCTGCGCGTCCGCCACCTGAATGGGAAGTTCCACGAAGCGCCCGCCCACGCTGAGCACCTGCTCCTTGGCGGCGGGCCGCATGTCGTATGCCGAGGCCACCGCTCCCAAACGGCGGGCGGTAGCGATGGCTTGCAATCCGGCCACGCCTGCGCCGATCACAAAGACGCGCGCTGGCGTAATCGTGCCGGCCGCGGTGGTCAGCATGGGAAACATCTTGGGAAGCTTGTCGGCAGCCAGCAGCACGGCTTTATAACCGCAGATGGTGGCCATCGACGACAGCGCATCCATGCTCTGCGCGCGCGTAATGCGCGGCATCAGCTCGATGGAGAACGCTGTGACGCCGGTGGCCGCGAGCTCGCGGATGGTCTCGACTTGCCCCAAAGGACGCATGAATCCCACCAGAATCTGTCCGGCGCGGAGCAGCGGCAGATCCGCCCCGCCCGTGCGATCGTTGGAGCCGTGGCAGAGTACCTGTACGACGATGTCGGCCGCCCGGAAGACGTCGCCGCGCCCGGCAGCCAGTTGTGCGCCCTTGGCGGTGTAATCGTTATCCAGATAACCGGCGGCCAAACCTGCGCCCGCCTCCACCGTGACCTGGAAGCCGGCCTTGGTCAAGCTGGGGACGACGGCGGGTACCAGCGCGACCCGCCGCTCGCCGGGAAAACTCTCCCGGGGAACACCGATCACCATATAACCATGGTACTAACGCGGAAACATGGTGTAGTTGGCTCCTCCCATTTAATATCGTTACACGATATGATGGAAAAGTGTCCCGCATTGGCAGAAAGCAAGACTTGCCCATTTCCGACTATCGGGCTCTGGGGCAGTTCCGGTACCAGATCCGCCGTTTCCTGCATTTCAGCGAGGCTGCGGCCCGGGCCGAAGAACTCGAGCCACAGCAGCACCAGATGATCCTGGCCATCAGAGCCTGGGATGAACCCGATGCGCCAACCATTGGTGCCTTGGCGGCACATCTGCTCCTCAAGCACCACAGCGCCGTCGGACTGGTCGACCGGCTGGAGCAACACGGTTTAGTGGAACGGGTCCGGGACGAAGACGACCGCCGCCAGGTGAGAGTGCACCTCACCGTGGAAGGCCAGGCCAAGCTCGAGCGCCTTTCGAGCGTCCATCGCGAAGAACTCCGCTCGTCCGGTCCGGTTCTGGTCAATGCGCTGGGCGCCCTGCTGCGCGGGCTCCACGTGGATACGCAGGTTCGCTAGTAAGACGAAAGGTAAGGATGTCCGCAAAAAGTAAAACGACGACAAATCACCACGCCGAGGATAAGCTGGGCGATTTCACCATGACTTCCCGCGTCCTGACCATCTCCGGGCTCGCCATCCTGATCGGTTTCGTCAGCGCCTTCATCGCGCTCGCTCTACTCCGGCTGATCGGTATTTTCACCAACCTGTTTTTCTTTCATCGATGGGGCACCGCCATGGTATCGCCGGCCGGGAATCATCTTGGCCTTTGGGAAGTAGCCGTGCCGGTGGTGGGCGCTCTAATTATCGGAGTCATGGCACGATACGGCTCGGAGCGGATCCGCGGCCACGGGATTCCGGAAGCTCTCGAAGCCATCCTGATCAATGGCAGCAAAGTGGAACCTAAAGTCGCGCTCCTCAAGCCCCTCTCCAGCGCCATCTCCATCGGCTCCGGCGGACCGTTCGGCGCCGAAGGCCCAATTATCATGACTGGCGGCGCATTCGGGTCCATGATCGCCCAACTGTTCCGGCTCAGCGCCACCGAGCGTAAGACGTTGCTGGTGGCCGGAGCCGCCGCCGGCATGTCCGCGACCTTCGCGTCGCCGGTGGCCGCCGTGTTGCTCGCCGTGGAACTGATGCTGTTTGAATGGAAACCGCGCAGCTTTATTCCGGTGGCGCTGGCCAGCATCGCCGCGGGCGCGGCGCGCCGCTACATCCTGGGATTGGGGCCACTCTTCCCGGTGCCGGCACACCCTGTCTTTATTGGCCCGCAGGGACTGCTCGGCTGCGTGGTGGCGGGCGTTCTGGCGGGAGCGCTTTCCGCGCTACTCACTCTCGCAGTCTATGCGGCTGAAGACTTTTTCCTGCGCCTGCCCATTCACTGGATGTGGTGGCCGGCCCTGGGCGGCCTGGTGATCGGGCTCGGCGGACTGATTTTTCCGCAAGCTCTGGGCGTGGGCTACGACACCATTGGAGCGCTCCTGCAGGGAGAAGTTCCGCGCAACCTAATTCTTGGAATCCTGTTGGTGAAGTCGGTCATCTGGGCCGTGTCTCTAGGTTCGGGAACATCCGGTGGCGTGTTGGCCCCGCTGCTGATGATGGGCGGCGCTCTGGGCGGCATGGAAGCGATGTTCCTACCGCACGAAGGAGTCGGCTTTTGGCCCCTGGTCAGTATGGGCGCGATTCTCGGAGGAACCATGCGCTCGCCCTTCACCGGGGTGATCTTTGCGCTGGAACTCACGCACGATGTCAACATGCTGCTCCCGCTACTGCTCGCGGTCACTATCGCCCACGGTTTCACCGTACTCACCTTGCGCCGTTCCATCCTGACCGAGAAAGTGGCCCGGCGCGGCTATCACCTCAGCCGCGAGTATGCGGTGGACCCCTTGGAAATCCTCTTCGTCCGCGAAGTGATGCGCACCAATATCGTCGCGCTTCCGGCCCAAACGACGGTGGCCGGGTTGGCCGGATCGCTCAACACCGATCACGAGCGCAAAGGCCAGTTGCTCTATCCGGTAGTAGACGAAAACCGCACGCTGCTCGGCAGTATTACACGCAACACCTTGCATCAACTACTGGAGAATGGGCCGCCGCCACAAACTCCTCTTGCGGAGGTAGCGGACAAGAACCCGGTAGTGGCGTACGACGATGAGCCACTGCGGCTGGTCGTCAACCGCATGGCCGAAACCGGCTTCACCCGTTTCCCCGTGTTGCAGCGCGGAGACACCCGCAGACTAGTGGGTATGGTGGGACTCCACGACCTTCTGCACGCCCGGACTCGCGCGCTTGAGGAAGAACGGAAACGCGAACGCGTACTGCGCATCCATATTCCTTTTGGCCCGCGCGGCGTCGTAACCGAAGATCATCCCGGCGTCGTTTAGCCCGTTATGCGGCGCGCAACGAGAATTTTGTTCCCGTTACGCAAAGGTCAGGCGGCGACCTTGATCCCGACCGCCCGTAA